>PVMK01148851.1_pt1 | contig 12409 bp, 11 predicted proteins | sample 1853481 | NCBI WGS metagenome assembly PVMK01 (sample SAMN08533507, study PRJNA380276) | Marine sediment metagenome, whole genome shotgun sequencing project.
TCCCTATGGATTCGTCGAGTTCATCGAAGAGGCGATCCGTTCGGTCACCGGCGCAGACGCAACAGTACGAATAACCATCCTCCAGGCCGCACCCGGCGCGCCCCTGGAAGCGCCGAAAATCGACGACGAGGAAAGCTGAGCGGATTCTTAAAAGGTGGTACCTTGTTTACGTCTCCGTGGAGACTTCCATCTTTAAAGGCGTCTGTAAAGATTCCTTAACGTCTTTATAAGGTGCCGGGGCCGATAAGTTTGGCCGATAAGTTTGGCCGATAAGTTTGGCCATCGTCTCCGTAGGGACTTCAGTCAACAGGGGGAGTAATCATGCACGCAGTTGTAAGAGTCTATTCTGGATCAGGAGCGAAAGAGCTGTTCGGTATGCTGGAGGAGCGCATAGGGGAAGTAGAAAGCCTTATCCGTGCTGTACCGGGATTTGTAGGTTACACGCTCATCCGCACCGACGACGGTGGAACCACAGTGACGGTCTGCCAGGACAAGGCGGGGACGGACGAAAGCATTCGCGTCGCACGGGAATGGATACAGGAGAACGCACCCGACTTGGGTACGAGTCCGCCCACGATCTCCGAGGGTCCCGCCCTGCTTAATCTGAGCTAGCGAGAGTAGGCAACGCCCGTTGTTTGGGCGAAAGGTGCCGGGTAAAAATTATCGAAACTTATCGGCCCCGGCACCTTTGTTACCTACTACGGCACCTTTACTAGCACTCAGGTCGCCATCTGCGCTACCTGTTTCGAACGCGCGCGACTGAACAGCCGGGCAAACATCATGAAGTGCGTGACCAGGAGCACGGGCACGAGAAACGTCGGTATGTACCATGCTGCGCCGAAGGCTGCTGCCACATCCTGGTGACGCAATGCATTCAGAAGGTCCACGGTGCCGACGATGTTGAACAGCCACACCAACGCGACCGCCACCCCCCAACCGGACCGAAGAGCGATCAACGCGAGTAACGCCAACACGCCGGTCAGCAGATCCCCGTAGGCGGCAGGGATGGCGAAAGCATCCGGCAGCGGTTGCGCGAGGACGCCGGGGACAAGGAACACCATACCGATATAGCGAAACGTATGCGGCAGGGTCAGCCACAAGAGAGCCTGGTCTTGCGGCATTTTCGCTAACCACGGAGCCAGCCACCACTTTGCGACCAGGCCACGACGATCAGACTCATGACAAACTGCAGTCCGAAGATTGCTTGCGTATCCATAATGTTTACTACCTCGCTTCTAATGTGTATATACACCTAATGATCTACGCGCTGCCGCGCCGTGATCATGGGTTTTAATCCAGGGATTGAGCCACCTGAGAGATCGTTCGAAGCTCTTTCAGCAGATCACGCCAATGGGCGCGCCCGAGGGTCTCGACCACGCGCGTCTGCGCTTCCTGCCACAGGGGCGTGGCCTTTTTCAAAGCCTTGGATCCTTTGCCGGTCAAGCGCACATCGCGGGTGCGCGCGTCCCTGCCGGCGGTCACCTGCAGCAGCCCTTGCCGCTCTACGAGCCTGAGATTGCGCGTCAGCGTCGTGCGATCCATGCCGAGCAGACCGGCAAGCGCCGTTATGGAGATCGGACCGCGCCTCGAAGTGACGGCAAGCAATGTGAATTGCGTGTTGTTAAGCCCACTGGGCTGCAACTGGCGGTCATAGACCTGCGCCATCAACCGCGAGGCCTTTCGCAGGTTGAAGGATGCGCAGTCGATGGGGTTCAAGGATTCGGTCATGGTTCTGGATATCTGAACAAGTTATGTGCAGTTACACTAGTGTATCTACACGATAACGTCAACCCCGCTGCATTTGGGTGATTCAGGCAGTGGAATTCAGCCACCGATCTCAGCATCATGAGCCCACGCAGCAGGCACTAACCTGTTGTTTTAGCTAGCTATCCTCTGGAGAGATCGTTGCATGGGCGCCGCACCGTGCTCAACCGTGTTGGATCAGTGCCCGAACAAAACCGGCCGTTCATCTTTGTATTCGGCCCTCTCAGGCAGGACACGAAGCCTCGGAGCTTTGCGCGGTCGTGGCTATAATAAGCTGATTTTTCTCGCCGGCTTTCCAATCTCGGGGGTAGACCTTGGACGTTAGCGCCTGGCTTCTGGAGCTGAAGCTCGGGGAGTATGCCGCCTCATTCGCCGAAAACAAGATCGATTCCGAGCTGCTGCGGCAGCTGACGGACGATGATCTCAAGGCGTTGGGTGTCAGCGCGCTGGGCGACCGGAAGAGATTGCTTGCGGCCATCATCGCGCTCGACGAAGGTGTTGCGGCGGCACGCGACGAGCACGCGCCGGCTACCTCCGGCGAGACCCGGACTCCTCTGGCCTACACGCCAAGCCATCTCGCGGAGCGCATCCTGCGCTCCCGCCATGCGCTGGAAGGCGAACGCAAACACGTCACCATGCTGTTTGCGGATATCAAGGGCTCGACGGCGCTTATCGAGAATCTGGATCCTGAAGAGGCGGCCGCGCACCTGAGCCCCGCGCTTTCGACAATGATGGATGCCGTCCACCGCTACGAAGGGACGGTCAACAGGGTTCAGGGTGACGGCATCATGGCGCTGTTCGGCGCGCCGCTTGCGCATGAGGACCATGCCGTTCGGGCGTGCCTGGCCGCGATCGCCATCCGGGATGCGTTCGAGGGCGGTCTCGATGTCCGCGTAGGCCTTCACTGCGGTGAGGTTCTCGTGCGCGCGGTCCGCAACGACCTGTCGATGGACTACGACGTAGTCGGGTCGAGCGCGCATCTGGCAAGCCGCATGGAGCAGAGCGCTGCATCCGGGACCATTCGCATCACCGAATCGGTGCGCTCCCTGGCGGAGGGATATATCGAAACACGGCCTTTGGGCGCAGTCTCGGTCAAGGGGCTACGGCAGAAGATCGAGGTGCACGAGCTGGTCGGCCGGACCGCGTTGCGCATGCGCTGGGAGGCACGCGCCTCGCACGCATTGACGACTTTCGTGGGGCGCCGTCGGGAGCTGGAAAGCCTGCTGGCTGCCGCCGAAAGCGTCGGCTCCGGTCAGGGTCAGCTGGTTGCCCTGGTGGGCGACGCTGGAATCGGCAAGTCACGATTGCTGCACGAGTTCACCCAGCTCCCGCAGTTCGACGACTGGACCCTTTATCAGACGGGTGCGCTGCCCCACGGTACGAACACCGCTTATCTGCCATTGGGCATTCTTCTGCGCGCGGTCTTCAACGCCAGCGAGCGGGATGACCAGGCGGAGATCGACACGAAGATGCGCGCGGGTCTCGCGGGCTTCGTGGCGGACGTCGATGCGCTGCTCCCGGTCATGCAGGTACTCATGGACCTGCCGGTTTCGGACCCGAACTGGGCGGCACTGAATCCGCGGCAACGCACCAGCCGCATCATCGATGGCGCCAGAAGCCTCCTGCTGCAAGCCGCGGAGACGCGGCCCATGGTGCTGGTCTTCGAGGACCTGCATTGGATCGATCCCGGTTCGCAACGGGTGCTCGACGCATTGGTGGATGGAATGGCTGCGCACAGGCTGCTTCTGGTAGTTACCCACCGCCCGGAGTATCAGCACGACTGGACGGGCAAGAGCTTCTACACGCGCACTCGGATCGACCCCCTTGCCGCCACCTCGGCTCACGAAATGCTCGACACGTTGATCGGCTTGGGCCCGGAGCTGGAATCACTCAAACGCCTTTTGATCGAGCGAACGGAAGGGCGCCCGCTATTCATCGAGGAGACCGTCCGCTCGCTCAAGGAAGCTGGCGTGCTGTCCGAGCAAGATGGCGTCGTACGACTCGAAAGCGATCCCGCAACCATCGACATCCCGGCGTCGGTGCAAGACGTCCTGGCCGCACGCATCGATCGCCTTTCACCTGAGCTCAAGAATCTGTTACAGACCGCGGCGGTCATCGGGCGCCGCGTCCCGGTTCGTCTCCTGCAAACCATCGAGGCATTGTCGGATGATGCCCTGCACGCGCAGCTCTCGACCCTGCAATCATCGGAGTTCCTCTACGAGATCGCCACCGGCGAGGACGCGGCATATCTGTTCAAGCACGCGCTTACCGAAGAGGTCGCCTATGCGTCGTTGACGCAGCACACACGCCGCCAGTTGCATGGCCGTCTCGTCGATGCCATCGAGACAGCATATGCCGGACGCTTGGAAGAACACGTGGAGGAACTGGCCCGCCACGCCATGCGGGCGAAAAAATGGGACAAAGCCTTCACCTACAATCGCAAAGCTGCGAAAAGGGCCCACGGGCGTTCGGTATATCCCGCCGCCATCGAGTGTTTCGAGAATGCGCTGACCGCCCTCGACCATCTCCCGGACGACGAGGCGCACTTGATCGACAAGATGGACATTCGGCTCGAAATGCGCACGGCATTGTGGCCGCTTGGACGGCACGATGAGCTGGAAAAGCGCGTGCGCGAGGCGGGCGAAATTGCGGAGCGAGCCGGCGACATTACGCGCCTTGCGTGGGTGCACAACTACCTCACTGCCCACTACTGGCAGGCGGGTGAGCACGCGCGCGCTATCGAACACGGCGAGAAGGCCATTGCTCTCGCCGAACGTGCTGGAGACTTTTCGGTACTCTATACGAGCATCGAGCACCTCGGGCTCGCCTTCAATGCCCGCGGCGAGTTCGAGCGACAGATTGAGATACATCGACGGGCGGTGAAGGAGCTCAGCGGGCCGCCTGCCTACCAGCTACACGGGATGGCTGGTTATCCTGCGGCCATCACCCGCGGCTTTCTGGCCTGGGGGCTGGCCGAGCTGGGCGAGTTCGACGAGGCGCTAGCCTGGGCGCGAGAAGGTGTGGAGATCGCGAGCGAAGTCAACAGCGCCATGAGCACAGTCTGGGTGACCGATTACCTGGCACTGACCCATGTTCGCCGCGGTGAGTTCGATCAGGCCATCGCTCTTGCCGAGCCCAATTTCGAGCTGTGCGAGCGCGCAGAAATTCTACTCCTCAGGACCATCACCAGTAGCATTCTGGGTCTCGCATTCAGCGCCGCTGGCCGGCATTCGGACGCGATACCGTTGCTGGAGCTCGCGGTGAAACCAGAGATCTTGCGGCACCATCCAGAAGGCTCTGGCTATCCCTTCGTCTGGCTGGCCGATGCTTATCTGCGTGCCGCGCGCTTATCGGAGGCCGGCGAGGCGGCGGCACGAGCCGTTGACACTGCCCGACAACAGGGCGAACGCGGCCACGAAGCGTGGGCGCGGTTCACCCAGGCGGAGATCGAAAGGGCCAATCGATCACCCATGGCGAGTGTGACCTCGGCCTATGAAATCGCCCTCGATCTGGCAGAGCGCAGCGCGATGCGCCCACTTGCAGCACTGTGTCACTTCGGCCTCGCTTCGGCCGGTGTGGAAATCGAGGGGACAAACGAGGGGAGTCAGTCGTTCAACGAGGCACGGGACGCGTTCCGCGTCATGGGTATGAAGTATTGGTCGGATCAGGCGGATCGCTTGTTCGAAACAAAATGCTGATCACCTTTGGCAGGATGTTCGTATTTGCGTCAATTCCCCTGACTGTTTCCCTCCTCAATAAGGCGGTCCCAATCGGCGTATGCCGTGGAGCAGGACGACGAGCAGAAACAACGCGTTGCGCAGCAGAACAGGCACGACGGGCAGACGCGGCGCGCGCATGGCATCGCCGCTGACCATGGCCCGATAGAGACACTCCTCCAGCCCCTCCATCCAGGCGACGGTTCGGGGCCACTCCCGGATCCCGGCGATCCATTCCGGGGGTATGCCCGCCTTTCCCACGCCACTGCCGACGATGCCGCCAACGATGGCGGCAGTGGTGTCGGTATCACCGCCGCAGGCGACGGTTTCGATGATCGCCGTTCGGAAGTCCCGGGGATTGTGCAACCACGCGGGGATGGCGACGGGAACGCAGTGGTAGGTGTATCCGGAAACGCCCATGCCTTGCCCCATGCTCTCGGCGAAGGCGGCGGTGGTGTCCCCGGCGCTGGCGCTTTCGGCCGCCTGGACAAGAAGAACGAGCAGCGCATCGGCCTCGCGGGGCAGGACGGCGCGCAGCTCGCAAAGATAGCTTTCCGGATTCGTGGCTGTCCCGGCGCGCGCCAGACGCGCTGCGATCGCTACGGCAGTGGCGCCGTACTCTGCCTTCGGATCGGTGTGGGTGATGCGTGTGGACAGGCGCACGAGCGTCAGTAGCTCGTCACGGTCCGGGACGGCTGCGCCGAGGATCGCACTGCGCATGGCGGGACCGTTGCCGGCCGAGAACACACCGCTTCGCTTGGGCGAAATGCCGAGCCACAGCTTCAAGCAGGCACGCAGAGTCGCGAAGCCCACCCCTGCGGGCAGAGCCAGCAGCCACAAGCGCAGGCCCCGGGCAAGGCGGTTGAGGAAGACCTCATGGTCACCACCGGCAGCGATCAGCGCCTGGGCTACCAGGCAGGTATGCTCGGTGTCGTCGGATACCATGCCGCGTCCGAAAAGCAATCGGTGGCGATCCGGCGTGCCCAGCAGACGGGCCGCCCGGCGCCGGGAGAGACCCTCATAGGGCAGCCCGATAGAGTCACCCACGGCGGTGCCGAGCAGACTGCCCAGCAGCGCGGTTTTCGATACGTTCGAGGGCTGCATCTTTACGCTGCCAGCAAATTCAGTCGGAAGTCCGCCAACCCTATGCGTGCGACTCTTCCCCAGGAGAACTCCAGGCGATCCCCCTCGATGCCGTCACCGAAGACGACCCCTCCGGCGTTCATCTCGGAGACGATCTCCAGAGTTTCGCCCGCAGCAATGCGCCCCTCCCGGATACCGGTATCGGTGCTGCGGCTGGGAAAGGGCTCGCGCACGAAGAACGCCAGCGCATCATCGGTGGGCCGCGGCAGCTCGAGGGCGCTCGCGCATCCCAGATGAATGGAGCGCGCCCATCCGGTGGCGCCGGTTCCGGTAGCGACGATCAGCCCGGAAGAGGATTGATGCTCCCGGTGATTGCCGAATCCAACGAGGTAGCGCGCGGACTGGTGACTCTGGTGGCCGATGAAGATCTCGTTGAGAGCCAACAGTTTCTGACCGTCATCCAGCGATGCCTCAACCATGGTGAGACTGTCCACTGAAGGCGAGTCGCCAGCCGCCATGGACAGAAGCTCGGCCGCCGCATGGGGTGTAAAACGCACCAGCACGCCGTCGTAGCGCCCCGGCATGGGATTCAGGCCGATGACCGGTTGTCCATGGAGATACTTGGCGAGGTTGGCCACCAGCCCGTCCTGCCCCAGGGCGATCACGATATCGTCGGGCTCGAACAGGAAACGGTCCAGGTCGGCGCGCTCTACCCGAACACGGCGCCAGGCCGACGGGATCACCTTCGTCACATGCTCCAACGCGGTGTAGAGACTCCGATGCCACATCTCGACCTGGTCGATGCATTGGCCGCGCTGCTCGAGGAAGAACGCCGCCTGGCCGCGGGTGGCGTGACGGGCAATGAGCTCCTCGTACTCCGAGCGTCTCGTCACTATCACCACACGGGCCGCGCGAGCCACCCGTGACAAAGAGGCGGCCATCTCAGGCGTCCGCTTGCTCTTCGAGCTTGTCGGTGCCGGCCTGCACCAGTCGCGTCAACATGCCGCCGAGGAGATCCGGCGTCAGACTCAAGTGCTCGATACGCTGCAATTTGCCGGCCAGCTTGTTGGCCGCAAGTCCGAGCAGCATCTGCGAGGGAAAGTCACGGTAGATATTCATGCGCTCGTGTTCCGCATTCACACGGGCCTGCTCGATACTCTCGATGCTGCCGGCCTTGGCACGCGCCTCGATGTCGGTACGTTCGGCCTTGGACTCGGACGCGATGAGAGCCGCTCGCCCCTGCTCGCGGGCACGGTCGCGATCGTTTTGACCATCCTGCTCGATGAGAGCCGCCTCACGGCGCGCCAGCTCGATCTTGTTCTGCAGCTCGTTCTCCTGAATGGCGCGCTCCTTCTCCACTGCGAGTGCACGGCGCTGAAAGGTTGCCTCGTCGGCCTGCTGCTGAATGCTTTCTCTGGTGGGCGTGCGCAGCGCTTTCTCCACCTCTGCCTCCGGTCTGACCGCGGCGATGCGCACCGCCACCGTCTCCAGACCCATGCCTTCGAGACTCTCGTCCTCGTCGAGCGCGGCGCCGATGCGCATGCGTATCTCTTCGAAACCCTGCTCCAGGATCTCCACCAGATCGGTGTGCACCAGATAGTCCCAGGTGGATTGCTGGGCGAGCTCCGTGACCAACGCCGCCAGCTTGTCCATGGGTTGCTCCATCAGCAGACCGGTGCGCAGATCGATATTGAAGTCGACGCGATTGGCGAGCTTCTCCGGATCCGTTACCCGGAAGCTGATCACACCCTGCACCGTGACATCCTGAAAGTCCCGGGAACGGGCGTGGTAGAGAAAGGGAAGCTCGCGGTCGTCCATGGGCACCTGGACGATGCTGGTATTCATGGGGTGAAACCAGAATGACAAGCCACGGCCGCTTTCGCGCAAGGCGCCACGGCGAAAGCGCAGGATGTGGAAGCTCGGGTCGCCCCGCAGGTGTCGCCAGATGGGAAATTTTCGAATCTCTGCCATTGTGCTTTTCTCCTTAGGCTTTATTCGGTCGGGCGCTCAGACTGCCGAGCGCCGGGTGAACCGGTAGAGCTCGGCGGGTCGATGCCCGACCGCCGACTCGTGCTTGCCGGTGGCTTTGAGCTGACCCGAGGCGAGCATTCTTCGCCGGAACGAATCTTTGTTGATGACAGTGCCGAGAATCGCTTCGTGAACGTTTTGAAGCGCGCGCAGGGTGAAAGTGGCCGGCAGCAGCTGAAAGCCGATGGGGGCATAGTCGAGCTTGCCGCGGATACGCTTCACCGACATGGCGATGATCTCGGCGTGATCGAATGCCGTTGCGAGCTTTCGACCCGAGTCGTCGAGCACGTCCACGCGACCACCCGACTCACCCTTCCACGGCACCCGCAGGCGCCCCAACAGCACACCGCGCTCGGCCAGCCCCTGGAGCCTGGCGGCATTCACCAGGGCGTAGTAGGAAACGCTCACCACGCGGGTGCGCGGATCGCGCCCGGGCTCACCGAAGGTGTACAGCTGCTCGAGGAAAACCCCACGCTGGCCTGCCTTGGTCTCGAGCACCCGCGCAGCGGCCGCATCCAGGCCTTCCTGCATGGCAACGAAGCCGCCCGGAAGTGCCCACGTTCCCTTGTCCGGATGGTCATCCCGGCGGACCAGGGCCACCAGCAGCTCGCCATCGCGAACCGTCAGAATCACCAGGTCCACCGCCAGGGAGGGGTGCTCGAACTCGGTCGGGTCGTAGTTCTCCAGAAAGGCCTGCTCGGCGGGATCGGGACTACGCTGCTTCTTGTCACTCATGCTGCTCACTTAAATGCATATTGCATATATGATGTTACGATATATGCATGATACATATATGTCAAGGCAGGGGCCGCAGACGCCCTCGGAAACGTGACCAAGCGCACGTGGAGGCGCTTTTGGCCGGGGAACCTATACAAGGTGGCCGATATCGGTTACCGGAAGAACAGAGGACGCGCAGCTTGATACATACCCATATTGGGTACCAACATACCCAATATGGGTATGAAGAAGTCTCGCCGGATCGCGAATTCGGCCTTCAGGAACCCGTTCGGGCTGCACTGGAGCCGCTGGCGAGCAAGATCAGCCTTGCATTGATCTACGGCTCGGTCGCGAAGCGCTCAGACACAGCGGCCAGTGACATCGATCTCCTGCTCGTCTCTGACGAGCTGACGTTAGAAGAGATATACGCCGCCTTGGCGCCCGTCGAGACACTGCTCGATCGATGGTTGCGGAACATGGCCGAATATGAAGGCGATATAGACGTGGACGAACAGCTCATCCACGCGCTCATTCACAACCTCAACGCCGCCTGAAGTTTCTGAAGCGATTCCGCCTGTTTTTCCTGCTTCATCTTTCGAATATTAACCAGCTTCCATTGAATCGCGGGCAGTCGGGCGATGCCTGCCACCGGCATAAGATCCCACTCTGGATTTCCTTGCTTTATTGAAATCAGGAATTTCTTCTCATTCTCCGTCATCGTTTTCACGATTGTTTCGATGAGCGTCTTACGGACTGCTACTAATTCATCGTGTTCGACTCCTTCAGCAGTCATCCCCGCGAACTCTTGCTCATAGAGCGTATGGAAATCCTTCTCGTTAGGATCGAGAAGTTCGCTCATCGGTCGGTTGTGGCTCGCGAGATAGATGACGAACGCGGAGCGGATCTCGTCCGTAATTCCCTCGTTTTCCATCAGAATTTTGACGTCGAAAATGTCGCGCGGATGCTGGCGATCCAACGCCGCGCACAGTTTGCCGCCATACAATTCCGACACAGCCAGTGTGTTGATTGTCGCCGACACCTCAAACAGTTCCTCGGCCTGCTTGCTCAGCTCTCGCTCCACAGGCGGAAACACGGCCCCCCGAAGCACCAGATTGGGTTCGATCTTGATCGTGGCCTCTGCAGTGCTGACGGATAATTTGGAAACATGCTCTGCCCCCCTTCCCCGGCTTTCCTGCACGGCCGCCCCAGGCACGGTTTTTCGAATGGCAGCGGCGATACGGTGCAATGCTTCATCGATATTCGCCAACGCCGTGTCCCGCGGTTCCAGGGGCAGATACGCGAGGTCGATATCGACCGACAGTCTTGGCATGTCGCGCACGTAGAGATTGATCGCCGTGCCTCCCTTCAACGCGAAACATTCTTCTGCTGCAACATGGGGCATGACCCGCAGCATGAGTTGTGCCTGCTTGAAGTGGGGACTATCTTTCATGCCGAATCCACCGGTTCGTTCCACCTGAAAATCGTATCGGGGACGGTGATTTTGTATTTAGCGTCCAGCCGGCCACCTTTGACTATCATGCGTTTGCCTTTTCCAAAGTTCACTTTCGAAAGGTCCAGCTTCTTGATCCAGGCATGGTTGCAGGCTTCTGCGAGAAACATGAATAGCCGCTTCACCTTCACAGAATGACACTGTTCCAACAGCGACTGGACCAAGCGCGGTCGCAAGGTGGTCAACCCTTCCATGAGCAAGCCGGCCTCTTCAAAGGTTTCCTCCGCAGGCACGAGATACAGCACTTCCATGATGGCGCGCTCTGGCGCCGAAAGCGTTACCGCGTAGGTGGCCAGTGCCTTTTTGGTGAGGCCTGAATCCGGATCGTCCGCAAACAGCTTTGTGGTGGTATAACGAATCGCAGACCCCCAGTCGTACTTCCGAAACCAGGCGGCCAGCCGCGTGCCGGGGGTGGCGAACAAAGATACGGTTCCGCCGTTTCCCATTGGCAGGAAATGCGCATACCCCTGCATCTGCAGCGCCGTTTTGGCCGCCGCATGAACGGGCAGCTTCACTTGTTCCTGAAGGGCATGCAGGCCGCCGGACCACTCAACCGTGTCGCCGGCACGCACATAGGCGCCCTGGCCGATACGCTGTATCCAGCCGCTTTTCTCGTACTCGTGCACCAGTTGCTGGTAGGCCCCCTGGGCCTCCAGCCAGCGCGACACTGCAACGGTGCCTTGTGGCCACGCTCTGAGCAGGCGGTTTAGTTTGCTGCCGAGTTCACCAGCCATATTTGTTAATCTAGCGCAGAAACAAACTCCCCTCAAGGGGAAAGTTTATTCTGGGCCTGATTTAACAGCTTTCCCTTGTTAAATTGGTATTCACGTAAACCCTGAGAAAATGAGGCATTCGAGACCGGAAGCCCCCGAGCAATGCAGCGAGCTGACTGGCGAGATCGCTGACAAGGAAGTCGGTATCGAGGTTGGTGGGTCATGAGTTTCGGATCAGGCGGATCGCTTGGCGGCAGGAATGTGATCCTGAAGGATGTCAGCCCCGCGGTTCATGCTTTCACGGCAACCGGATTGGTGAGCCGCCCATGACTCAGAGAATTTTGCAGCGGTTCCCCCCAGTCACGTCTGCACTTACCATTCGAGTTGCTCTTGAACAAATCCACCAATCCTGAGGCCAGACTATGGAGCTGCGAGAGATCACCACCGGCCTGCGCTTTCCCGAAGGCCCCATCGCGCTGCCAGACGGTAGCTTTCTCGTCGTTGAGATAGAGCGCGGCACGCTCACCCACATCGACGCGGATGGTGGCAAGGAAGTCGTCGCCACCCCTGGCGGCGGGCCCAACGGCGCCGCCATCGGTCCGGATGGCAAGTGCTACCTGTGCAATAACGGCGGCTTCGAGTGGCACGAGGACGACGAGGGCTTGCGGCCGGTGCTGCAAGCGGAGAACTACAGCGGCGGGCGCATCGAGCGGATCGATCTAGACACCGGTGACGTCGAAGTGCTCTACACCCACGCCGGCGGGATCGCGCTGAAGGGCCCGAACGACATCGTCTTCGATGCTCATGGGGGATTGTGGTTTACGGATCTCGGCAAGGTGCGCGTGCACGATCAGGACCGCGGCCGGGTCTTCTACGCC
>PVMK01123987.1_pt1 | contig 12408 bp, 8 predicted proteins | sample 1853481 | NCBI WGS metagenome assembly PVMK01 (sample SAMN08533507, study PRJNA380276) | Marine sediment metagenome, whole genome shotgun sequencing project.
CAGAAGCATCCATCGCCGCAGTTGAGGCATTACGTTCCGTGATGCCGGAAGGACTTAACAAATATTTCCTTTCGACCAGCGGTACCGAAGCCAATGAAGCGGCCCTGAAAATGGTGAGGCAGTTCAAAATGCCTGCCTATAAAGTAGTCTCCCGCTATCATTCTTATCATGGTGCAACGCCGGCCGGTGCCGCCTTTACCGGTGATCCACGCAGGTGGTTTTCAGAGCAGGCGCGTTGCACCATTGAAGGGGTGCGCTTTGCTCCGGATAATTACTGTTATCGCTGCCCGTTTAAAATGACCTACCCGGCATGTGATGTTCAATGTGCTCGCTATCTGGATTACATGTTCAAAGAGGAAGGCAACGTGGCGGCCTTCATCGTAGAGCCGGTCGTGGGCACGAACGGCCGGATTGTGCCGCCACCGGAATACTTTCCACTCGTCAGAAAAATCTGCGATGAAAACGACGTTTTGCTGATCGCGGATGAAGTGATGTCCGGCTGGTTCAGAACCGGTACCGCATTTGCCATGGAGCACTGGAATGTCACACCGGATATCCTCACAACAGCTAAAGGCGCCAGCGCAGCATACACTCCTGTCGGGATAACAGTTTCATCCGAAAAAGTGGCGGACTACTTTGAAAAAGAACTGTTCTGCCACGGGCACACCTATGCCTATCACGCCTTGGCGGCCTCAGCCATTCCAGCTGCTGTGGCGGAATATAAAAAATTATTTAAATCCGGACTGCCGCAAAGCGCTGCCGATCACTTGAAACAAAAGCTCTACGAATTGGGAGAAAAACATCAGTGCGTCGGCGACGTACGGGGTATCGGCCACTTTTGGGCCCTTGAAATCGTGAAAAACCGCAAAACCAGGGAACCCTTCGATTATAAGGCCGATAAACTCAGCGGCAAATCTCTGATGACAGCACAGATAGCCGGTGATGCCATGAAAAACGGTCTGTTCATGAACGCCTGGTATGATACGCTGGTGATCGCGCCGCCGTTGATTATTACGGAGGAACAAATCGACGAAGCAATCCATATTCTGGATAAATCCCTTGAAATCGCAGATAAAGAAGCCGTCGAAACGGATACTCCGGTTTCCCGGAGCTCTGAATACAGGCCTCGTTGAATGGTTGATTAGGTGAATTATAGTCATAATTTCAAAATGTTACGATTGGTGTTAAAAGCTTTTGAGACATAGATTTGCACAGACCCGCCCGCCTCGCTCGCATCAGTCTGCCACGCAAGGCGTGAGCGGGCGCGGTAAACGCAGATTAGTACAAACCGCCTGGCGGCTGAACCATTTCTGGACATATGTAGCTGCCTGCTTGCTATGTGTCCTTTCTCGCCAAAGGCGAAACAAACTTTCTTTATAATCCGTGTTCATCTGTGTCCTAATTGTCCTTTCTTTTGAAAACTGGTTACTTTAAACCCATCATTCTCTCCGAGGCGTAGGCGCCACCCTACGAGCCGGAGGCCAAGATTCTCTCAGAGGCGTAGGCTCTACGAGCCGGAGGCCAACATTCCATTATTCCAGTTCAATTTTGCTGCTTGACACATCCGGCGCAGGTTTCTATAATTATTAGATTGTAGAAAACTTTAACAGGTTTATCCGGATATTAAAAATTATGGCGTTGATTAATTTGAAGAAAAAGGAAGTCGAGTGCAAGATCGTATATTATGGCCCGGGCAGGTGCGGAAAGACGACCAACCTGGAATATGTTTTTAAAAACAGCAGAAAATTGATGACCAATGAAATGGTTTCGATCAAGACCAAAGGCGATATGACCATTTTCTTTGATTTCGTGCCCATGGAGGTCGGCAAAATAAAGGGACTGGATGTACGCATTCAACTGTATACGGTCCCCGGACAGGTGAAATATAATTCCACCCGCAAGCTTGTTTTAAAGGGAGTTGACGGGGTGGTCTTTGTGGCCGACTCCCTTAAAATCCGTCACGAAAGGAACATTCTTTCACTTAAGAATCTGGCGGAAAATTTAAAAAGTTATGGTTTAGACATAATGAAAATTCCGCTGGTCTTGCGAAGAGGCAGAGAAAGGCAGAAATGAATGCGGAATGCGGAATGAAGATGCATAGAGCAGAGCGCAAAGAGTTTGGAAATGACCGGGGGGCTGAGGTGGTAAAAATACTCATGCCGGGGCCCTTAACTTTTATCCTATTTTTATTCCTCTTTTGAGTGTAAGGTTTCAGGTGTCAGCCCCGCCGCCGGCCAAAAAAAACGGCCGATCTAATCGAAAAAGAAACTAATAATTCACCGCGGAGCTCGCAGAGATCGCTGAGAAAGAAAATTTAAAATAATCTCTGCGTACTCAGCGGTCTCTGCGGTGAGATACTTCTTGGAATGGTATCAAATTTCATGAAGTTTCATACAAGTGTCAGGATATGCGATTGCGTCTACCTTTCCTGACACCTGAACACTGACACCTGAAACCATATTCGCGGAACAAAAACAATGTAAATTGTCAAATCTATGTGCATAAGTTACAGGTGAATTTTCATCACACTACCGGGGGCGATTACACTCAATCAAGAGCGCTGCTTTTTTTTGGAAGGGTTACCCAGGTCGCCCATCTCCGGCAAAGCCTTTTCTAATTTTAAAAATTCACGCCGGTAGCTCTTTCCGGAGCCCATCATCACACTGATGGGCTGCAGGGCTTCAATATTTTCACACACTATTTTAATGGCGGCTGTGACCGGAACCGAAAGCAGGGCGCCGACAATTCCCCAGAGCCAACCCCAGAATAACAGCGACAATAGAATAACCACCGGGCTGAGATTCAGTTGATCCCCCAGCACTTTCGGCGCAATGCCATTGCCGATACCCAGTTGTATGGTTAACAGCGCTATAAGTGTGATGATGCCGGGCCAGATACTGGGATAAAATTGTACCAGAGCCAGAAGAATCGGCGGAATAGACGCGGCAATGGATCCAACGGTGGGAATAAAATTCAGAAAAAATGCCAGCGCACCCCAGGTAATCGCAAAGTCCACACCGATCAATTCAAGGGAAAACCATACCAGGAATCCGGTAACGGAACTGATCAAAAATTGCAGAGATAAATAACGCCGGATCTGGGCGGTTATGGAAAAGGTGATTTCGCTGAGCTGGTTGGCTTTTTCTTGAGAAAATGATTTCAGGATTTTATATTTAAAGAAAGGCTTGCCAAGCAGGATGAAAAAAAGAAATACAACCACCAGCACCAACTTGGACGCAAATGCAAAAACAGACCCGGACAGGGTCATCAAAAAACGGCCGATACTCTGCCCCCAGTTGATTCCGGCAAGAGGATCAAAACCAAGATTCAGCTGGCTCGTTACGGTTGCGATTAACTCGCTCATGCGGGCGTGATATCGCGGATATGCCGCCGCAAAGGCTGAGATGCGGGCATACAAAAAGGTGCCGGACAAATAAACGATACCCAGCAAAAAAATCAGAATGATAACAACCGCCAGGGTCGTGGGGACTTTCCTTTGGGTCATGTAATTTACCACCGGGCCGATTAGATAGGAAAACAGCCAGGCAATTATCAGCGGCAGTATGACCGTGGCGGCATATTTCAGCACGACGCCAACGGCCACCAGCACCAATATGCCCAGGAAAATCTGGGTAATCTTATTTCTGTCGACATCCACCATTTTTTAAATATCACCTGATATATGAATATGCTGCAGCGCTTCAAAGTATTGCGGTCGCCCGGCAGCCTGTTTCAATTTCAATAAGCTCTACATCAAAATGTTATAGATTGCAATGGAATTGGGAAAATGAGTTAAAATTTGAAATGAACTAAAAAGCAGAAACCCGGTTATAAAAATACCTTGACATTACCATTGATGGTTTCGTAAAAAATTGGATTTTCAATTGAGCTGTGTTCCTGCTTTCGCGGAAATGAAAGTATTTATAATAATTTCAGGTTGTTATAATATATGTCAGTAATTTCTCAATAAGTTCGGGTAAATCGTATTTTGCAGCTAATCACTCGATTCCCGCCTTCGCGGGAATGACGGGCATTTACACCCAATTGTCATTCCCGCGGAGGCGGGGCGCAGGTATCCAGGCGCTAAAATGACTTTTTACGAGTTCATCTTATTTGGTAGAAAAATTGAACGAAGCGAACTAACTTGTATATTAACGTCAAACTCTGGGAGTCAACCATGAACAAAATTGAAAGAGTCGATCGGGTTTTAAACGGTGAAGATGTGGACAGACCACCCCTTTCACTCTGGTATCATTTCGGCATACAACATGCCGGGGGGGAACAATTTTCCGGGATTACTCTGGAATTTTTTAAGTATTACGATTTTGATTTTTTAAAGGTCATGAACGATTATTTTTATCAGCCACCCCAGGGCCTGGATGCGATAAAGACCCAAGAGGATTTAAAACGCATCACCCCCTTCGATGTGGACCAAACCGACTGGCAGGAACAGTTCAAGGCCCTGGAATATATAAGTGCGGAGCTGAAAGACAACGCCTATTTTATTGATACGGTTTTTGATCCCTGGCAAAGCATACGCCGTAATATGGCGGGGGAAAACATCGATGCACTGATGGAAAATGAGCCCGAAGGTCTGCTGGAGGCCCTGGATATCGTTGCAGACAACCTGGTCAACTACTGCAAGAAGTCACTGGCCATCGGAACAGCCGGTATTTTTATGTCGGTGCCGGCGGCCGGCGAGCTGATCAGCCGGGAGAATTTTCTCAGGTTTGTCAAGCCGCCTGCCGTGAAGGTATTTAAAGCGATTTCCGAGCTTGGCAAAATGAATACGGCCCATATTCACGGGGAAGACTTGTTTTTTGACGATGTGCTGGATTTTCCTGTTGATATTTTCAGCTGGTGGGATCGGGGACCCAAGGGCCCCTCGCTGCAATGGGTCAAAGAACGAATACCGGGCTGTGTCATGGGCGGAATCAATCAAAAAATTGTGGCCCGAACCACCCGGGAATTTTTGAAAAACCATGTCCGGGAAGGAATCGAGCTGGGTGGCAAAACACGGTTCTTTCTGGCCAACGGCTGCAGCAGCGATTCCTGGGGATATCCTGCATTGATGCAAGCCATCGTAGAAGCAGCCAAGGCAGCCGGAAATTCATAGCCGACAGCCTACTGTGCGGAGGATTAATCAGACAAACCTTGTTTACAAGCAATGAGAGCATTATACCCTAATTCTGAGAAAAAAGGTGAAGGCATATTGAACGTCTATTTCTGCGGCATGATCGGTTCCGGCAAGACGACCATCGGAAAGGGTTTGGCGAAAGTACTCCAACTTGATTTTTATGATCTCGATCAGGAAATGGACGGGATCCTGGGCTACTCTTTCCATAAACTGGTTGAAGACAAAGGCTGGGTGGCTTTCCGAGAGCTGGAGTATTCGATCTGCAAGAATTTCGCGCGATTAAAAAACTCAATCATATGTCTCGGGGGCGGAACCGTGCGCTACGAATGGAACATGGATGTTCTAAAAGGAACCGGTCTGATCATCCTGTTGACGGCATCCACGGAAGAACTCATCCGGCGGGTAAAACCGGCGGACCGACCCCGGGTAAATGTCGGCACCGTCCTCGAAGAGGATATCCATATGATGTGGCAAACATCCAAAGACAAATACTACCATGCCGCGGACATCGTTTACCAAACGGATCAAAAAAATATTGAGGAAGAAATCCGGGAACTCAAACAGATGGTTTTGGATTATTTTCAATAATCTCTGCGAGTCTTGCATGATCATTCCTTTTTTTTCTTCAACAGGTCCTCCAGACCGGCAAACGGTCTGTTGCCGGAAGCCGGCGTTTGCTCCCCGCCCGGAGTCACCTCACTGTAGGTTGCGGAATCCTCATACCGCGAGTGTTCATTTTCGTGACAGTAGAGGCACAACAATTCCCAGTTACTTCCGTCGGGAGGATTGTAGTCGTGGTTGTGGTCCTTGTGATGGACCGTGAGTTCGCGAAGCTTTTTCCCGCTAAATTCGCGTCCGCACCGGGCACAGACCCAGGGATAAATTTTGAGCGCTTGCGCCCGATAGGTCTTCTCCCACTGCTCACGTTCGCGCCGCGCCTCGGCAACAATACGGTTCTGACTTTCGATGTCTGATTGTGTCTTCTTCGATGGCATGCGTTCAGCCTCATTTAGGCCCTTATCGGGCTTTATCTGACAACATGTTGTCAGAAACTTAAGGTTTCATGTGTCAGGGCGTGGAGGTACTAAATACCGAAACCCAATGCCAATAATTTAACACCAATTTCTCGTGGGAGTGGCTTTCCAGCCACGAAAGAAAGTCGCTATAAATCCATTTAATCGCGGCTGGAAAGCCGCTCCCACCAAGCCCTAAGCTAATGACATTGTACTGAAACCTGAAACATGTGCCATCAGATGTTCGTTGCCTCTGCTGCCCCGCAGGAGCCACCTTTTCCGAGCGCAGTCTCGGAAAAATCTTAGTACCTATTTAGTGAAATCACATCATGTTTGCGAAGGATTTATCTAACAAAATATTGTTGCCACCAAGACACGAAGTTTAATTGTATAAAACATTTGTTTTTGTGGCTATTCTTTCCGGTTTATCCGGTTTGGGTTATAAAAAGGTAACTGGACTTGCTTACATCCCTATGTTGTTAAAATATACGGGAAGGCTGCGCTTTTTTGTCTCGATCTTCTTTTTTAATTCTATTTGCGATTTAATATCCTTAAATCATAAAAAATGTCAACTACTCTCGATGGCCAATGATGTACCGGTTCTACTCACACAACATATGGTAGTGAGGTAATCGTTGACATACAAGCAACGAAAGGTTATCCTTACGGCTGTAAACAGGTGACTCCGAACGGCATAATCGTTTAATCGCGGCTGGAAAGCCGCTCCCACAGAGATAACATTAGTCCTTAGATTAATGACATTGGGTGTCAGGTTTCAGGCCTGTCGCCGGCCATAAAATCGGCCACTCTAATCGAAAAAGAAACTTTCGTGATGAAGTTTCATACAAGCGGCGCCGCTGGCCAAAAAAACGGTCAGTTTAATCAAAGAAGAAACTGATGAACATCGAACATCGAACGTCGAATGAATGTATTCTGTCTATTTTATTTGTTAAAAAGAGCAGAGCGAAGCGACATCCACAATTCATCAATCGTCAATATTCAATTCCGGCTTGCCGGCTAGGAGGTTTACCATTAAAAATAACAGCCTGTTTGAAAACGCCTCCAGGGTAAATTACGATGCGTCCTCGCTGGAAGTGTTGGAGGGGCTTGATCCGGTCAGGCGCAGGCCCGGCATGTATACCGATACCACCCGACCGAACCATCTGGCCCGGGAAGTGATCGATAATGCAGTTGATGAAGCCATCGCAGGGTTCGCCAAACGGATCGATGTCATTTATCACACGGATGGATCACTCGAAGTCAGTGATGATGGCCGCGGCATGCCCACCGACATGCATCCCGACGAAAAGATGACGGGGGTTGAAGTCATCATGACAAAGCTTCATGCCGGAGCCAAATTCGGCATTAAAAACTACCGATTTTCAGGCGGCCTGCATGGCGTCGGCGTATCGGTGGTAAATGCCCTGTCAACCCGGCTTGAGGTGGAAATCAGACGGGACGGTAACAAATACGCGATTTCCTTTGAAAACGGTAAAAACGCATCAAAACTAAGAAAAATCGGAACGGTAGGAAAACGCAATACCGGTTCGACGGTCAGATTTTGGCCTGATGAACAATATTTTGACACGGTTAAATTTTCCGTGCGCAGATTAAAACACGTCCTGCGTGCAAAAGCCGTTCTGTGCCCGCGTCTGACAGTTACCTTTACAAATAAGCACACCGGCGAAACGGATTCCTGGTATTTTGAAGACGGCCTCAGAGACTACCTGCTTGAAAACCTGTCGGAATACGATCGAATTCCGGAAAAATCCTTCATTGGACATCAAGAGGGGAAAGAAGAAGTTGTGAGTTGGGCGGTTATCTGGCTGCCGGAACAAGGACAGATGATCGCCGAAAGCTATGTCAACCTTATTCCGACCTCTCAAGGCGGCACCCACGTAAACGGCTTTCGAAGCGGCCTTTTGGCGGCTGTGAGAGAATTTTGTGAATTCCGCAATCTGATTCCCCGGGGCCTCAAACTGGCGCCGGAAGATATTTGGGATAAGTGCAACTACGTTTTGTCGGCAAAAATGAACGATCCCCAGCTTTCAGGGCAAACCAAAGAGCGCCTGGGTTCACGTCAATTTGCATCGTTTGTCGCCAATGTCGTCAGAGACGCCTTTGCCCTGTGGCTCAACCATCACACCGAAGCGGGCGAAAAACTGGCAGAGATGGCCATTGAAAACGCAAGTAAAAGGCTTAAGGCCGCCAAAAAGGTCATACGGAAAAAAGTGGCAAGCGGTCCCACTCTCCCGGGAAAACTGGCAGACTGCATTACCCAGAATCCCGTCGAAAGCGAGCTTTTTCTGGTAGAAGGCGATTCCGCGGGCGGGTCTGCCAAACAGGCACGCGACAAACAAACCCAGGCGGTGCTTCCATTAAGAGGTAAAATACTGAATACCTGGGAAGTGGAAACCGCCAGCGTTTTAAAATCAAATACAATTCATGATATCGCCACTGCAGTCGGCGTTGATCCGGGTATTCCGGATCTTTCAAGCCTTCGCTACCGGAAAATCATTATTTTAGCAGATGCCGACTCAGACGGGCTTCACATAGCATCACTTCTCTGCGCACTGTTTCTGCGGCATTTCAAACCTCTGGTTGCTGAAGGTAATATTTTTGTTGCGATGCCCCCGCTGTATCGAATCGATCAGGGCAAAAAAGTTTACTATGCCCTGGATGAAATGGAAAAGGATGACATCTTAAAACGATTGAATGGTGCACCAAAGAAAGCAAAACCCAATGTTCAGCGTTTTAAGGGGCTTGGTGAAATGAACCCGAGCCAGTTGCGCGAAACGACCATGCTTCCCGACTCACGACGTTTGGTCCAGCTTACCCTCGATAACGAAAAAAATATCTTCGAAACCATGGATATGCTTTTGGCCAAAAAAAGATCCCGGGACCGCAAGCACTGGCTTGAAAAAGAAGGCGATCTGGCTGATTCTGAAGTTAGCTAGAATAGTCGTTCAAGGGTTCGAAGTTCAGCCCAGCCGCCGGCTAAAAAACGACCGGTCTAATCGAAAAAGAAACTCCAGCATGACAAATGTCGAATGTCGATTGACGAATGTCGAATTAAGGAATTCTTTCTATTTTATTTGTTAAAAAGAGCAGAGCGAAGCGACATCCACCATTCGTCAATCGTCATTCCATGAAGTTTCATATGAGCGCCGCCTCTGGCCGCGAGCGTCCAGTCTGATCAAAAAAGAAACTTTTGGGACTCGGTTTGGAAATCGACCGTTGTTGGGTTTCGCATTTCGCTATAACAACGGCAAAATGTAGGTTGGGTTGAGTGCAACGAAACCCAACAAAGCTTGGAGCAGGCTCAACCCAACCTACAAAATGCAAAGCGGCACAAGATAGAACCAACTCCAACTTTTAAAATGAAGTTTCATACAAGAGGTTCCGGGTTCAGACCAACTGAACCTTGAACCGATCACTTTAGTACCTATTTATTGAAATCACATCATGTTTGCGCATGAGTTATGCCATAGCACATAGCAAGGTTGAATATTTAAGCAATTCTATCGATTAAAATAGAAAAGACAGTGCAAAGCGGGCATTTTTCATTTACCGGTTTACGCTTTTTTGCCCTGTTTTTAATTTTGAGCGTCGTAGTTGTAGGTTGGGTTAAGCGACTTTAATGTTGGGTAGTGCTATTGCAGAAAAATTACATTAGATAGCAGGAAGTTGTTATTTAGTTGAACTAAGCTTTATCCGACGTTTACGCACGCACAACCCAACCTACGATAAAAAGTGTAAACTACTTTTGGCGTCATATGAAGGATGCCGCGAAGCGATACCACAAATCGTCAATCGTCAATTCCGGCTTTGCCGGGTTAGGTAAAAATATGCCCCAACACGAAATGATTTCTTATGAAGGCATCGAACAGCTTGCCCTTGACGCCTTTGTAAGACCTTCATACTTGAACTACGCCATGTACGTTATCATGGACCGGGCCCTGCCGTTTATCGGCGATGGTTTCAAGCCCGTTCAGCGCCGGATTGTCTATGCGATGAGCGAGCTCGGCCTTCGCGCAACAACCAAGCATAAAAAATCGGCTCGCACCGTCGGTGACGTTTTAGGGAAATTTCATCCTCACGGCGACGCTGCCTGCTACGAAGCCATGGTACTGATGGCCCAGGATTTTTCTTATCGCTATCCGCTCATCGATGGTCAGGGCAACTGGGGATCGAACGCCTCGCCGAAAGAATTTGCCGCCATGCGATATACCGAGGCCCGTCTGTCAGCTTATGCAGATGTTTTTCTCGCCGAGCTTTCGATGGGCACCGTTGATTGGGCTCCCAATTTTGATGGCACTCTCAGCGAGCCGCGCATGCTTCCTGCCAGGCTGCCGAATGTTATTCTAAACGGCGCCACCGGCATTGCGGTGGGGATGGCAACCGACATCCCACCCCACAACCTGAATGAAATCATTGAAGCCTGCATACTCCTGATCGATAACCCCAAATCCACCCTCGAGGATATTTGTCAAATCATACAGGGGCCCGATTTGCCGACTGCAGCGGAAATTATTACGTCCAAAGAAGAAATTATAAACATTTATCGGTCCGGGCAGGGCATCATTCGCATGAGGGCAACATATGAATATGAAAACGGGGATATCATTATCACGTCTCTTCCCTATCAGGTTTCACCTGCCAAGGTGATCGAGCAGGTAGCCCTGCAGATGAGGGAAAAAAAACTTTCCATGGTTTCCGACATTCGCGACGTATCGGACCAGGACGAACCAACACGCCTTATGATCATGCCGCGCTCCAACCGCGTGGACAAAGATGCTCTGATCAGTCATCTGTTTGCAACTACCGACCTCGAAAAAAGTCTTAGAGTAAACATGACCGTTATCGGGTTGAACCGCAAGCCGCAGACACTCGGGCTTTTGCAGTTTATACAACAATGGCTTAAATTTCGCAGACAAACAGTGATCCGCCGGCTGGAATTTCGCTTAAACAAAATCAAAGAACGTCTGCTCATACTCGATGGACTGTTGGTCGCCTACCTTAACCTCGACGAGGTTATCCGGATTATTCGTCAAAATGACGCGCCCAAGCCGATTTTAATGCAAAAATTTGGCCTGACTGAAGTACAGGCCGAGGCGGTTTTGCAGATACGGCTTCGTCAGCTTGCGAAACTTGAAGAGACCAAACTTAGAAATGAAAAACAGGACCTGGAAAAAGAAAGAGACTGGATCGAAAAAACGCTGGCGTCAAACCAGCGCCTGAAAACGCTGATGAAAACCGAGCTCAAAGAAGATGCGCAAAAATACGGCGACGAGCGCAGAACCCTGATTGTCGAACGCCGGGAAGCCCAGGCGATCAAGGAAGTCGAGCTTACGGCTGTCGAGCCGGTGACCGTGGTGCTGTCCGCCGGTGGCTGGGTGCGTGCGGCCAGGGGGCACGAAGTGGATCCCATCACTCTGAACTATAAGGCCGGTGATGAATTTTTAAGTGCCGCCCGCGGTAAAACCACGCATCCGGCAATCTTTTTTGATACCGGGGGAAGGTCCTATTCGTTGCCGGCCCATACGCTGGCTTCGGCGCGGGGGCAAGGAGAACCGCTGACCGGTAAACTGACGCCCTCCAACGGGGCCAGATTCTTATCTGTTCTCATGGGGTTGGCGCATCAGAAGGTGTTGCTTGCCAGTGATGCGGGGTATGGTTTTATTACGGATATTGCCAACATGGTAACGAAAAACACCCGGGGCAAAGCCATGCTCACAGTGCCCGGATATTCCGAGCCCCTGCCCCCCATTTATGTCCACAATTACGAAACCGACTATTTGGTTGCAATTACAACGGAAGGGCGCATGCTGGTTATCCCCGTCAAGGTACTGCCGGAGCTTCCCAGGGGCAAGGGCAACAAGATCATTCAAATCCCGCCCGCAAGGGTCAGAAAACGCGAAGAGGTTGTAAAATTGTTGGAAATTATTCCGGAAGGTGCCACGATTAAGATTTACGCCGCAAACAATCCGTCCGCTTCACACCCGGTAACATTTCTGATTTTGTCGGCGAGCGCGGACGTCGCGGTAAGAAACTTCCCAGGGGTTACCGCAAGGCAGATCGGGTTGAAATCATACGTCGGGTAAGCGACACCGATTCGTGAGTCAAATACCTCCCATAGAAAGGGTGGATTGACGCCCCACTAAAAGGGGGAAAATTTGATATTTATTTTCAGCGCAGACGCTGAGTACGCAAAGGATTTGTTTTTTTTGCTTTCCGCTAATGGCAATCGATTTAAAT
>PVMK01133242.1_pt1 | contig 12408 bp, 12 predicted proteins | sample 1853481 | NCBI WGS metagenome assembly PVMK01 (sample SAMN08533507, study PRJNA380276) | Marine sediment metagenome, whole genome shotgun sequencing project.
GCGATGTCGAAGCTTTGCGAAAGCGCGTGAACGATGCTTCGTGGTTCCACAGACTCGATGAAGGGCAAACGAAGTTGGGGCAGGCTCGGGTATCGTCTGCGCTCGCGACCTCGCCTGAAAGAATTCGCTTCGGAAGGTCGGGCTCGAGCGCCATTGGCCGACCGAGGCCGATGATGTCGACCGCGCCGGATTCAATTGCCTCGACCATCGCGCCCGCCGTTCGGAAACCCCCGGTCAACATCAGCGGAAGCTTCACCACTTCGCGCATGCGCTCGGCGTACTCGAGGAAGAACGCCTCGCGCGCGCGTGCTCTCGCGCTCGACGGACTTGGAGCCGACCATGGCCGGTCGCTCGTAGTTGCCGCCGGAGATTTCGAGATAGTCGATCCCCTCCGCATCGAGCGCCTGGGCGACACCCATGGATTCTTCGAGCGTGAACCCCCCGCGCTGGAAATCGGCCGAGTTGAGCTTGACCGCAACGCCAAACCCCTCGCTCGTCGCGGCAAGCGACGCGCGGACGATCTCCAGAAGGAAGCGCATGCGCTTTTGCGGCGTGCCGCCCCACTCGTCCTCGCGCAGATTCGAAAGCGGAGACAGAAACTGACTGACGAGGTAGCCATGCGCCGCGTGGACCTGCATCCCGGCGAAACCCGCCGCCTCCGCTTGCGCCGCCGCGTTCGCAAAGCGCTCGATCAAGACACGGATCTCCGCGTCGTCGAGAGCGCGCGGCGCCGAAAAGAGCCCCGCCATGCCTTGGAGAGGCACCTCGGACGGACCGACTGGGTTCCAAGTCACCATGCGCGCTGTCTGACGCCCCGCGTGCCCGACCTGCATCCAGAGCTTGGACCCATGCGCCTGCGTAGCATCGGCCCAGCGCTTCAAGCCTTCGAGCCGACGCCCGTCCGTGATGACGACGTTGTGAGGCTCGGTGCGACCGCCGAGGTCTGTAATCACGTTGCCGGTAATCAACATCCCGGCTCCGCCCTTCCCCAGCCGCTCGTAGAGCCGGAACAAACGCTCCGTCGGGGCGCATTCGCCGTCGCCGAGAGCTTCACTCATGGCCGCCTTCGCGATTCGGTTGGGAAGCACGCCACCGCGCCGCAAACGCAGGGGCTCGGAAAGCACGTCAATGGGCATGAAAAACGACTACGCCATCGTGGCGAAACCCGCAATGGGTTCGCGGACGGTTGAGAAATTGGATGAAGACGCTCATTCTCCGGAGATGTCGTTACGACTCGAGCATGCCAAGGGGCCTTGACGATTGCGCTTCCGAGAAAGCTTCACCCACCGGTCACCAGCACTTTTCTCATGGCATTTCCTCTTCCTTCTGTGATGGTCGTCGCAACCTGGTGTTGCGTTGCTCTTACTGCGAGCGCTTGAGGCCGGCCGCACCCGACAAGACAGGCGCGATTCGTTCCTTCCAAAACTCCTTGGTGTATGCGAGCTCTGGTGTTTCGCGAACCGCGCGGTCCATCGCTTCGGCGTCCGCACCGACCAAGATCCGCCACTTCCCCTCCCGGACGCCACTGAGAATGATCTCCGCCGCTTGTTCAGGACGGAGACCCATCGCCGCGAACAGATCGGTAAACTGTTTGAGATTCTTACGCATCTTCTCAGGAACGTGTCGACCGCCAGACTCTACGGAATGCTCCAAGATGCGCGTCCCAACGTGCCCGGGCATCACGACGCTAGCCTGCACGTTCGGTGCGTTGACACGAAGATCCTCGATCAACGCTTCGGTAAAGCCCTTCACGGCAAACTTCGCTGCAGAGTACGAGGTGTGCGGCATGCCCGGACCCACGCTCGCAAAAAAACCGTTCGCAGAACTCACGTTGACAATGCGTGCTACAGGCGCCTTCTTGAGCGCGGGAAGGAACGCCCGAGTGTTGTTGTACACTCCTCCCCAACAGACGTCGAAGACGCGTTGCCATTCGTCCTCGGGATCCTTCACAAAGCTTCCTGAGCCTGTCATCCCCGCGTTGTTGATCAGAAGATGGATGTGGTCAGTCTCGTGTTTCTGCAACACGTGGTCTCGAAACGCCTCGACTTGTTTGCGTTTGGAGACGTCGGCCTTGAACGTGGTGACCTTCACGCCCAACGCAGCCGTCTGCATCGCAAGGTCTCGGCTCTCGGTGATGCGCTCTTCCGAGACATCGCACATCGCCACGTGGCATCCGGCTTCGGCAAGTTGACGGACAAGTGACCGGCCAATGCCCGAGGCCCCGCCCGTGACAACGGCGATCTTGTTGCTGAAGTCCTTCATCGCTTCCTCCGTGGCTGGGCGTGCGCGACTCTCCCCGAGCCGTGTCCCGAAAAAGGGTTGACTTTCCCGCCGTGCGGTACAGTATCTGGGTGCTGACCGAACGTTCGGTCAGCTGACTATGCAATCCCCTCCGCAGACCGTCAAGGCGACATCGGCGCCCACCAGGAAAGACCGGATTCTCGCCACAAGCGTGAGCTCGTTCGCCACCTATGGATTTCGCGGTGTGAGCATCGGCGATGTCGCGAAGACGTGTGATGTCTCCAAATCGACGGTTCTTCACCACTTCGAGAGCAAGGCCGGGCTCTACGAAGCAGTTCTCGAAACCGTCAATGCTGCGCTCTCCGACATCGCGCTGAACGATGGGGCGACCCGCGCATCTCCAAGGGAACGCGTGCGCGATGTCATTGGTCGGGTCGTGAGTTGGGCCAAAGAGCAAGACGATCATGCTTGCATCATCGTCAACGAGTTGATTGAACTCCGGTCGCGCGAGCAAGCGCCACCTTCGTGGAGTTTGGCGCCCGCACTTCTCAAGCTGCGTGAGGAGATTGTCTGCGGTCAGCAGGCTGGCGTGGTCCACGAGGAAGACCCCTACGCAATTCTCGAAATCATCTTCGCCGCAGCCATCTATCGTTCCATCAATCGCGCGTATCGGCGACTGTCTTTTCCGAGCGATGCACCCAGTGAACCCGCCATGGAAACCGCGGTCGTGTCGCTCTTGGAACGGGCGGTACTGAGGTAGTCAAAAGAAAAAAGGAGACCCCATGCGTTTTGACCTCACTGGCAAGAAGGCACTCGTCACCGGGGCGAGCAGCGGAATCGGACAACGCATGGCCGAGTGCCTGGCGGAAGCCGGTGCGACCGTCGTCGCTTCTGCGCGGCGCGCGGATCGGCTGGAACAAACGGTCGACCGTATTCAAGCCGCTGGTGGCCAAGCCATGTCCGTCGTGATGGACGTGTCGGACGTGGAAAGTGTTCGCCAAGGCATCGACACAGCCGACAAAGAGCTTGGGGGCCTCGACATCTTGGTCAACAACGCAGGCATCCTCGTCGACAAGCCCGTGTTGAAAACCACCCCTGAAGACTTTGACCGAGCGTTTGCGACGAACGTGCGAGGGATGTTTTTCGCGTCTCAAGCGTTTGCGGAACGGGCGATCGCAGCGAAACGCGGTGGCTCGATTGTCAATGTCGGGTCGCTCGGCGCATGGAAGCCGACGCGCGGATTGTCGGTATATGGAGCAAGCAAGGCCGCGGTGCACCAGCTGACGAAAGTGTTCGCACAGGAATGGGGGCGCAAGGGCATTCGCGTGAACTGCATCCATCCCGGGTACATTCACACGGAGATCAACGATGAGTTGATCCGGTCTCCGACTGGGAAGCAACTAACGCAAATGCTGTTGAGGAAGCGCATCGGCACACCGAAAGACTTGGACGGCGCGCTTCTCCTGTTTGCAAGCGATGCGGGTGATTATCTGACCGGCGCATCTCTTGACGCAGACGACGGGCAGAGTCTCACCTTCTAGACGGGGGCGACATGAATATCACGCCAAGCGAACGAGCGACGAAACTTCACGAGCAAGTGCGCGCGTTTATGGACGCGCACATCTACCCTAACGAAGAAGCGATTCCTTGCGAAGAACCGGACAAGCGCTGGACCATTCCGCCGTTCCTGGGGGAGCTGAAGGCCAAGGCGAAGGCGAAAGGGCTTTGGAACCTGTTCACGCCCCCCAAACTGCACCCCCAGGGGCTGAGCAACGTGGACTACGCGCCGATCGCCGAAACCATGGGTCGCGTTCTGTGGGCTTCGGAGGTGTTCAACTGCAGCGCCCCCGACACAGGCAACATGGAGGTCTTGCTGCACTTTGGTAGCGAGTCCCAGAAGGAGCGTTGGCTGAAGCCGCTGCTCGACGGCGAAATACGCTCGGGCTTTGCGATGACCGAACCCGCGGTGGCGAGTTCGGACGCCGCAAACATTTCGACCCGTATTGAGCGCGATGGCGACAGCTACGTGATCAACGGTCGCAAGTGGTGGACGTCCGGCGCATGCGACCCGCGTTGCGCAGTATTCATCGTGATGGGCAAGACCGACCCCGACGCTCCGCGCCATGCCCAGCAGTCGATGATTCTCGTGCCCAAGGAAACGGAAGGTGTGACGGTCGTGCGTAACTCATCGGTCTTCGGCTACGACCACGCGCCGCACGGTCACGGCGAAGTGGTGTTCGAAAACGTTCGTGTGCCAGCCGAGAACATGATCTTGGGTGAGGGTCGTGGGTTTGAGATTGCGCAGGGTCGACTTGGGCCCGGGCGCATTCATCATGCGATGCGAGCGGTGGGTATTGCGGAGCGCGCGTTGGAGCTCACGTGCAAGCGCGCGTCAGATCGCGAAGCCTTTGGAAAGCCCCTCGCAAAAAACGATGTGGTCATTCAGAACATCGCCATCGCCGTATGAAGATCGAGCAGGCACGCTTGCTCACCATGAAGGCCGCCTACTTGATCGATACCGTGGGCGTGCGGGCTGCACGAAAAGAAGTGGCGCTCATCAAGGTGGCGGCGATACAGACCGCCAACGACGTTCTGGACTATGCAATTCAAGTGCACGGCGGGATGGGCGTGTGTCAGGACACGTTTCTTGCGCATGCCTACGCTTTGTATCGTGCGCTGAAACTTGGAGACGGGCCCGACGAAGTCCATCTGACCACCGTGGGCAAGCTCGAGTTGTCTGAGTACACACGTGCGCAATCAAGGCAACGCGCGTGACCGAAGCGAACCACACCTCGTTGGCGGATCAACTGGTTTCCGCGCTCAGCGCGACGGAGAACCTGCCGTTTCGGGGGCAGCTTGGCGTACACAACCTGAGACGGATGCCATTGGGGGCAAGTCAGGAATTGTGGGAGTTCACGCTTAGGCATGCTGAGGGGGAGTCAGACCTCGTGTTGAGGCGCCCCCCAGCAGATGCAGTTGCAGCAGGCGCGGTCAATCCACTCGGAATCCCACATGAGACGGAGATGCTGCTCCAATCGCATTTGTCCGACAACGGAGTCTCCACGCCACGTGTACACACGTGGCTGTCCTCAACGGACGGCAAGGTGCAGGGCTTTGTCATGGATCGATTGACCGGCACCGCCGACCCAAAAACCTTGCTCACCGACGAGTCGTTTGCGCGGTGCCGAGCGAGCTTGATCGGCGAGCTCGCTCGGGAAATCGCCAAGGTGCACACAACGGAGCTCCCCGATTCGCTGCGCGTCCGTACACTGGACGCCGCTTCGTTGTTGGGACTGCTGAGGCAGGCCGCAGAACTTTTCCGCCTTAGAAATCCGGGCTTTGAATGGGCCTTTCGCTGGCTCTCGGAGAGGGTGCCGCCATCTGAGTCTCCGCGCTTGGTGCACGGGGATTTCCGGCTGAGCAACATCATGGCCGACGAACAAGGCCTCACAGGCATCATCGATTGGGAGCTTGCCCATCTTGGCGACCCGATGGAAGATCTTGGTTGGCTTTGCCTACGGTCGTGGCGCTTTTCGCGACCCGACCTGCCCGCAGCCGGGCTTGCGCATCGTGGAGACTTGCTCGGTGCCTATGAGGAGGCGTCCGGAACGCGCGTCGTGCCGGAACATGTTCAGTTCTGGGAGGCGCTGGGCGCACTCAAGTGGGCGGGCATTTGTCTGATTCAATACGGGAGCTTCTTTGCAGCCAAAGGCAAGACCCACGGCGGCGTCGACAAAGCCGCCATTGGCAGACGGTTCGACGAAGCGATGGGTGACTTCTTCGCAGTGGTTGACGACTGGAAAGTGTGAGACGAAACGATGGCAATCTACGAGGCACCCCCAAGCGCGGAACAAATCGTCGATGTACTGGAGTACTTCTTGCAACATGACGTGTCGCCCGAGCTCGGCGCGCGGAAACAATTTCGGTGTCGCGTCGCTTTGAACCTGCTTGGCATTCTGCGCCGCGAATTGACGCAACGTGACGCAGTGACCCGACAACAGCGGGCGCGGCTGCAAGACATCCTTGGCACGGACGAACACGAGCTTTCGAGACTCAACAAAGAGCTCGCAAACCAGATCCGCTTCGGCAAGGTGGAGCTAGACGACGAGAGGATCGCTCAGCACGTGCGCCTTGCTCAACGAGAACATCTATCCATCAGCAACCCGAAGTGGCTTGACGAACAGGCTGACCCATCACTCGACTTGGGCTCCAGCAAAAGGAAGGACTAGCGAAGTGATCACATCTTTACCAAGAGTCGCGATCGCGGTTCGTGATTTCGATACGGCCGTCTCTTTCTTCCGCGACACGCTCGGAATGCCGGTGTTGGATCTTTCGAAGAAAAAGGAAGTGGTGACGCTTCTTGGTGCGCGCCTCGCGATGTGCGTGCCGGACGGCGGAAGCAACATCGAGATCATGAGCCCAGCTATTCCGGATGCTCCGCTTGCGAAGAGCTTGCAAAAGCAGTTCGAACATCGAGGCGAGGGCTTGTTCGCTATGATGCTGGAGGCGCCCGACCCGAACGCGGCGGCCGAGGAGCTCAGCTCGCGTGGCTTGAAGGTGCTGCCTCTGATGAAAGGTTCTTGGGGTCGCGACGTTCATCCTGCGTCGACCCATGGTGTACTGATTCGCGTGTACCCCAACGACAGCTTCACGGGGACCCCTCCGGAGCAGCCCGGCTGCTTGGGGCTTTCAGGGATTCAGCGCACCACGGTCATTGTGCGCGATCTTGATGCGGCGATCGCTCGGTACGGCGACGGCCTCGGACTCAAGACATCGGTACCGATCGAAGACGCGGACCGTGGCCTTCGCATCGCGATCGCTCAAGCGCCAAAGGGCGGCGTAGTGGAGCTCGCCACGGTGACCAACCCCAACGCTGTGGAGGCGCTCGCACCGAACAAGGTGCAGAGCGAGGGAATGGTGGCGCTGACGCTCGAAGCCAGGGACCTCGACGGCACCGCGAACGCACTGCGAAAACGTGGCCTGTCCGTGGAACGCAGAGGCGATGTGCTATTGCTCGACTCCTCCCAAACGTTTGGCACACTTTTCCGGATTGTCTCAAGCGCGTAAGACAAGGTGCCGCAAACACGGGTAGCGAGCCCTAGACGACTCGCTTGGCCTCTGCCCCGACACCGCCGGTGGTGATTACGAGGCCATATCCTTCACTGGCGACGCGATTGATGAGACCTGCGATCTCCCGGAAGACATCGCGTCGGCGTTCGCGCTCCATTCCCGCACACTGCAGCGGCAGCTCAAGCCCGAAGGCACCACGTTCGAGAAGCTCAAGGACGACGTCCGCGCAGAGCTCGCAGCGAGCTATCTCGCCAACCAGGGCCTCCCGATGTCGCAGGTGGCTGCCCTCCTCGATTACAGTGAGCAGTCGGCGTTGAGCCGAAGTTGTAGAAGGTGGTTTGGAAAGCCGCCAAGGGAGGTGCGCGCGGAGGCGCTCTCGTAGGCTCTTGAGCGACGAATGGGCCATCCGACCCTATGAGTTGCCCACGCGAAGTACCGGTCCGGACCGCGACCTTCGGGTTTTCTGCCCGAAGGTCGCAGAGGCTCGCACGTCTCGCCTCCTGCGAATCGCACTACTTGATGACCCGTCTGACCTTCGGGCAATACACCCGAAGGTCGCGCGATCGTCGAACCTGAGTCGCGAAAAAAGGCCTGGAAAATTGATCGTTCCTGCGCGATGCAAACTGCGTTTGAGCTCACGTTGACATTGCTGATGTTAAATACGCGTCAAGAACAAAAAAACGAGCAGGAAGCGCATGATCGCTAACTGCTCGTTTTGATTTGGTTGCGGGGGCCGGATTTGAACCGACGACCTTCGGGTTATGAGGTGAAAAACCCAGGCTTTCCCATGACATCACAAGAAACCGAAATCACTCAGAAACCTCAAACATGACCGGGACTTGCCCGCATCGTCGTGTTCACGGTTCGTCACTTCATATCATCTCATTTCACATCGCCACGTCAACGTCAGGTCAACGAGGGGGACCGTGGCGACGCACGCTTCATCAGCGATGGGTCACGAGACTCCGCTTTCCGATCCCTCGGTGCGTCGCAGGACATCCTTTCCCCGAGGGCCGCCGACGTATTGCAAATCTCAGCTACCGATTGGGTGGCGGCCGTCAGCGGGCCGCCACCATTTCGCCGCTCAGCTCCACCAAGAACCGCCTCGAACGCGTGAAAAGAGAACGGCCGCAGACGGCACGTCTCTTGATGGCTGTCACAACTTGTGGAGCTTCACGCCGCCTCCGCGAGTGCCGAGATCTCTCGGTCCTATGTCCGTTAGGCTCCGGAGCACGGAGTGCTGCACCGCGTCGTACGCGAACAGCTGCAGACCTTCCTTTGGGCGCTCGACCAGCGTCACGATGAACGCGGTGTCCCCCTGTTCGTCAAGCGTGAATTTCAGCGCTTCGTTCACTGCGGAGTGCTTGCGCATGGGTTCGCGCGCTTGCGGTGTGCAGGCTGTGGCACGGACCGTTTGGTTGCGTTCTCCTGCAAAGGTCGCGGGTTCTGCCCGCGCTGCGGGGGACGTCGCATGACCGAGCGCGCGGCGCATCTGATTGACCATATCCTTCCGCGCGTACCCGTCCGTCAGTGGGTGCTCAGCCTGCCCTTCGAGCTTCGCTATCGCCTTGCCTGGGATCACGAGCTTTGTCGCGCCGTCCTCGGAGTCTACACACGCGCGTTGCTCGGCTTCTACACGAAACGGGCCAAGCGCGCTGGACACCCGGAGGGACGAACGGGGACGGTGACCGTGATTCAGCGCTTTGGTGGCGCGCTGAACTTGAACGTCCACTTCCACACACTTGCGGTCGACGAGGTCTTCGCGCGAGAACCGGATGGCTCGCTTCGGTTCGCAGCTGCCAAAGCCCCAACCGACGACGAAGTGGAGGCGCTCCTCGGCGTCATTCGAAAGCGAGTCCTACGTTTGTTGGTGCGCCGGGGCTTGCTCTGCGAGGAAGGCGGTGAGAGCTTAGACGAGACGGAGGCACCGCCTTTACACGCGCTCTATGCCGCCTCGGTCCGCCAACGGGTCGCGATCGGAAGACGCGCAGGCGCAGCAGTCCTTCGTTTGGGAGGCGCACGGACGACCACGTCGGCTCAGCCCAAGCGCCGTCGACAGGCGCGTCTCGGCGGCTTCGATCTTCATGCCGATACCTCAGTCCGCGCCAAGAACCGGCCGAGGCTCGAGCGCCTCTGCCGCTATCTGCTCCGGCCGCCGATCGCCGAAGATCGGCTGTCGTTCACGTCGGATGGACGGGTCCTCGTCCGCCTCAAGACGCCGTGGCGCGACGGCACCGATCACATTGCCTTGGAACCGCGGGAGCTGCTCGAAAAGCTCGCGGCCCTGATTCCGCGCCCCTACACGAACCTCATCGTCTATCATGGGGTGCTCGCGCCGAACGCCAGATGGCGAGGCGAGGTGGTTGGTTTCGGAACACGTTCGAAAACCACGGAGGGGCCGGCCTCGAGCGCTTCCCGGAAGGTCGCCGGCCCATGCAATCGGACCTGGGCCGAGCTCATGCGACGCGGCCTCGAGATCGATGTGCTGCAGTGCCCCGACTGCGGCGGCCGCATGCGTTTCGTCGCGGCCATCATGCTCTCGAGCGCCATCCGCCGAATCCTCCGTCATCTCGGTCTCCCCGCCGACCCGGTAGAGCTTGCGCCTGCCCGAGCGCCCCCGGAGCTCGACGACGCCTGGGCCTGTTGACCTCGCTTGCGTTACGAGCGCCGAGCCGACGCACGGCTGCGAACGCAGGCTGAGATTCGCCACCACCAAGCCCCATCGGCCACGGCTCCAGGCGCAGGCACCGCTTGTTTGCCGGTCACTCAGCTCCTGAATTGCGCAGAACGTCTTATACGTAAACTCGTCGAGGCCAAGAGAGGGCGTTTATACTCGCTATCTGCTGGGACTTCGCCGAGTCCGCTTGCGACGATCCAGAAGCGGCGATTCGAAACGCGTACGATGTCGGCGTTCCAATGGGTGGCGAGCTCTCGGCGCCTCCGACACCGGCGACAGCTCCCCAATTCCTAGTCATGGCAGAGTCGGACTTTGACGCGCCGATCCGCGGAACGGTTCCCTTGGCCGCGATCCAGGTCATCAAGCTGTGGCTGCAAGACGGCGCGTATCAGGAGCGTGTCTACGATGTCGCTGGCGAGGTTTCCAACACGCACACGGTCGACCCCCAAACGTGTGCGCCAACGGCTCCCGCGAACGCCCCCACTGAGCTTTGCGCCGTGTGGAGCGACCCCGACTTCGATCCGGCAGAACACCCCCTCTACTACGTGCGAGTTCTCGAGCACTCCACCTGCCGCTGGTCCACGTTGGTGTGCGTGGCGCAGGACTACGACTGTGACAATCCAACCCGCCCTATCGACGAAGCGTGTTGCAGCCCGAGCTTCGGCCTCAATCGCGCGCAATGCGACACCGCCCAACCCGACTGCAGCGACCCGGACGCCCTGGATGAAGGGCTCCGCGAATGCTGCGAGCTGCCAGTGGACCCCTACGTACGGCAGCGCGCTTGGACCTCGCCCATTTCGTACCAAGCGCCGGCGGATTGACCCATGCGCCACCTCCTCGCCTTCTTCGCAATCGGTGCGGTTCTCTACGTGTTCGCGACACTGTACGAGCGCGCGTCCTTCGAAGGCGAACGATGTCACGCTCGGGTGCGGGTCCCCCAGAATGCAAGCCCAGGCGAAGTCGAAGCGCTGAAAGAGGAGGCGGTACCCGTGGCGGTCGGAAGGCAGCTCATCGACCTCGACGAGGACGAGGTGATTCGGAACCACCTGAACGGCATCATGCGCTACGTCGCGGATGATCCAACAGCGAGTGATGAAGAGCTCCAACGACTGGGGTCGCAGATCGATCTACAGGACCACGATCCGCTGGTCCGTGTGCGCCTTGCGCAGCGTGTTCGGGGCGCCATGGAAGCGTTGGCCGAAGACCAGTGGCCCACCCGAGCGCAGATGTCGGAGTATCTCGAGCAGCACGCGGATCAGTTCTCGGTGGGCCCGGTCGCCGAGCTCGACCAGGTATTCCTCAGCCGGCAAGCTCGCGGGGTGTCCCTGCTTCGCGATGCGCGCGCGATGGCAGAGCGTCTTCGGGCCACGGATGCGACGGTCGTAGACGCGATGGCCTACGGCGATCCGTCGATGTCGGTACGGCGCCACGAGCGGGCGACGGCCCGAGATCTGGAAGCCCGTTACGGCCGAGCCCTGGCTGATACGGCGCTCGTGGCACCGATAGCGACGTGGGTCGGCCCGTGGAATCACCGCGCGGTGCTCATATCATCCGGATAGCTGCGCGCCGAGAGCCGATCCTTCCGTCACTGGATTCGGTGGCGTATCGGGTCCGCGCGGAGATGATTCGCGACATCAAGCGCGACAACTTCCAGCGTCGATACAAGCGTGCGGCGCGCTTATGCGAAATCGAAATCGCACACGGCGCCGAAGCGGGCTCGCGCCCATTCGTGGGTGTCCAAGTCGTTGCGCCTACTGCTTCCTTCGCTGACTGAGATCGACTACCGCGTTCGCTGGCTCCGGCACGACGAGCAGACGACCAGCGGCGTCGTGCGCGACCCGTGCAGTCTCGATGTCACCAGCTTGGGCGAGGGCGCTCGCGTGTTGGTAGAGCGCCGCGATCAACGTGCTGCGCGAAAAGGCAGGAAGCGGCTTTGAAAAGGCATCAGGGGTCTGTTCGGTTGCGATCGGGCATTGTCCCTCGCCCGTATTCTCACGGTTTGTGACGTGTTGCGACGCCTTGCTCGGATTCTTAATCCATTGGCTCCAGGTTCGAGTCCTGGATGGCCCACTACAAGACGGCAAGCCCGCTTGCCGTCAGCAATCACCTTTCAAGCCCTCTCGTGTGAGGACTCGAACCTACGGTGTACTCGGACCCTGCGGGGTCCTGCGTACTGCGCAAGAAGTCGTGCAGCTCCGTGGACTTTCGTCCACTGCGCCCCATCGCGGGTACCTGGCACTTGATAGATATCATGTTGGGCCGCGAGGCATCCACATAGACAAGCCGCTGCAAATATCCTGTTTTTCGGAACCGAAACCTCGAGCGTGGGACGACAGTTTGGGCAATACCTGCTTGCCAGGATGTTAATGAATCGAACAGCTATGCTGTCTTGGCAGCGTCTACAAATGGCGAAGGTGAAC
>PVMK01124052.1_pt1 | contig 12407 bp, 6 predicted proteins | sample 1853481 | NCBI WGS metagenome assembly PVMK01 (sample SAMN08533507, study PRJNA380276) | Marine sediment metagenome, whole genome shotgun sequencing project.
CTGCCTTTTGTGTTCGATCTCATATTCAACTTGAGTGTAGAAGACCCTAACACCGGTGCGGCGTTGGGGTCTTCTACACTCATGTTGAATATGAGATCGAACACAAAAGGCAGCTGGTTGAAGGGCGGCCCTCGCTTGTGGGCTTCTGCTTCAAACTCTTTTACAACCTTCAGAGCCATTTCTTCCTTTCCGGCTAGTACGTAAAGTGATATGTAACCCATTTTTCCCTCATATAATATATCTGCTGGAGAGGCAAACTTTTGCATTTCAGCAACGTACAAATCACGGTACTCAATGGCTTTCTTCATTTGCCCTCTGAATTTATAATAATTTGATAATGACTCATATACTGATCTCCTCTCTTGGGGACTTTTAGCAACCTTAAGTGCAATCTGGTATTGTTGCAGGGCCAGATCAAAATTGCCCAGGTCACTTTCGGTATTGGCTAAAGCAGTCACAATCCCACTGTTCTCAGGTTCAATAAGAAGGGCTTTTTTAAAATACATTTTAGTCTGTTCATAATCACCCATCGTGCTATATAAGCCGGCTAACTCCGTAAACGATACAGCTTCGTTTGGATAGAGACTGGCGTAGTGTTCATAATATTTTAGCGCCTCGTTATACTCACCTTTTTGATGCAGGAGACGGCCGATTTCCCGGAGATTCCAAAGGCTCTCAGGATCAATCTCCAAAATGCGTTTATATTCGGCAATGCTCATATCAGGTTGGTTCATGCGCTGGTAATGGGTAGCAAGCGTATAGTGACCCTGCGTGGCGTTCGGATATATCTCCACCCAGTGCCTGGCATTTTCAAAAGCGCTCTGCCATTCTCCCTGCATTTCGTAGTATGCGTTCTTAACCAGGAATTGATACAACTCCGGAAGCTTGTATCTATGCTGCATGGCTGCTCGAATTGCATTCTCAGCCCGATCATGTTGGGTTAATTCTATGAAAAGCAGATATGATCTATAATGCGCAAAAGCAAAACCCGGATCCTCTTGCACAGCATTTTCGTAATGTTGTGCTGCGGCCTGGTATTCATTATTGGCTATCCAGGCAACTGTACCTTTTATGAAGCTTTTCAAGGCAGGTATCGATGACGTCACCTGCTCTGATACCGGCAGATCTTCGGTTTCCTCTAAGTAATAAGCCGGAATTTTCAGGTCGCGTATTAATTGTGCTGCCATGGAATCAGCTAATTGAAATATGTTTGCCCCCGAGAACGAGTTTTGCGTTATGGGTTTGCCGCGTTGGGTTTCATAAAGGGTTGTGCTTATAGAAAATGTATCGTTTTGCTTGGTAAATGACCCTGTAATGAAATATTTAAAATGAACGTCTATGGCAATTTTCCGCTGCAATGTTAATGGTGCACCAACGGCTTCTTTAAAACCAGCTTGTTGTAAGGTATATAGACCTGTCCACCGCCAATTATCAAGGTAAAAAACCTGATCCAGATCAAAATCAAGCAAAGTCATTAAGCCATGCTGCAACCAGTTCAAGGTGGAATCGCCTGACTCATTGTCAAAGGCGAAGATAGTGATCCTGGGACGAAATTCGTTTTTGGGTACTATCCGCTCAACCGTGTTCCCTTCTTCGTCCTTAAAGGAAATAGTCTCTGTCGCTGCTCCCAGGTCTTTATTTTGAAATAGGAAAAATAGTAGGAGCGCGGAAGCCACAAGGTTTGTTGGAATGCCGATTTTCTCAAAGCGTGTCCAGCGATAGGGGTCCGGCTTTCTGTTGAAGTAGGCTAGCAGACATACGGTGGGAACCATTGATACCAAAGTCACCAAGCTAAACTGTTGCAAATGTGGTGATATCGGATAATGTGCTACCAACCACTCCACAAATTGTAGGATACCCCAACTCGCTACTAAATAGAGCCCAAGAATACCGATTGAATTAAATAGGGATTTGCGCTTGCTTCTGAATTTGGTTTCGACAGAGGATGATATTGGAGCTGAATATGTATAAGCTGATGAAGTGTCTGAGTCCGATATAATTTCCCTTACTCTATAAATCTTGATTGGTTCATCAACATTTTTAAGTGTTTCTTCTTTCACAAATTCAGCCTCTATTCCTTCTTTGTTCTTAACATTTTTATAAGCTGAATAAGATAACAGAATTTCTCCTGATACAGCAAGTGCTTCTATTCTTGAGGCAATGTTTACTCCATCACCATAAATATCGTTGTCCTGGAAAACTACCTCTCCTTCATGAATTCCTATCTTTAAGTTTATATTTTGTTCGCTAGCGGCTGCTTGAATAGCTCCAGCACAATAGACAGCTTCTGAAACCGAAGTAAAGCTTGCCAGGTTGCCGTCACCCATTTCTTTCAACAACCGGCCATTGTATTTTTTAATCTGTGATTGATGGATTTTCCTGTTTTTGGCCAGGATGGCCATAGTTCTCTTCTCTTCACTGCCCATAAGTGCAGTAAAACCGACAATGTCAGTGAACATGATGGCGGCAAGTTGATGGAACGAGGCCATTTTACAATATACAAAAATTTATACTATTATGCTGGTGAATCGATCTTTGGTAGTTGCTGTTTAATCTTGGTCAATTCATTCTCTGTCAAATGCTGTTGGGCAAGATCAAATACAATATGATCTTCCCGATACATATGCAATCGCAACAATTCAATCAAAGCCATACTTTGCTCAATTGCCAGATCAAGTACAATTAATCTCGAATTCATGTCAGGCAGACGGGGTGCTAAGCCAAGTAAATTGAATGCTAGCGCGGATAACTGGATCAATTTTGAGTGATCATCTTCCATTATATCGACTACTGTACTAGAGCGGTCCTTATCAGTATATTGTTCTTCCTCTATCAATCGCGCATTAAGCAAAGGAAAAAGCATCTTTTCTTGCTGCCGATTATGGGGCAGAACCTTATTATCGATGTAGGCAAAGAAGTTGTTTATCGTTTCCTTTATTTTATCCTGCTTTTGTAAACCGTTTTCTTTAAAGAAAATGATAGCTTTTTCAAATTCTGATAGTTTTTCACTAAACTCCTTATGTTCTTTTATAAGTTGCTTTAGGTAATCGTGGTACTTTTCAATGTTTTCCGGTTGAGTGGATTCATCAGCAATTTCAGGCGGTTCCATTGGCGACAACTCTGGTCCCCCGGAATCTTTTTCTACCAGCCGCTTTAATGGGTCTTCCTCTTTGTATTTTTTAAAATCTAGCATAAATTATTTTTCTTTTGTACTCCAATCAGCACTTCACTTCAGAATTTTTTCTGTCATAATAATACCAGTTGAGTATTAAACAAACAACGTAATAAATGGCAAATCCATAAAGGGCATACTCTGGCGTACCAAGTTTAATCTGCTGACCAAATACTTTTGGTATAACAAATGCTCCGTAGGCCGCAATGGCAGAGGTCCATCCTAAAACAGGACCTGCTTTTTCTTTGCTAAAAATATAAGGAATACTTCTAAATGTTGAGCCATTACCAATGCCCGTAGTAAGGAATAGTACCATAAACGCACCAAAAAATGGCCACCAATATTCTAAAGGATCTACAGCCTCCCTTGCCTGGACTACAAAATAGGCAACACTTAGTGCGGCAATAATCTGGAATATAGTACTCCATGTAGTTACTCTGGAACCACTGTTTATTTTATCAGAAATTATCCCCCCAACCGGTCTTATCAATGCACCAATAGCCGGACCCAAAAATACCCAAAGTCTATAGTTAGCTTCCGGGAAAATATCCTGACATAATTTGGGGAAGGCAGCTGAATATCCAATAAATGAACCAAATGTCATTATATAGATAATAGTCATTATCCAGTTGTGTTTATCACGTAGAATAGAAAACTGCTTGTCCAGATTCTCCCTGATTGCCGTAGGTGTTGCATATTTCATCAGCAATACCGCAAGTATTATAACAATTGGTAGTACGAGCCACATATTAATCCCTAAGCCTACTAACAAGTAGGCCCCAACAGCAGCAGAGATAAGTCCAAGTACTATCATTACTAATGTTCTTGAGACTCCCTGGGCAGTTGTTGGTAATTCAGGCGTACCGGTAATTACATTATTCATGCCTATAAATGCCACGACAGTCGAAATCATCAATAAGGGGACCCATACCCAACCTGCATTCTGTACACCTGCAAACTCAACCCCACTTACTACACTCGTACCCACAGCTGCGAAAAGAACAATGGGAACAACAGTAGGTATTAGCTTTTGCATTACCGCAACTCCTAGATTACCGATACCGGCATTCATTCCCAGAGCATAACCTTGTACTTTTTTAGGATAGAAATAACTGATATTATTCATTGAAGAAGCAAAGTTTCCTCCACCAAACCCTGATAATAAGGCCATTATAGTAAAATATCCATAAGAAGTATTTACATCACTTAAACCATAGCCTGCACCAATCGCCGGGATTATAAGTAAGGCCGTAGTAACGAATATTACATTTCTACCTCCGCCCAAAGCAATGAGAAAACTGTTAGGAAGTCTCAAAGTTGCACCTGCCAGGCCCGCTATAGCGGGCAGTGTATAATACATGCTGTTAATTTCTGCTAAAGCATTTTTGTATTCATCCGTTCCTGCAGTTAATCCTTCGAGCAGGCCAAATGTAAATCCAAAATCTTTCATATAGGTTACCAACATACCCCACATTATCCACACAGAAAATGCTAAGAGTAATGCCGGTATTGATATCCATAGGTTTTTATTGGCAATCTTCTTTCCTGTGGATTTCCAGAAAGATTCATCTTCAACATTCCAGGTTTTAATGTTTGTTGACATAACTTTTAGATTAGATTTATCGTTCGATTTTTTTTAGTCTAGATTATTAAAATTAATTTTCTTCATAGGCCATATCTTCTGAAAATGCACCTTTAGGTTCTTTGAGAAATATTAAGCAATATAAAAAGCTAAAAACTGCTCCCCCTGCAATTATAAAGAAGAATGTTTTGGAATCGACAAGCGAATAAATCACCAGATAAATTACTGCGCCAACATTGCCATAAGCACCTGCCATTCCAGCTATTTGCCCTGTCATCTTTTTGTGAATGGATGGAATAACAGCAAAAGTTGCACCTTCTGCTCCTTGTACAAATATGGAAGCAACCACGGTAATGACGATAGATACAACTAGCCACCAGATTCCTTTAAATGTTGGTATGATAATGACAACTCCAGTTTCATCGAGTGGTCCATAACTTCCAATAAGACCCATGCCTAGAAAACCAATTGCAATACCAACCATATAAGCTAGCATTGTTCGTTTTCTATTAGCCATTTTATCAGAAATATATCCACCTAGCGGTCTCGCAAATAGATTTACAAATGCGAAAGACGAAGCTATTAATCCTGCAAATGTTGCTGTCATAATATAATTTCCCTGACTATTTGTAATACCGGAAAATACTGATTCAAAGAACATTGGCAACATAGAAACAACAGCCAATTCTGCTCCAAAATTGGCAAAATAAGTGCTATTTAAAGCAGCTACACTGCTCCAAGAATATTTGTCTTCTTCAGGTACGCCAGCCTTTAAATATGGTAGGTTTACTTGTAGTACTTTAATTACATGTATTATATAAATAACTGCAAGAAGCATATAGATTCCATATAGAATATTTGTTGATAATATGGGCTCACCATCCATTTTAACACCACCAATTTTCCAAGCTAGAACGCCCATAGCACCAACTAATGGGAATGACCACAGTAAGTACTGGAATAAATCTATGTAAGAACTAACCTTCATTGGTTCCGCTTTTTTTGCCTTAATGATTGTTTTTCCTACAGGCGCATCACGCACTAAAAAATAATATGCAAAACCATAAACTACTGAAACAAGACCATTTATAGCCAAAGCGTATCTCCAACCATTCGTACCAAAATTAAACCAATCTCCCATTACAGAAATCGCAATCCATGGAAGTGTCATAGCTGCAAAAGCAGAACCAAAATTCCCCCATCCAGCATAGAATCCTTCGGCTCTTCCTACCATTTTTGGAGGAAACCATTGCGCTACCATTTTAATACCAATCACAAAACCTGCTCCAATTGAGCCCAGAATTAACCTGGATATGAGCAATTGCATAAAGGAATTGCCAAAAGCAAAAACAACCGCAGGTATTCCCATTAATATCATTAGTGCTGAGAATACAATTCTTGCACCATATTTATCAATTAATGTTCCTACAACTATCCTAGCTGGAATAGTGAGTGCAACATTGCATATTGCTAAAATTTTTATGTGTTCCCTAGTTAACCAACCTATATTACTCAACATAGTTGTAGCCAATGGAGCCATATTAAACCAAACATAAAATGTAATAAAAAAAGCAATCCACGTCCAGTGTAATACTCGGATTCTTTCCTGACTAAAATCAATTAATTCGGGTTTTTTCCATAATTTTTAGCGCAGGTTGTTTTCTTATATAATATGTAAGTCTTAGTTATTCTTTGGTCGGTGAAGGGACCATTTCGTTTTAGGATCTCGCACTGTTTTTCTGTTCCAGTACCAAATAACTCTCTGGTATGGTCGCCATAGATAATCTATTGGCGCTACCAGGGCATGCATAAGCCTTGAAAAAGGAAATAATAATACAATCAGGTAGGTGCCGATGATGTGAAATTTTATCCAGATAGGGCATGGCTGAGACAGCATCGATACTTGGATTTAACTTGAATATTGACCACAAATAAGGTGTAAGTGTTGCAGCAAACCATGATGAGCCCCACCGATATTCATAGGCTATCCATAATCCCAACACAACTTGTGAAAGGATTAGAACTTCAACAATAACATCCATTTTAGTTGTGAATGCCCTGATTCTTGGGTGAGACCATCTTCGTATAACCAGGTTAACCATACCTACCAGCATACTAAGGCCGAAAATAAATGCTGTGATTTCGAGAATTAGTAATCTTACAGGCTGGCTATTCCAGGCAATAACAGCTTCAGGGATTAAAAATGCTAAAAGGTGGCCAAAAAACAGGAAAAGCAATCCCCAGTGAAAAGGCACAGATCCCCAGAACAAGTGTCTTCCTTCAAGAAATTGGGATGAAATGGAAGATATCTTGAACTTAGAAACGCGGTAATTATTAATAGTCCCAATCAGAAATATTATCAATGCAATGTATGGCAGGGCAATAAAGAAAAAGTTATTAAATAGATTCATAATAATAGTGTTATTGCTTTTCAATTTCCATTTCCTGATCCAGTGCACCCAAGAATCCAGATGCTTTACTAGCGTGATCAGCTAATTGTATATCAAAGTCGCTTGAAATAAAATTCATCACCACCTTAATAGGTATGTGATAGATAAGGGCATAATCTGCCGGTTGATCGATTAGTGTTTTATGATGCTTTTTATAAACTTTATTTTTTTTCTCAAGCATTTCAGGACTAAAATCATCAAGCATTTTCATTAATGCAGGAGCAACCACAAGATTTACCAGTTCAACCCTTAACTCATCATCATTTAATAAGGGCAGAAGACGCAATACATTCGGTAAATGATCGGATAGTTCATTGCCACAGTCATTATTAACTGTGTTATGCTCCCTATTGAGGTTTACCAGTAATTCTGCCCGCTTATAGTCATCACCGAATAATAAATACCCCAGGTCCAGAGTTGTTACTGCCTGCACTTCAAATGACCTGGTAAACAACTCCTCTAATGTGTGAAGAGTAGAGTTTTCAACAAAATTTGTGAAGGAATGCAAAGTTTCCGCTGCCTCTGCAAAATTTAAGTCAAGGTGGTTCTGTACTTCCCTAACCTCATCGGCATAGTTATTACCTGGATAAACAAAAAGTTTGGCAAGCAATTGATAAGGGCCCTTAAGTGTACTATTATTTGTTTTCATATGACTCGATTTATGTTGAACGGGTTGGAGATTCCTTAAAACCAAAGCCTGTAGACCCTTTTGTGTCTCCAGTAAATTCAACCATTTCCATGGCTTGTTCACGATGAGCAGCAGGTATATTAAAACGATCATCAAATTTTGCCAGCGAAGTCAGATAATAAATAGCGTCAACCATTTCAGGTGTTAGACCTACATCTTTTATTGCCAGAGTGGCTTTTTTCTTATCGATATCACCAACAGTGATGTATCTACGATAAATACGCACTGCCATTAGCTTTTTTAAGATTTGTTTTACCTTGTCTTCATCCCCAGCACTAAATAAGCTGGCCATATATTTAAGCGGAAAACGAGCTTGATCAATAGTTCCCCATAGATCTTCAGTACTGGTATCATACAACCAGTTATCGTCCCAAATTTTGGCGATTGGATCAGCATTTTCTGCCAGATCTCCTTTGCTAGCTTCTTTAAGTGAGGCCATTACTGGCAATAATGGTGGCACATAAAACAACATGGGCAAGGTCCTGAATTCAGGATGCAATGGTAAGGCAAGCCCCCATTCCTTAATAAATTTATAAGTTGGCGAATCCTGAGCTGCTTTGATCGTAGAGTCAGCAATACCATTAGCTTTAGCAGAGGCGATTACCTGGGGATCATGCGGATCAAGAATAATGTTTAACTGACGGTCGACAAGATTGCTATCATCCTCCGAAGCAGCATCTTGAATTTGGTCGGCATCATATAGAACAACTCCCAAATAGCGAATTCTACCAACACATGAATGCATACATGCAGGCGCCTGACCTGATTCCAGTCTTGGGTAACAAAGAATACATTTTTCTGATTTTCCGGTATGCCAGTTATAATATGATTTTTTATATGGGCAAGCAGTAACACACATTCTCCAGGCCCGGCAAACTTTCTGATTAATTAAAACTATTCCATCTTCACCTCTTTTATATATTGCTCCCGAAGGACATGAGGCAACACATGCCGGATTGAGACAATGATTGCAGATTCGAGGAAGATAAAAAAAAGCCATTCTTTCCAATTGAAACATAGCTTCTCTTTCGGCTGGAGAAAGTTTGTCTAGGTTGGGATCTTTCCGGGCATAATCAGGTGAACCACTGAGATCATCATCCCAGTTGGGACCCATTTTTATATCTATTGGTTTGCCAGTAATAAGTGAAACAGGCCTTGCCGTTGGTTGATCATTAGAAGCGGGAGACTCAATAAGATCAAGGTATCGGTAGGTGAAGGGTTCATAATAATCATCGATAATGGGCAAGTTGGGATTATGAAATATATTCATCAAGCCCCCAAGTTTAGTAGCACTTTTCAGGCGGATTTTACCTTTTTTTTCTTTTATCCAGCCTCCTTTATAAATCTCTTGATCTTCCCATTTACCAGGATAGCCGGTTCCGGGCTTTGTCTCAACGTTATTCCACCACTGATATTCAGCTCCCTTTCTATCAGTCCAGATATTCTTACATGCAATAGAACATGTGTGACAGCCTATGCATTTATCCAGGTGAAATACCATCGACATTTGTGCTCGTACATCCATTATTTTTCGCTTATTGTTTTACTTATTCTTTTAATGTTAAAAAACTACTTTATCCATTTTCTTAATAATAACGTGGGTGTCACGGTTAGGTGCAATTGGTCCCCAATAGTTGAAATGGTAAGAAAACTGGCCATATCCACCTGCCAGGAAATTAGGCTTTAAGTGAATGCGGGTAAAGCTGTTGTGACCACCAGCTCGTTTATTGCCTCTAACTTGTGATTTTGGTATGCCAACTGTTCTCTCTGGTACATGATATACAATGCACACTCCTTTCGGAATACGAGCACTCACAACGGCACGAGTACAGTAAACTCCGTGGTCATTATAGACCTCAACCCAATCGTTATCTTTAATACCCATAGCATCGGCATCTGCTTCGCTCATCCAACAAGGTTCACAACCACGGGATAAAGTCAGCATTCGGAGATTCTCCATATAAGTGGAGTGGATGTGCCATTTACCATGAGGAGTAAGGCAGTTCAGTACCAGTGCTTCCTTATTTTCCAGGGTGTTTTTCAAATCTCCATAAACTTCCGGTTTAGGAGAAGGCTTATAAGTAGGCAGGTTTTCACCATAAGCAATATATAATTCATGATCTAAATAAAAATGCTGACGCCCGGTAAGAGTCCTCCATGGAACAAGGCGTTCTACATTATAGGTATAGGCTGAATATGCCCTACCATCATGCATCAAACCACTCCAAAGTGGTGACGAATTATATCTCCGGGGCTGTGCCTGCAAATCAGCATAATTTATACGAACATTCTCGTATCCCTGACCAAGGTCTACTAATGATAACCCTGTTTTCTTTTCGGCATTCTTATATGCCCTTACCGTAAGTTTACCATTTGTTAATGATGATAAATGTAATACAGCATTAGCAGCAGATGTGTCTTCTTTGATAGATGGTAAAATATTACCATCAAAGTTTTCAACAGGGAAATGATTTGAAGTAATCATTTCATCAAATTCCTCCTCACACATATAATGATTGCCATGGGCTCCAAGACCATTTTCCCTGATACCAGTACCCAGGGTGATAAATTTATCGTACAATCTGGTATAATCCCTGTCGACAATGTCAATCTTATGCATTGTTTTACCTGGTATGGCCTCACATTCCCCTTTATACCAATCCTTTACGTGTCGCTGACTAATTTCACCGGGCGAATCATGGGCCAATGGTGAACAGACAATATCTTTCTGGGGATCAGCTAAATGTTGTTTGGCGAGGTCGCTGGTTGCTTTGGCTATATTCCTAAATATCTCCCAGTCTGTTTTAGACTCCCATACCGGCGCAATGGCCTTTGACAATGGATGGATGAAGGAATGCATATCCGTACTATTAAGATCAGCTTTTTCATACCAGGATGCTGCCGGTAAAACAATATCGGAATAAAGTGCAGATGAGTCCATCCTGAAATTGAGGTCGACAATAAGGTCCATCTTACCCTCAGGAGCAATATCACGCCAGTTAACCTCTTTGGTATGATCATCAGAATCGGTGGCAATACCATTGGAATGCGTACCCAGATAATGTTTTAAGGCATATTCGTGCCCTTTCATGCTACCCATAATGGCGTTTCCACGCCAGATGTACCATACTCTTGGATAGTTTTCTGGTGCCTCAGGATCTTTGATCGCATATTCCAGCTTTTTCGATTTAAGTTTATCCAGCACATATTTTATTATTTTTTCATCACTATCAGCACCGTTTTTAATAGCTTCTTTACTCAATTCAAGTGTATTCTCTTTGAATTGAGGATAAAATGGCATCCATCCCATTCTTACTGACTGAAATATGGTGTCTGCTGTATGCTGTTTTGTCCAGTCATTTTCAGGTACAGTATTGTATTTCGAAAACTGACCATCATATCTATATTGACAGGTGTTTATATAATGCCAAAGCGGTGCTTGTTGCAGACGTACCGAATTCTGCCAGTCTTTGCCAAAGGCTATTGATCCCCATGAATCTGAGGGTGCCAGTTTTTCCTGGCCTACATAATGATTCATACCACCACCATTTTTGCCAACACATCCGGTCAACATCAAGGCCATTATTCCTGCTCGATACATCAGGTTAGCGTGGTACCAGTGGTTAATTCCAGCACCAATAATGATCATGCATTTCCCTCCTGTTATATCTGCCGTATTTGCCCATTCACGGGCAAACTGTAGCACAGTATTAGAGTCAATACCGGTAAATATCTCCTGCCATGCCGGTGTATAGGCAGCAGTTTCATCCGAATAATCTTTTGGGTAGTCTCCTTTAAGACCCCGGCTGATTCCATACTGACCCATTATAAGGTCAAATACAGTTGTTACCGGTATACGTCCATCAATTGTTTCAATATATTTTACCGGTACGCCTCTGGAAGGCTTGTTAGCAAGCCCGAACTCAGTAAATTCTACATCAAAAACTTCATCCTTAGATTCAAGAAACGAGAGCACAGGATTATATCCTTCATTATTTATAGAATTTTCAAACTTCATGTTCCAATTGCCCCCTTTTTCATCCCATCTGTGGCCAGAACTCCCTTTAGGAACAATCAAATTTCCTGAATCTGCATCTAAATTGAGGAACTTCCAGTCTCCGTTTTCGATATCTTTAAATGAAGAGATTTCATTTGCTCTTACCAGCTGTCCCGGAATATAATTACCACCACTCTTTTCAAGTTTCACCAGGTAGGGTGAATCAGTATATTGCTTTATGTATTCTGTAAAATTTTCAGTTGTCTTGTCCACATAAAATTCCTGAAGAATAACATGTGTTACTGCCATCCAAAATGCTCCATCACTACCTGCATGAACAGGTACCCATTGGTCGGCATATTTGCTTACCTGGCTAAAGTCAGGAGAAAAAACCACTGTTTTTGTACCATTATGCCTTGATTCAGCAAAAAAATGACAGTCGGGCGTACGGGTCATATTTAAACAGGCACCCATATCGGCTATCATCTTGGAATTATACCAATCGGCACTTTCGCAAA
>PVMK01119376.1_pt1 | contig 12405 bp, 13 predicted proteins | sample 1853481 | NCBI WGS metagenome assembly PVMK01 (sample SAMN08533507, study PRJNA380276) | Marine sediment metagenome, whole genome shotgun sequencing project.
TCGGCAACGACCGCGCTCACAGCCATCTCGATGCCGCGGCGCAGGTCCATGGGGTTCATGCCGGCGGCCACTGCCTTGCAGCCCTCGCTTATGATGGCCTGGGCGAGCACCGTCGCGGTGGTGGTGCCGTCGCCGACCAGGTCGCTGGTCTTGCTGGCGACTTCGCGCCCATCTGGGCGCCCATGTTCTCGAACTTGTCGGCGAGCTCGATCTCCTTGGCGACCGTCACACCGTCCTTGGTGGTGCGCGGCGCGCCGAACGACTTGTCGAGCACCACGTTGCGGCCTTTCGGGCCGAGCGTGACCTTCACCGCGTTTGCCAGGACATCGACACCCCTAAGCATGCGGTCGCGTGCGTCCGCGGAAAATTTGACTTCTTTCGCAGCCATGTTCCCTCACTCCATAAATGCGTAAGCCGCCTAGTCAGGCGGCCTTTTTGCGTTTCTTGGCGACACCTTCGATGACGCCCATGATGTCGGATTCCTTCATGATGAGGAGTTCCTCGCCGTCGATTGTGACCTCGGTCCCCGACCACTTGCCGAAGATGACCTTGTCACCCGCCTTGACGTCGAGGGGTGTCACTTTCCCATTTTCGTCCCGTCCACCGGGGCCGACAGCGATAATCTCTGCCTGCCTGGGCTTCTCCTTGGCGGTGTCCGGGATGATGATGCCGCCGGCGGACCTTTCGTCCTCCTCGAGGCGGCGGACCAGCACACGATCGTGTAACGGCCTGAAGATCATAGTTTTTCCCTCCCTTGACCCAAAGCTGTGAGATCTAAAGACCCAAAGCCGTGAGATAGTAAATTCATGGCGATTAGCACTCTCTCTAGGAGAGTGCCAAACATGTAGTCCCATAGTCCGAGTTTTTCAATCCGAAAATCGCGGTCAAATGCGCTCTTGATCGCCCGATCATGCCTCGCGCCGGGCCTCGAGGCCCTATGAGGGCGCCACGGCGTCGATGGCGGCCTCGACCGCCGCCCGCACCGGATCGACGACCGGCACGCCGAGGACCGACTGCAAGTGCTTCCGGTGGCGCGTCATGCCGGCGCAGCCCAGCACGATCACGTCGGCGCCGTCGGTGTCCCTCAGTCGCTCGCCGACCTCGACCAGGCGAGCCACGGTGGCCTCAGGGTCCTCGCCCAGTGCGGTCACGCCGAGCCCGATTGGCCGGTCACCGGCCAGCGATTGCCTAAGCCCGAGTGCCTCGATATAGCGCCGGTGGCGCGGGATCGAGGCCTCGAGGATCGAGATCACGCCGAACCGGCCGCCTTCGGCGGACGCGCAGCGATAGGCGCTCTCGGCGATCCCGAAGACCGGCTTCTCCGTTGCCCGGCGGAGCTCCGTAAGGCCGGGGTCGGAGAAACAGGCGTCGACGAAGGCGGACGCCTCCCCATCGATACGCCGAACCAGGCGGAGCAGCGGCGCCACGACCTCGCGGACCTGGGCGTCGGTCTCGATGCCGGGCGGGCCCTCGGCCAGGGTGACGCAGCGGATCGCTGGGCCGTCCGGGCGGCGCGAGTCCGCGAGCGCGCGGTCCATGCCCGCCGTCACCGCCCGGCTGCTGTTGGGGTTGATGACGATGATGCCAGGCGCGGGCTGGTTCCCACTCATGCGCCGGACTCTGGCGGCGCGGCGCCTATGCGCTCGACGATGAGACGGTAGTGCTCGGGACGGCGGTGAGCGGCGAAGTCGAAGATTGTCTCCTTGTTGAAGCGGCACTTGTCGAGGTCGCAGTCGGCGACGATCAGCTCGTCGTCCATGGTCTTGGCCTCGGCAACGATGACGCCGTCCGGGCTGACGATGACGCTGCCACCCATCAGTTCGTGGCCGTCCTCGCCGCCGCATTTGGCCACCCCGACGACCCAGGTGGCGTTCTGATAGGCGCCGGCCTGCATGGACATGTGGTTGTGGAACATGCGCAGCTCGGGCGACTCCTCGTCCGAGAGCGCGTTGCCCGTCGGCGTGTTGTAGCCCAGCATCACCAGCTCGACGTCTTGCAGGCCCATGACCCGGTAGGTCTCCGGCCAGCGGCGGTCGTTGCAGATGCACATGCCCAGGTTGCCGCCCAGGGTGCGCCAGACCGGAAAGCCCAGATTGCCGGGCTCGAAGTAGCGTTTCTCCAGGTGCTGCCACTTTCGTTCGGGGTCGTATTCGGCGTGGCCGGGCAGGTGCACCTTGCGATATTTGCCGGCGATACGGCTCGTTTCGTCGACCAGGATGCAGGTGTTGTAGCGGTGGACCTCGCCCTCTTCCTCGGTGAGCTCCGCGTAGCCCAGGCACAGCCCGATCCCGGCATCCTTGGCCCGCTCGAAGAGGGGCTGGGTCGCCGCGTTCGGCATCTCACGCTCGAACCACTGGTCCATCTCGGCGTCGTCCTCGGGATACCAGCGCGGAAAGAAAGTGGTGAGCGTCAGTTCCGGGTAGACGACCAGATCGCAGCCCTCGGCCAGCGCCTGGTCCATCAGCTTGAGCATGCGCGCGACAACGGCCTCACGGTTCTCGGCCTTTTGGATTGGGCCCATCTGGGCGCCGCCGACGCGAAGGTTACGGGTCATGGTGTCGTCCTCGTGCTCATTCCTCCGGCGCCATGGCGCCGGAGCCGGGGTCGAAGCCGTGCACGGCGCGGCCTAGCGGCTTGGCCGCGTCGGGCAGATCGCACGGCAGGAACCGGCCCCGCCCGGGCGCACCCGTCACCTCGCCGTCGCGCCACACGGTCTCGCCGCGCGACAGGGCCATGACGGGCCAACCGGTGACCTCGCGGCCCTCGTAAGGCGTGTAGTCCATGTTGTCGTGCAGCATGGAGTGGCTGATGGTCACCGCCTTCGCCGGATCCCAGATGGCGATGTCGGCGTCGGCGCCGACCGCGATCGTTCCCTTGCGGGGGTAAAGCCCATAGAGCTTAGCCGCCCTCGTCGCCGCCACATCCACGAAGCGATTGAGGGAGATGCGGCCCTTGCCGACTCCTTCCGAAAACAGCAAGGGCAGGCGGACCTCCAGCCCCGGCACGCCGTTCGCGATTTTGTCGAAGGCCGTCTCCGGGCCATGCGCCTGCTTGCCCGCGGAATCGGCGAAACGGTAAGGCGCGTGGTCGGAGCTGAATACCTGAAAAATGCCGCTGGCCAGGCCGCGCCACACATGTTCCTGGTTGGCCGCGTCTCGGGGTGGCGGGCTGCAAACATACTTGGCGCCCTCGAAGCCCGGGCGGTCCAGGTCGTCGGCGGTCAGGAAGAGATACTGCGGGCAGGTCTCGCCATAGATCCGCAATCCCCGGTGCTGGGCCGCAGCGATCTGTTCCATGGCTTCTCGCGCCGAGACGTGAACGATCAGGATCGGCGTGTCGCTGATCTCCGAGAGGACGATCGCCCGCTGTGTGGCCTCGCCCTCGCCGACGGCGGCATGGGCGACGGCGTGGTACTTGGGCGCCGATCGGCCGGCGGCGAGCAGCTTTTCGGTCAGCCAGCCAATCACGTCATGGTTCTCCGCGTGCACCATGACCAGCGCGCCCTCGGACCGGGCGCAGGCCAGCACATCGAGAACCTGGCGGTCGTCGAGCTTCAAGGACTCGTAGGTCAGGTAGATCTTGAACGAGGTATAGCCATCCTTGATGAGAGCCGGAAGCTCCTGGCCCAGCACCTGCTCGGTGGGATCGGAGATGATCAGATGGAAGGCATAGTCGACGTAGGCCTTGCCGTCCGCCCTGGCGTGGTAATCCGTGACCGCCTGGCGCAGCGACTGGCCCCGGTGCTGGGCGGCGAAGGGGATGATCGTGGTGGTGCCCCCGCACAGGGCCGAGCGGGTCCCGATTCGAAATCGTCGGCGGTCTCGATCCCGCCCGAGCTGATTTGGGCGATGTGGCAATGGCTGTCGACACCCCCCGGCAGCACCAGCTTGCCGCCGGCATCGATCACGTCGTCGGCGCCGTCGAGCTCATCGGCGAGAGCTACGATCCGCCCGTTCCTGATGCCGATGTCGGCGCGGAAGGTATCGGCGGCGGTTGCCACCGTTCCATCCTTGATAATCCGATCGTAGATCGCCATTGCGCGCTCCCCGGAGAGATAGCCTAGCACCCGTTCTAAACGCACTCGACCAGGTGAGACGCGACCGCCTTCTCGTTCCACGCCAAACCGACGCCCGGCACATCGGGAATATGGAGCTGACTGTCTTTGAGATCATAGGGCCTTTCCAGAATGGGGTCCGCCCAGTTCTGCCACTCGAGCCAGTGCGCCGTTTCCGTCACCCGCATGACGTGGGCCGCCACTTCGGGATAGAGATGGGTGGAGACCGGAATGCCGGCCGCCCCGGCGATCGCCGCCGCGCGCAGCCATCCCGTGACGCCGCCGATCCGCATGAAATCGGGCATCACATAGTCGCAGGCCTTCATCTCGAGGGCAGTGTAGAGCGCCCGCGGGCCATAGAAGTTCTCGCCGATCTGGATCGGTGTCTTCAACTCTTGGGCCAGTTGCGCGTAGCCCCGGAGGTTGTCGTAAACGAGGGGCTCTTCGATCCAGGTCAGGCCGAGATCGTCGATGGCGTGGCACCGCTCCAAGGCTTCTCCAAGGTGAAGGCCCTGATTGAAGTCGACCATGAGCGCCATGTCGCTTCCCACGGCGTCTCGGACGGCCTCGATGGTCGCCAGGTCATCGGCCATACGTTCCCGGCCGAGACGTAGCTTAAGGCCTCGGAAACCGCCTTCGTCGCGCAACACAAGGGCCTCGCTAGCGGCTTCGGCGGGCGGCTTCAGCCAGAGGCCATTACTGTTGTAAGCGCGGACCGGGCCGACACTGCCGCCCAGCAGCACGCACAAGGGCACGCCGGCCGCTTGGGCCAGGGCGTCCCATGCCGCCATGTCCAGACCGGAAACGGCGATCATCGAGAGACCCTCGTAACCGACGAAATGCAGCGACTTGCGGGCCGATTCGAAGAGCTCCTGCGGGGCGATCCGCCGCCCCTTCAGCGCCTCGCCCAAATCGTGCATGGCGGGGACCAGGTAGCGCATCGATTTCGGAAGGTAAGGCTCTAGATAACTGCGGCCGACCACGCCCTCTGCCGTATAGAGATCGATGAGGATCAGGGGCCAGTCCGTGATGGTCGCAATCCGGGCGACCACTGGTCGCTCCAGCTTAAGGACGACGGCGCGCGCCTCGATGCGCTCAAGGGTCAAGCGTTCCAGGTCCATATCACGCCTCTAATGCTAAGCCTCGCCGATCTTCCCCGCCTCGCGGGAGCGCCCATCATGGCCTCTCGCGATCCGGCCGCCAAGCCAAGCCGGCCGTAAGCTAGATGTGAATGTTGGGAAGGCGCTAGTATCGTGGGTCCTGGTCATCCAAGCAGTAGGGCCATGTCGCGCTCTCGGCTGAATTCATATGTCTCTCGCCGCGGGTTCCTCGCGTCGGTGGGCGCCTTCGGAACCGCTGTTCATCTCGGCCACGGCCGCGCCCTGGCCGCACCCGGGCCGCTAGTGACAAAAGTCATTCCGAACAGCGGGGAACGATTGCCGGTAATCGGCATGGGATCGTGGCTCACTTTCGACGTGCGCGACGACAGGGTGGCGCGGGACAGACGGCGCGAGGTGTTGCAAGCCTTCTTCGACGGCGGTGGCGGCCTTGTCGATTCCTCGCCCATGTACGGATCTTCGCAGGAGGTCATCGGCTATTGCCTGGCGCGTATAGCAAACCGGCAGGCGCTGTTTTCAGCGACCAAGGTGTGGACGCTGTTTCAATCCCGCGGTGTCAGGCAGATGGAGGCCTCGCAGCGGCTGTGGGGGGTGGAGCGTTTCGACCTGATGCAGATCCACAACCTGCTCGACTGGGAGGCGCATCTGGAGACGCTGTTGGATTGGAAGGCGCAAGGCCGTGTGCGTTATATCGGCATCACCACCTCCCATGGCCGCCGGCATGGCGCCATGGAGAAGATCATGACCGATGAGCCGATCGACTTCGTCCAATTCACCTACAACATCCTCGATCGGGAGGCCGAAGAACGTCTGCTGCCCCTGGCGGCCGAACGCGGCCTGGCGGTCATCATCAACCGGCCCTTCCGGCGCGGCGCGCTGTTCGACTATTTCGAGCGCTATCCCTTGCCGGGATGGGTTCGGGACTTCGACTGTGCGAACTGGGCACAGTATTTCTTGAAGTTCATCGTGTCCCACCCGGCGGTCACAGCCGCGATTCCCGCGACCACGCGGGTGGACCATATGCGCGAGAACATGGGGGCGGCATTGGGCCGTCTGCCGGATCTCGAGACGCGTGAGCGCATGATCCGCCACGTCGAGAGTCTGTAACCGCCCCCGATCGACCGGCGATGCCTCGGCACCGGCTGGATCTCTTGCCAGGCCACAAGACTGTCGCCGTGGCAAGGGCGCGATGCCGGCTCGGACGTTTGTCCCCTTATCCTTTTATGGCCTGGCGGATCGGCGTGACCTCGGCGCCCTCTCGAATTCGCTGCACGGCCGCCTGCGCCGCGGTGAGGGCGTCGCGCATCTGGTGCTTCAGCTCGTCCGCCATGGGGCGCAAGGGCTGGCGCACGGCGCCGCCCGGCAGGCCCTGAAGTTCGCAGCCGTACTTGACGCACTGGGCGAACTTGCCGCCGCGCTCGAGCACCGTCATGACCGGCATCAGCGCCATCATGATGGCGCGTCCTTTGTCGAAGTCCTTGTCCACCACGCAGGCCTGGTAGAGGGCCAGCGTCTCTGCCGCGAGGCAGTTGGTCGCCGCGCAGACCCAGCTCTCGGCCCCCCAGGCGAAGAACTCGAGAGCCTGGTCGTCGGCGCCGCAGCTCAACTGCAGTTGCGGGAACTCGCGGGCGATCAGGTGGATCCGGTCGACGTCGCCGCTCGACTCCTTGATCGCCTCGATGTTGGCGGTCTTGGTCGCTTGCCGGAGGAACTCTTCGCCCATGTGGGCCCCGGTTCGGCCCGGATAGTTGTAGAGCATGATCGGCAGGCCGGCGGACCGGTCGATCTCGAGACAGTGGCTGACCAGTTCCTCCTCGGTCGGCTGGGAGTAGGGCGGCGAGGCCACGAGCAGGGCGTCGGCGCCCTTTTCACGGGCCGCTGCCGCGTAGGCGCAGCAGTCCTCGGTGCGAAAGTCGTTGACCCCGGCAATCCAGGGCACCCGGCCGACGATCAGCTCCTTGGCCTTCTCGAACTGGGCGATCCTCTCCTCGCGAGTCAGCGCATAGACCTCGCCCGTTGTGCCGCCAATGACCAACCCATGAACGCCCGCCTCGATGAGGTGCTCGATCATGCGGGCCCAGCCGTCCTGATCGATGCTGCCGTCGTCACGGAACGGCGTGATGACCGGTGTATAGATTCCTTGGAAACGCATCTGTCACTCTCTTCCCGGCCGCTCTCATCCGAACCGCCCCTAGGTCGACCGCCCGCCGAGGCTGGTGGTCGAAGCCGGCGTTGATGCGGCCATGGCGGTAATTGGAATGGCAATCGCGATTTTTGGTCGAAATCACGTAGACAAACTGTATACTGACATATGTGCAGTTTGCATTCAAGGTATGGCTGTGAGTTCCCAACCTGGCCGGTTGGTCGGCCAAGGCGTCCGCAAGAGAGGCCGGGAATCCGGACTGGTCGTTGGCGAAGGCCAATTCGAGAGGGGCCAATTCGAGAGGGCGCGAGCGAAGGGACGCGCGGTCCATGACGATCAGGAAGAAGGCCTCCACATCGCCGGACGCCAAGCCGGAGGGCCGCGGGCAAGGAGCCGTGCGGGTCTACAAGGCCTTGCGCGAAGACATCTTGAGCCTAGGTATCCCGCCGGGCGAGTTGCTCGACGAGGTGCAGATCGGCCGCCGCTTTGATTTGTCTCGATCGCCGGTGCGCGAAGCGCTCATTCGTCTTGCCAGCGAAGGCCTGGTCAAGACTCTGCCGAACAAGAGCACCATGGTGTCGCCGCTGAACCTGGAGGAGTTTCCCGCCTACATCGATTCGCTGGATTTGGTGCAACGGGTGACGACTCGCCTGGCGGCCCAGCTGCGCAACGACGGCGACCTTGCCGAGATCAACGCCCGTCAGGCGGCATTCGAGTCGGCCTTGAAGGCGCGCGACGTGCTGGCGATGATCGAATCGAACCGGGAATTCCACCTGGCCATCAGCGAAGCAGCCCAGAACCGGTATCTGAAGCAGTTTCATGCCCGGCTGCTCGACGAGGGGCGACGGTTCCTGCGCCTCTACTTCCGCACCTTCGACGACAGCCTGCCGCCGGAGTTCCGCGACGAGCATGTGCAGATGATCGAGGCGATCGAGCGCCAGGACGCCGATCTGGCCGAACGGCTGGCCCACGAGCATACGCTCCAGGTCAGCAATCGATTCTTCGATTATTTGGCCAAACGGCGCACCGCCGATATCGCGGTTGCGATCTCCGCCTAAAACAGCGCTACGCCGCGACGCCCGCCAGGCCTCACGCCCCGTAGGCGGCGACCGGCGCGCCCAGTACATCGCGGTTGGCGGTGACGCCGAGGCCGGGCCGGTCCGAGGCCTGCATCGTCCCCTGTTGGCGTTGCGGCGCGCCGCTTGCGTTCGCAACCGTGACATAGCTGTTGAAGTCGGTGGCCGTGAAGCGGAACTGCTCGGGGGTCGAGTGAGCGAGGTGGGCGATGGCGGCGGTGACGATGTCGCCGCCCCAGCTGTCCTCGATGGTCATGGGGATCCCGAGCGAGACGCAGAGATCACGGATCTGCCGGGCCTTGGTCAAGCCGCCAACCTTTGAGATCTTCAAGTTGATGACGTCCATGGCCCGGTCCCCATGGGCGCGCAGCAGCATGTCCAGGCCGTCGATGTTTTCGTCGAGGATGAAGGGCAGGGCCGTGCGCTGGCGCACCGCCAAACACTTCTCGTAGCTCTTGCAGGGTTGCTCGATGTAGACGTCGAGGTCCTTGACCGCGTTGACCACCCGCGCGGCGTCGGGCAGCAGCCAGCCGGTGTTGGCGTCGGCCACCAAGACCTCGCCGCTGTCCAGCACCGCGGCGACGGCGCGGATACGCGCGATGTCTTCCTGTGCCTCGCCGCCCACCTTGAGCTGAAACTTGGTGTAGCCCTCGGCGCGGTAGCCGGCGACGTTCTCGGCCATGGCGTCCGGCGCCTGCTGGCTGATCGCCCGGTAGAGCGCCACGGCCTCGCCGTAGCGCCCGCCCATGAGGACGCAGACCGGCATCCCGGCCTGTTGGCCGAGCAGGTCCCAGCAGGCCATGTCGAGGGCCGACTTGGCGTAGGGATGGCCGAGGAGGCCTGCGTCCATGATCTGATTTACCCGGCCCAGCTCGCACGGGTCCTGACCGACCAGGTGCGGCGCCAGCTCGCCGATGCCGGCGCGCGCGCCGGGCCCGAATGCCGGCAAGTAGAACGGCCCAAGCGGGCAAACCTCGCCAAGGCCCGTGCGGCCGTCGTCGGTCTCGATCTCCACGACCGTGCTGTCGAAGACCTCGACGTATTTGCCCTCGGACCAGGCGTAGCGGCCCTCCTTCACCGGAAGGTCCACCTGATAGACACGTATTGCCGCGATCTTCATGGCTTCCTCGCTGCTCATATTGGCTTATCTGACGGCGCTCAGGAACTTTCGCGTATGCTCGCTCTGGGGCTCGAGAAGGACCTGGCTCGGCGGGCCGATCTCCTCGATGACGCCCTCGTGGAAGTAGGCCACCCGGTCCGACACGTCGCGCGCAAAGCCGATCTCGTGGGTCACCAGGATCATGGTCATGCCCTCGTCGCTCAACATGCGCAAGGCGTCGAGCACCTCGCCGACGAGTTCCGGATCGAGCGCCGAGGTCACCTCGTCGAACAGCATGTAGTGGGGTTCCATGGCCAGCGCCCGGGCGATCGCCAGGCGCTGCTGCTGGCCGCCGGACAGCTTGGTCGGATAGACCTCCAGCTTGTCGCCCAGACCGACATGATCGAGCTGCTTGGAGGCAATCTCGCGGGCCTCGTCCTTGGATTTCTTGAGGACGATGCGCGGCGCCAGCGCCACATTCTCGAGGGTGGTCAAGTGAGGAAAGGAGTTCCATTGCTGGAACACCATCCCGAGCCTTTGGCGCAGCTTGTTGACGTTGGTTTCCTTGGCATGAACGTCGATGCCGTCGACCAGGATCTGGCCGCTTTGAATCGGCTCCAATCCGTTGATGCAATAGAGCAGCGTCGACTTGCCGGAGCCGCTGGCGCCGATGACGCTGATCACCTCGCCGTTCGAGACATCGAGGGTGATGCCCTTGAGCACCTGCAGGTCTCCGAACGCCTGGTGAACGTCCTTGATTTCGATCATCGCTGCCACCTGCTCTCGAGTCTTGCCGTTGCCCTGGAGATCGGAAACGACAACGCGAAATAGAACATGCCCACGACCGTCAAGATCAGGAGCGGCTCCTGGGTTCGGGTGATCAGAATCTGCGAGGCGCGCAACAGCTCGACGTAACCGAGCACGGAGACCAGTGCGGAATCCTTCAAGACGCCGAGCGCCACCCCGGCCCAGGCCGGCAGGACCGCGCGCAGGCCGATCGGCCAAACGATGTAGCGCATGTCCTGCCAGTAGGTCATACCGAGCGAGCGGCCCGCGCGCCGCGTCGTGATCGGGACGGCCTCGATGCCGCCGCGAGCGACCGACGCAACCAGCGCGCTGGTATAGAAGACCAGGACAAAGGTGCCGGCGGCAAAGGGGTTGACCGGAAATCCGATGATCGGGAAGAGGTTGAAGAAGAGGATGAGCTGGATGATGAGCGGGATGCTCCGGAAGGCGTCCAGGACCAGGCCCAAGGTGGCGGCGCCCGCCCAGCGCGACACCGACAGCAGCCAGCCGAAGCCACAACCCAAAACCGTCCCGACCGAGATCGACAGGACGGAGATCAATAGGGTCCGCCCCGCCGCCTCGGCGAGGAAGCCCAGATCGGAGGCTTGGAATCCGGTAAAGAACTGGATTGTTTGTGCGAACTCATACATGATCCAAGTCCCCCTCAGTAGCGGAACAACCGCCAACTGAGGACCCGCGAGCCGACGAGGATGATCTTGACGAGCACGTAGTAGATCACCGCCGTGGCTAGGAAATACTCGAAGATCCGGAAGGTCTTCGATGCCAGGAACTGGGTCTCGCCCGTCAGCTCGCGGAATCCGACCAGCATGCCCAGCGAACTCATCAGCACCGACCAGACCATCTGGTTGGTCATGGGGTGATAGACGATGCGCAGGACCTGGGGGATGACGATCCGCAAGTAGGCCTGCCAATAGGTCATGCCGAGCGAGCGAGCGGCCTTCAGCTGGGTATCCGGCACCGCCTGGAAACCGCCGCGGAAGTTTTCCGCCAGTAGCCGGCGTTGTTGAAGGACAAGGGCACAGATGACGATCCAGAAGGGGCTCAGATGGATGCCGAAGGCGCCCTAATCCGAAACCGAAGAAGAAGAGTTGCAGCAGGGCCGGCGTGTTGCGGGCGATCTCAATCCATGACGTGGCGACCCAGGTGATGGACCGGCGACCCGACATGCGGATCATCGCCAGGGCAAGGCCCAGGAGAATGCCGATCACCATGGCCTCGACGGCCACTTCCAAGGTCAGCAAGCCGGCCTCGATGAGATCGGGCAGCTTCCGCAACACCGGACGCCAGTGAAAGGTGTACTCCATGCCTCACCCCTTTCGGGGGGAGTCCGCTCCCGCCCCCCCCGGGGATCGGGGGGCACGGCGGGAGCGGATGCGTCATCAGTAGTAGACGCCGGGAATGCGAAGCTCGGGCGCCTCGCCGCCGACGAACTGGTCCCACAGCTCTTGATAACGGCCGGAGCGGACCTGTTGAGTGATGAAGAGATTGAGGTAGTTCAGCCAGCCAAAATCCAGACGCGGCCCGACCACCGAGGTGTAGTCGGTGGTCCAAGGCATGCGCGGCCCGGCGATGATGGTGTCGTACTTCTCGGCGATCGGCTTGACCGCGGTGTTGGTGGTGATGCCGGCGTCGACCTTGCCTTGGGCGACCGCCAGGAACACCTCGTTCTCGCTCTGGTAGCCCTGATAGAGATCGACCACGCCCCATTCCTCGGCGATCTTCAGGTATTCCTGCTCCGGCACGGTCCCAACCGCGGCGGCGACCTTCTTGCCCCTCATGTCCTCGAAGGTCACGATGCCGGAATCCTTACCGACGACCGCCTGGGCATAGTAGATCGCGTAAGGGATGGAGAAGCCGACCGTCTTGGCGCGCTCGAGCGAGTCTGAGGTGCCGCCGAAGACCACGTCGGCGCGGTTGCTGACGATCACCGGAAGGCGCTCGGCCCAGGTGACCGGCAGCAGCTCGAAATCGACGTCCAGCGCCTTGGCCAAATCCTTGCAATACTCGACGTCGAACCCGGCCGGTTCGTTGTTCTCGTCGTAGAAACCGATCGGCGGAAAATCCAGAACCACCGCGCACCGCACCTTGCCCTCGTTGATCACGTCGTC
>PVMK01115457.1_pt1 | contig 12403 bp, 10 predicted proteins | sample 1853481 | NCBI WGS metagenome assembly PVMK01 (sample SAMN08533507, study PRJNA380276) | Marine sediment metagenome, whole genome shotgun sequencing project.
TGGAGGGTGCCGCCTACAGAACCGGAGCCGTACAGTGTTCCCTGCGGCCCACGCAGAATTTCGACCCGGTCGATGTCGGCGAGTCTGAAGTTGAAAAATATGGGTGTTTCATCCATGTAGGTGGACACGGTCTGACTTGAGGTGTTTGGAAAAAATGCGCCAGTTCCCGCCGGGTTGGCATTTATGCCGCGCATGATAATGCCACTGTTTACGCCGTTCCCCCTCGGTCCGGCTTCAATGAATGTTACGCCCGGTATCATACGAGTCAATCCGGACATATCAGTGATATTTGCTCTGTCCAGTAGCTCGCCTGACACCGCGGTGATGTTGTACGGAATCTCCAGAATACTCTGCTCACGGCGTGTCGCGGTGACGATGATTTCTTCCAGAATGGTGGGTTGCTGCTGTTCGGTTTCCTGCGCCCATCCGGTCACAGTGCCTGTTATACATGCCATGGAAACCGCGGCAGCTATTGGTTTCAGGCGAAACCGACATGGCGGCATTGTGTCATCTCGTGCTGAGTGTTTGTTCACACGATGGTACCGGGATGTCCTCTCAGAACCGGCCATTTGCTCTTCCTCGTGTCAATTGCGCCATCTGTCGTTTGCTCCAACATATAGGGGGTCAAGTGTTTTAAGGCCATGCTTTGCATTCGCAAAGACTGTTCAACCTGATGTCGAAAAGCTTTGTGAGTATAAGATGAATCATAGAGAGGGCCAAGTAAATGAAGCTAAAGAAATATTGAAAATAGCAAAACGAATTAATCGGAAGAGCTGCGTAGTACAACTTGTCAAAGACATGACTGACGAACGCGGATTGCTGACCTACTGGAAACTTCAGCCGATAGCGTTGGACGCAGTCAATGTGATCCGACCACGCACTTTTGGCCTAACATTCAGGTACTTTGGAAGTCACTGATTCAACGAATGATGAACCGTAATACGAGTACAGTTTGTAAGTGATAATATAAACTAATGTTTCAATATGACCAATTGGGAATTCTCGGGCTTGTCGCTGTCTGTGCGTGCTGGGCACTGGCGGTCGTGCTTTTTCGTGTTGGCACAGCTGGCAGTGTTGCGCGCAAGCTCGCGCTGCTGCTGTTGGTCGAAGGTGTTGTACTCGGCTCCAGTAATATTGCAGAAAAACTAATCAGCCCTGCGATTACTGCGAACTGGTCCTATGAATCAGGCTGGCTGTCGTATACTTTCATCATCCACACAGCCGCCGACTGTTTGATGCTCGCGCTCTATCCAGGCTTTCTCGCCGCTGCCCTGCATACGAAACTGACCCGCCCATTTGCACGAAAGCGAGTGCAAATGCTTGTCTTTGCTGTCTCTGCGATGTTGTTTATTGCGGTCCAGATCAGTCCCCTTGACGTTGGTGCAACGCTGCTTTATGCAATGCTCTCACTAAGTTTCAGTTTCGCGATGGTTGCCTCAATTCATGCCTGGTTGGTGACGCCTTCCGGTATCGCCCGTGATCGCGCCCGTTCCTTTGCACTTGCGTTTGGTATTCGTGACATTTGCTGGGGATTTGTGTACGGCATCTCAATTTATGATATTGCGCTAGGCAGCTACCTGACTGCAGAACAATTTGTCTTTGTTGACTACATCTACTATCTCGGTACTCTGATTTACGTCCCCATTATCGCCTATGGGATTTTACGAACACAACTGTTCGATATCGACCTGCGTATTCGTTGGACCATCAAGCAATCGACCGTCGCGGGCGCATTTTTAGCGGTTATGTTCGTGATTTCCGAAGGGGCCAGCCAGTTTCTGTCGGATGAACTGGGAAAAGTTACCGGACTGCTGGCAGCAGGAGTGTTGATGTTTTTCCTGGCACCGTTGCAACGATTTGCTGAACGTGTTGCCGGTGCGGCGATGCCAAACACGAAAAATACCCCGGAATACGCCGCCTTTCGCAAGATGCAGGTCTACGAGGCAGCCGTCGCCGAGGCACAACAGGAGGGCGGCATCTCACACAAGGAACGGACGCTGCTGGCTCACTTGCGTGACTCACTCGGGGTTTCGGCAGCAGATGCAGAGACTATCGAGCTTGACCTGCAATCGCGTGCGGCGAGCTCTTAGTTCTACCTCCGACAATTAATGGGGTCAGAATTAATGGGGTGAATTAATGGGAAAATTAATGAGGTCAGAGTAAAAACAAATTACGTCATACCGAGAACATGTGGGTTTTTACACTGACCCCAAATATTGGAAACTGGCCGTTCTCGGACATTTCAATCCGCAAGGATCCTTGCGTGAGTTTTGCGTGAGTCAGTGCTGCATTGTTATGCACAGTACTGCAAATGTGGGCATCGGACGCCCCGGTAACTCATTGATTAGTAAAGGCTAAGAGTTCGACATTGCGGATTGAAAATCCGCGTGTCGGTGGTTCGATTCCACCTCTGGCCACCATTTCAACAATTAACTCATCGCAATTTCATTGAGCAATTGATCAGCTCATATCGGTTTACTCTGGCACTTTACTCTGGCCCCATATTTCTGATGGCAGCCGGTTGGCTGGCTTTCGCAGGTTGTGACTTTGGAAAGGGAGCGATTGGCCGAGGCCACGCGCCCTCGCGAAAATGCGGATCTGACCGATGAGCTATTGAGAATGTCGTTGGACGGAGCCGAGAAGCAGGCCCGATTGGAGAAGGTGGAGACACTTCTCAAATCGATAGTCGCGTCACGACAGTCGCTCGATTAAACCTCCCGAATGGAACGACAATTGGATGATGCGTCGAGTCGCTTGGCAAAGTTTGATTCTGAAGTGTCCAGTATCAATGCTCGACTGACGAATTTTCGCCGTGAACTCGACGAGCTATTGAATTCGAAACACAATGGCGAAGATCAATAGTTTTTGTCTGAATCGTATTCGGTCGGACTGGTGTTTCCTCAAGGCAAACGATAGATGCCTTGTCGCATCCGGTCGATGTGAGTTTGGATAACGGCAACACGGGTGTTCCAATTCGTGACAACACAGTTGCCATACACTTGTTTCCCCATTTTTTATGGGTCGTCGAATGCCAACGACACAATGTCTCTCGCTCGGATCAACGCGACGTCGACAACCTGGTTGCGAGATTCGACGTCGAGCGGGAGCCAGTATGAATTGCCGCGTTGTATGGCCAACACAATGTCGTTTCTTTTTTCATCCGGTTGGTCATGCCAGTCCTTGAGCGCATCACAATAGAATCGGTTGCAGGTGTTTGAACGCATTTCCCTCGGAAGCGCGCACCCCGATGAGGTCTGATTGATGCACGCATCGGTTATTGTCTCGTCGCCGATCTTGGACAGGTAAGCGTCCAGAATCTCGTCATCAGACAGGTTTGGGTGTTTGTCCATGAATCGCCTGATCGTTCGAACGCTGATGTAAGCCATCTCGCCGCCTTGCGTGCAGCACCCCCCTTTGCACATACCGCAGAGGCGGTCGTTAATAATTTGCAGTTCCGAGTTCTTGGATGACCAAATTTCGGTTTTCTGTATTTCCCGACCGATATTCTCGCTTTTGTTCGCGTTCGATTCATCGGGGTGTTCGGAAGCTTCACGGATCAATTTCTGCAGGTGCTCCGAGTATTTGAGGACTCGATCATCGGCGGGCCGGCTTGTTGCCGAGTGGCCGAGAGGAATGCTCAACAGTTCGAGGTGACCGTCAGCCAGTTTTGCGTTTTGCCCTAAGACCTGGCGAAGTATTTCCTGGTTTTCACGATGCTCTCTCGCCTTGAAATCATCGATGCGTTTTTTGTGAGCAGCCTCCCGCTCGCGTTTTTCCCGGACGCATTTCCTTCGAATTTTTAGATAATGCCTGAAGGCTTCGGCTGCCATCGTGAGCCTCTGCCTGGCAGCAAGTTGGCAATCGACTGACGGGCAAACTGGAAACTCATCTGAGGTCGGTTGAGACAGACGATGAAAAGGGAGCGAGTCGCCGCAAACATTGCATTTGAAACAACGCACGTTGAACTCCTGTTTGATTACCCGTTCTTGCAGTGGCCAGCCTATATTGTCCGATCCCTGTTTAAAACTGTTATTGTGACAAAATTGTGCACTACCACATGCTATTTACTGGCGTTTACTGTCATTTACTGGCACATTCAAAAAAGGCAAACACCGCAAGTGACTGTTTTATATAGGTTTAAAAACTGATCATTGCTTTTGAAAATCCGCGTGTCGGTGGTTCGATTCCATTGTGCAGGGATGCACCGGTGTCGCGTAGGCCATGGATGGCCGAGAGCGACCACCTCTGGCCACCATTTAATTCAGGTCCATTCCGAGGACATAGGTAACTGATCATCACATCGGTGATGCGTAACTTTGGTGTAATTGTGACGAAATAAAAGTGCGTTTGAACCTACACTATTTCGTGTCACCCCGGTTAATACCCCTCAGCCTTAACTCACGAATATGGTCGCGAATTAATGCCTTCACAAGCGAAACGCACATAAGCACTATAACCAGTGTGAAGGGCAATGCCCCCAATATCATTGCGTTTTGCAGCGCACCCAACCCACCTCCACCAGCAATCAATAGCGTGCCAATTACAAGCGTCAGGATAACTCCCCAGATCACCCTGTGTGGGATGCCAGTATCGATGTTGCCTCCTGCCATAATCGTATTGAGAACCAACACGCCAGAATCGGCAGAGGTGACCAGAAACGTCAAAATCAACACGACACAAAGAGATGTCATAGCCATTTGCATACCCTCGCCAAACATGGCATCAAGTGTGACAAACAGACTGGAGGTGGTACTTGCATTGATTATGTTGCCATTTGCCACACCGCTGAGTTCCAGGTCTATAGCAGTGCCGCCAAGCATGGTCATCCAGGCAAAACATACCAGGGAAGGTGCAATCACTGCACCAAGAACAAACTGACGAATCGTACGACCTCGCGAAATGCGAGCTAAAAATAAGCCGACAAAAGGTGCAAATGCTATCCACCAGGCCCAATAAAACGTTGTCCAGGTTTGTTGCCATTCACCGGCTTTCGTATTGGTATCATAGGCCGTGAAGGAAAGCGTCAAGAAATTCTTTGCATAGTCAATCAGGTTGGTCGCATATATTTCCAGGGCAAAAGACAACGATCCGAATACCACAAACGTGCCTATTAAGACGATTGACAACACCATATTCAGGTTACTTAAATATTTAACACCTCTGCCCAATCCAGAAACTGCAGAAAGAATCGACATACCCATGATGATAAAAAGGCCTGCAAGTAAGCCCCTGGTACTCGGACCTGGTAATGTAGCCTCGCTGTTTTCTAACTGCACCAACCAGCTCATTTGTGTAAGGCTGTACACACCGTCAACCAGTTGACTGATGCCATACCCAATGGTCACCGATATACCCAATATGGTTGCAACCATACCAAGAATGTCTATGCTGTGACCCAGGACTCCATTCGTGTAACGGCCAAGCAAAGGGGTTAATGCCGATCTCAGTGTCAATGGCATATCGCGGGTGTAAGAGTAGTAAGCCATGCTAATCGCGGTAACCACGTAGATCGACCAGGCATGTATGCCATTGTGCAAAAACGTATACCTGTAAGCGCTGGTGACAGCCTCTTTGGTATAGCCCTTTACATTCCCCAATACTGTTTCTGGATTACTTCCCCACTGCAGCAACGGTTCACCCGTTGCATACACCATCAACGAAACACCCAGTCCCGCACCGAACATCATCGAGAACCAGGAAAATGTGGAAAATTCGGGTTCTTCATCAGGCCTGCCAAGCTTTTTTGATCCAGACCATGGCAGGAGTGCAAGGGCTAGTCCAAAAAGAGCAAAAATACCCACCGAGTAAATATAAAATACGTTAAATTTCTCCAACGCCTTTGTATTCAAAATTGACAAGGCATCATTCGCATTGGCTGGCCAAACGGCAGCCCACACAACCAACAGGCAAATGCTGAGTTTACTGATCAACGCGATGGGAATATTGTAACCCCGGTAAAATCCCCGTTTCTGGATTTTTATTTTAACGTCGGTAAAAGGGTCTTTTATGGACAGAAACCTCTTCTCATTCTTGTCATTCATGAATCCCCCCAAATTCTGGGGCTACCGGCAAATTCATCATCGCCGGGTTACTCGAGATCATTATAGTCATCTCGAAGGTGCTCTTGAATCGATTCAATCATGCCACCAGACCGCAACAGGGTTGCAGGTGCGTGATGTCCCTGTTCGTCAAGCGGTGTGGCCTTACGCGCAAGCATACGGAAAATGACGTATAGCCCAATGCAAGCATGCACAATTGCCAGGGATACAAAAAACCATTCAATGCCAGCATCCATTGCAAACGCGATTCCCACGGGTCCGATAATTGCACCGATTCCGCCAGCAAGTATCAAACCACCGCTGGCTGCAACCATCTGACTCGGTTTCAAATGATCATTGGTGTGTGCAATACACAAAGCATACATGGGCAATGAAAAACCACCAAACACACCAAATGCTATGAGGAGGTGGAAGTTGGAAATTTTGGCCATGTAAATGCAGACTACCGCCGCAACAGTTGCAATACTGGTCACCAGCAATATCACCTTACGCCTGTCAATCCAATCCGAAAGTCGGCCTATAGGCCATTGAATCAGTACTGTCGCCACGACCGGTGCGAGCATAAAATAGGAAATCTCGGCGGTATTCATACCTATTTGACTCGCATAAACCGGAGCTAGCGCAAACAGGGCAGCGGTCGCCATGCCGACACCGAACATCCCAATAATTCCCAGAGGAGAGATGCGGTACAATTCTCTTAAGCTGACCGTGTCAGACTCCGCAAATTCCGGCGCGGTGGTTGCGCTCAAGAGCAAAGGTATCACTGCAATGGAAATTAGCACTGATGTCAGCACGAACAGCGGGTAGCCCATGGGGTCAGCCAGATTAAGAAATAATTGCCCCGCACCAACGGCGACATACGTTATCACCATATAAACTGAAAGCAAGTGGCCTCGGGTCTCATTGGTAGCGCTATCGTTCAGCCAACTTTCGGCGACAATGTACAGACCTGAAAAACAAAATCCACTAATGAGACGCAGTAAAATCCAGGCTGCGGGGTTTGGGAACGCTGCATGCACCAGAATGGCCGCTGACGCCACTGCTGACAAGGCTGCGTAAACACGAATGTGCCCCACTTTTTTAACGATGCCGGGCGCCCACAGCGTTCCACCAAGATACCCGACGTAGAATGAGGACATCACCAGGCCCGTGATTATATTGGGAAAGCCTTCACGATAAGCACGCACCGCCAATAAAGTTCCCTGCAGACCGTCGCCAAGCATGAGCATGGCAAAGCCGAGCAGGAGTGCCCAGGAAGCGGCAATGGCAGAGATTAATGGAGTTTGTGACGTTTTTTTCATTCGTTATCAAAATAACACGTTTGCTGGTCTCGTATTGTTGGTAAAAATTAAGACACAAGCATTAAGAATCAGAAAATCCTGGGCGATGACTTTTGCTGATTCTCACCGACACAAACCTTCTTCACATGCGGGAACAAAGCTTTCACATACAATCTCACAATGTTCCATCAGGCGGGTAATTGCACAGAATATTTGGAGTTGTTCCTTATATTTTCCGGCAACCGCAGCACTGACCGGTGTACCGCAATCGCATCCCCCGCAATGAGTACTGACAGCTGTACAATCTTTTGAGCTCTCACAGACACGATCTTTTGCCACAATTTTTATTTGCTGACCAATACCAATTACTTCTTCCAATAACTCGATGTCACCATTTTTTCGGGCCCATTCCAGATCAATGCTATTGCCACACAGGGGCGTCCAGTACATACCACCGATTTGTTGGGGGCTGACAATCAGAAAATAACTACCAGGCACGTAGTTGTCACCCCAGGTGGTGTTGAATAGGATGGTAACAGTCTGTCCGGCAGTTACGCCTTCCCAGTTTTTTGTTACTCTGAAATCATAGACACTCAAATTTTCCACACCGGCGAATCTACCTGTTAGCCTGTCCATTTTTACACTTGCTTTTTGTTGCCACGTCAAACTGTGCTTGTTACCGGCTACACCTTCAAAAACTGCAACAGAATTTTTGATAGTGGCTTCATCCAGTTTTGGCTGCGCACAACTCAGGGCATGGACGTTGCTAGAAAGGAACGTCAACAGAAGCAAAGGGAATAGAGCCCTCCTGGTGTCAATATCGGCAAGTAATCTACTTAAAACTTGTTTAAACGCGTGAATTAAAATTGAAACTTCACGCATGGCAGGAACCAGGTATGGCAGCAATCATGTTTTGATTTTTCGGGGACAATTTCATCTTTAACCTCCGTTTCTCTACATACTTTAACGCTGCAAAAGAGAAAATGGGGTTAAAAACTTTGTGGGAAAGAACGCAACCCGTCGGGTGATAATCCTTAAGGAGCGGGAATCACCTGGTATGATCAGCCAGCAACACCTCCGCCATCAACGACCAACGCGTCACCGGTCACGAAAGATGATTCATCCGAAGCCAGGTACAACACCGCATTGGCGATGTCCTCGGGACTACCGATACGCCCGAGTGGCCGCTCCGCAGCACCCACGGCGTAATCATCCCACGACATGCCACGCTTGGCGGCATCATCGGACAGCATGGGAGTCAGCACGTCGCCAGGACATACACAATTGACGCGAATGCCCTGTGGGCCATGATCGATCGCCATTGCCTTGGCCATGACGATCAGGCCACCCTTGGCCGCGCAATATGCCGCCGCCTTGTCGCCCCCCAGTACCCCCCAACCCGAACTTGTATGAATAATCGAGCCGCTGCCGTTTTCGATCATCGACGGTAAGGTGTACTTGGACATCAGGAAAGCACCCTTGAGACTGGAATCGATGGTCTCATCCCACTCCTCTTCGGTGCAGTCCGGGATGCTTTTCGGATGGAACACACCGGCGTTGTTGAACAGCACATCGATCCTGCCAAAACGCTCGAGCGTCAGATCAACGGCCTGGCGGCAATCCTCGGCTTTTCGCACATCGGAGCGTATGAATAATGCTTCGCCGCCGCTTGCGACGATGTCCTGCACAACTTGTTCACCACGTTCTGGATTTCGTCCGGTGATGGCGACCTTTGCACCCTCCTGTGCGAATCTAATCGCGGTCGCGCTGCCGATTCCCGAGGTTCCACCGGTGATCAATGCTACTTTTCCTTCAAGTCTCATATGCTTGGTCTCGTTTGTGTTGTTAGTCGTGGGTCCACTGGCTGCACAGCCCGCCTGTGGTTTCAGCACCGTCCATCACATAGACATGGCCGCTGGCAAAGGCGCAATCCTCTGAGGCAAGAAATGCAAAAAGCGCAGCTATTTCCCCGGGCTTTGCATGTCGCCCCATCGGGATCTTGCTATTAACCGCGTCCAGCATTTCGTCTGAATATTCGGCCCGTTGCATCGGTGTCAGCACATAGCCAGGCGAAATTGCGTTAACGCGCACGACCGGCGCCAGTTCCAGCGCCATGGCCTGCGTCAATGCAATCACACCGCCTTTACTTGCGCTGTAGTCTGCATAATGTGGGTAACCATTATTTCCTGCCGTGGAAGCCGTATTGATGATCACACCTGAACCCTTGTCCATCATGTGCCGTGCTACCGTTTGCGCCATGTTGAATACACCTGTGAGGTTAACAGCCAATACGGCATCCCATTCACAAGCTGTGATGTCGAGAAAGTCGTGACGAATACTGATACCCGCGTTGTTGATCAGCACATCGACCGAACCCATGGACTCAATCGCTTCATTTACTGCCGCTTGTACCTGGCCCATATCTGACACGTCAGCATCGATCACTGCACTCAAGCCAGGCAGTTCCCCTGCAACCCGGGCTCGTGCATCGGCATCCCGGTCGACAACACATACGGCGCAGCCCTCTTCCAGGAAACGTGTTGCTGTAGCCTGGCCTATGCCGCTGGCGCCACCGGTCACCAGAACGTTTTTACCCTTTAGTCCTCGCATTAACAGTCTCCCTTGAATCACTCACCATTTGCCTCTCCAGAGAGTGCTTTGTCGAGTAGCTCAACCAACTGATCCCGGCTGTAGCTGTAAGGACCCCACTGGTTCAGCTGCACGAGTTCGTTTATTTTGGTGCCAATTGTCATCTGCTGTTCCTGCTCGTTGGGAACAACCACGTAGCGACGCAATGGCTTGTCGTTGAACAGGGCATGCATAAATGCTTCGGTAACCTCATCAGATTCCTTATAAGACAACTCACGCTCGGCCGTTGCTTCATAGGCCTTTTGCATTTCCTCCGTCACTTCGCCGCCAGAGGCTTTGGTCTGCTCCAGCTTGCGTGATGCCCTGCTGCGTCGGATGTTCGACTTATAATTGCCGGGCTCAACGACACTGACGGTCACACCGTGCGGCTCCATTTCAACGGCCAGCGAATCGGTATATGCTTCGATCCAGTGTTTGCTGCCGGCGTAGGCGCTGAAGCCTGGGAATGCTGAGATGGTACCTGCGATTGATCCCGTTGTAACAATACGGCCCTTTGATTCGATAACCAGGGGTGCAAATGCTTTGGTTGTACGGTAGACGCCCTCAACATTAACGGCATACACAAACGTCTGGTCTTCGACCGGTGTATCCACGACCGTTCCACCTCCGCCAACGCCGGCGTTGTTAACCAGACCATACAATCCTGTGCCTTTCTCTTTGATCATTTTTACAACAGCATCAATCTGATCCTGTTTAGTCACGTCCAGTCTCACGGCCGTGACGTTGTCGATCGCGTCAAGCGCTGCGAGATCCTTGTCTTTACGGGCGCCAGCGTAGACGTGATAGCCATTCTCGGCCAACGATTCAGTAAGATTTCGGCCGATTCCGGTACTGGAGCCTGTTACCAGAATCGATTTTTGATCGCCTGCAGCAACAGTCTGCGGTACCGTAATAATCATGAGTGCTGTGGTTGCCACAGCAACAAACTGTAATAGTTTATTCAATGTATTCACCTTTTTTTGTAGATGGGAGTTACAGATAGCCTAAAAACCGAGGCTTGAGTATAAGTGGTTTAAACGCTCTATGGTCAGAAACATCAGAGTGTTGAAGGACTGGTATTGGCCAGATACTGATGCATCAACAATGGCCCGAGTTCTTGTAGGATGAGGATTAGATGTGGGTGTCTGGTATTATTTCTGATTTTAGCCTGTCCCACTATCGTATTCAGGTTTGATTTGTCTCTGAGATTGAGTCTTGGAGGGTTTATATTGTATTTTCCGGTACACGATGAAGGCCGCGATTAAACCAACAAAACTCAAAGCGCTAACAAACAGAAAATATTTTTGATACCCGCCGGCGCCAGGGGTCGCATCTAAAATCATCCCTCCAATAATGGGCATAAAAATGTCAGGCGTATATCCTATCACCGAGATAAGACCCGTCGCTGTGCCTGTAACAGCTATGGGAATGTCGCCTTGTTCCAACAGGGAAAAATAGATCCCGCGTAAGGCATACACCGCAGTGGAGATGACCGCGACATTGATCAGCAAGAGCGGTAAAAGCTTTGGTGTCCCGGGCAGTAGTGCAAAAACAAGAAAACCAGATGTCATTAGGATAAAAAAGCCCAGAACGGCTTTCGACGGGCCGATTTTATCAGCGATAATTCCGGCAACGACGGCTGCCAAAGCGGCAATCCATAGCTTAGCATTGCTAATTGCGGCACCTACTACAGAGCCTAATTCGAAGACTTCCGTTGCGTAGGGGGTGAAAAAGTACGCACCATAATATCCGCAATAGGCAGACAAAATGATGATCGACATCAGCCAGACGATTGGTAATTTAACGACCTCAATGATCCCGGCAACGGTAAGGGTTGTTTGCACTTCCTGGCCTTTATTTCGCGGTGTCGTGTCATCTTTCATGATCAGCCAGACGATGAGCGCCAGGATTAATGCAAATGAGGCATACATGAAAATCTGTTCGGACAAGGCAGCATCATCGGCCCCGCGGTAGGCGAAGACTGCCAATAAGATCGCCCCGGTTACCATATCAACAGAATTTCTCCCGCCTTCGAGAATGCCGAATGCGCGGCCTTGTTCCTTTTCCGATGCCAAATTGCGTGTCGCTTTGATCATTGCCGACCAAAAAATGAACGATGTCGTTACGCCCCAAAGGCCGAATAACAGGACACAGATCTCGAAAGATGGTGTGGTTGAAAAGACAAACCCTCCCGCCGCTGTGATCAGTAGCGCTACGGATATGAGCTTGCGTGGTGAAATGCGATCTGCAAGCCAGCCGCCTGGAAAGTAGCTTATTAGCGCGAGAATTCCATAGGTGCTTGAAAGAATGCCCAGTTGCGTTTTGGAAAAACCAAAAGCATCTTGCACGGGAACGTAAAAAGTCTCTGCAATAAAAGGCAACCAATACATGATGCTGCCAGACAAGCAGAGCAAAACCATGGTTAATCGTTTCTCT
>PVMK01155991.1_pt1 | contig 12403 bp, 12 predicted proteins | sample 1853481 | NCBI WGS metagenome assembly PVMK01 (sample SAMN08533507, study PRJNA380276) | Marine sediment metagenome, whole genome shotgun sequencing project.
AAAAAGCTCCCAGGATCACCGAGAAAGAACTCGAAGTGAGCTAAAGCTATTTATTTCATTAGATTGCCGCACACTTAGGACAGTCTTTTAGGTGGTCGCCTTGCGTAAATGATTGATCAGGTCGATCTGCGTAATCAGGCCGTAAAAGGTATCGTCATCGGCAACAATCGCGACCTTATCCTCCTTGAACAGATGGATAATGCTATCGATACTGGCCGAAGGTGGTACGATTTCCAGATCGGTAACCATTATCGAAGACACCTGCTGCTGAAAACTTTTTTCATTATTATAAATGCCGAGCAGAATATCTGATTCGTCGATCAGGCCCACAACTTTATCATTGTCGATAACCGGGATCTGCGACACATCGAACATACGCATACGCTTATAGGTAGTGAGCAGGTTGTCCTCTGAGGTGACAGTGACTATATCGCCGGTATCCGCCGGTCTTGCGATGATATCGCGTAAATCACCGTGTAACTCGCGGCCCAGCAACCCCTGATCGGCCAACCATGAATCGTTGAACGATTTAGATAAATACTTGTTCCCGGTGTCGCCTACCAGCGTGACGACCCGCTTGTGTGAGCTTTGCTCTCGGCAATAGCGCAATGCGGCCGAGAGCAGGGTGCCGGTTGAGGAACCCGCCATAATACCTTCTCGTTCGAGTAATTCGCGCTGTGTCTGAAAAGCCTCACTATCGCTAATCGAATAAGCTTTGTTTACCAGGCTCAGGTCGCAGATCGACGGCACAAAATCTTCGCCAATGCCCTCGACCAGCCAGGCGCCTGCTTTTGGCATGACACCGGTTTCGATCAGTTCCCTCAGAACCGAGCCCTCGGGGTCGGCCAGCACCATCTCGCACCCGGGCGCGTTCTTCTTAAAGAATCGCCCCAGACCGGTGATGGTGCCACTCGATCCGACCCCGACCACCATTGCATCAATATTACCGTCCATTTGTTCAAAGATTTCAGGGCCGGTTTCGGTTTCGTGAGTGAGTGGGTTATTCGGATTGGAAAACTGGTCGATATAATGAGAGTTAGGAATTTCCTTCGACAGGCGCAATGCATAGTCCTGGTAGTATTCCGGGTGGCCCTTTTGTACATCCGATCGCGTCAGGCGAACATCAACTCCCATCGCACGAATATGGCGGATTTTATCCGGGCTCATTTTATCCGGGATTACCAGAATCAGTTTGTATCCCTTTTGCGCGGCCACTAACCCAAGGCCGAGCCCGGTGTTGCCAGCGGTCGCTTCTATAATGGTGCCACCGGGTTTAATTTTGCCCTCCTTTTCCGCTGCCTCAATCATCACCACCGAGATTCGATCCTTGATCGAACCGCCGGGGTTCTGGCTTTCCAGTTTAATAAACAGATCGCATGGACCGGTGTCAAACCTGCTCAGTTTCAACATCGGCGTATTACCAATCATTTCGAGTACGGAGTGATTAATGGTCATCCTGGAATCTCCGGTATAGGCAGGGTTGGATGCTATCACGATAGTCAGGTTTGTCATATCACCAGGCAATTGGTAGAGACAAGATTCTCAGGATACCAACGACCGGTGCCGTCAGGCTTCAATATCAGCCACCCTGGGGGCTGGCCGGCAGCTAAAATCGCGTTCCAGTGTCACTTAGCTGATAATCGCTTAACGCTATCCACTCGGGATTAATCTCGATGCCCCAGCCGGGTAAATCGGGCAGATTAACCTGGCCATTCCGGATATCGAAATTCGGTGTAAATATGCGATCTTGCCAGGGGTAGTAGCCCAGTCCTTCGATAGAGAATTCCACGTACTTACCGGCATTTTCGATCGCCGCCATCAGGTGAATCGAAAATAATGTGACCAGCGACAGGTTGGCAGAATGCAAGGTGCAGGAAATACCAGCCTGCCCGGCCATCGCGGCGACCTGCAGGGTACGGGTAATACCACCCATATAACAGATATCGGGTTGCACGATATCGACGGCGTGGGTATCGATCATTTGCTTCCAGACGACCATATTATTATCCTGTTCACCACCGGTGACATCGATATCGAGCGCTTCGGTAACTTGTCGAGTCCAGTCGAGTTCCCAAAAAGGGCAAGGTTCTTCAAAGTGGCTGATTCCATAGTCGGTCAGCATATGGCCGACCTTAATTGCTTTAGAAGGTGTGTAACCGCTATTGGAGTCGACCAGCAGGTTCACATCATTTCCCAGGGTTTTACGCATGATCTTGACGATGGCCTCGGTTCGTCCTGGCCACTGGTCTTCATCGTGGCCGCACTCACGCGCGATACGAAACTTGAATGACTGGTATCCGTACTGTTCTTTTAAAGCCAGCATTCGTTCAGCTTCGGCTTCGGGTGTGATTTCTCGTTGCATGCTTGAGGCATAAACCGGAAAGCCAGGAGATTTTCCGCCGAGTAGATGGCACACACTTTTCCCGGCCCGCTTACCCCGAATATCCCACAATGCAGTGTCAATGCCACAAAGTGCACGATAAAGATAAGTACCCTGAAACTTATGCTCGCGATCAAGTACCGTCGCGGTGACTGCCTCGATATCACTCGCATCCAGGCCCAGTACATGCGGGGCGATCTGTCTGTGGACTACACGGGAGGTGATATCGGCGTTATATGGCGATACCTGACCCCATCCTTCGTCCCCATCGTTTGTTCGCACGCGAACCAGAGCGACATTTTCGGTGCTGAAGGTTTCTATGCTGGTTATGATCATTCTGGATCCCTATTCAACCCGGGCGATCATGGCGAAGACAGGCTCCTGGGTAACAACTGTGATTTATAAACCGTCCAGGGCCTGCTTCAGATCGGCAATCAAATCATCTGCCGACTCGAGGCCAGCTGATAACCGGACAAGGCCATCGGTGATTCCTGCTTTGATGCGTTCTTCGCGTGGCATATCGGCGTGCGTCATGGTGACCGAGTGGGTAACCAGGGACTCAACCGATCCGAGGTTTTCCGCGAGACTCCAGAGTTCGAGCGTATCCATCAACTTCTTGCCAGCTCGACGCCGCCTTTCACTTCAAACCACAACATGGAGCCATGACCACTGGCCTGTCGGTCGGCGAGTTCTTTTTGGGGAAATGAATCCAGTCCGGGGTAGGCGACGCGTTCTACCGCAGGATGGGTTTCCAGAAATTCCGCAATTTTTCGTGCGTTGGCAGTTTGCGCTTCCAGTCGGGTACTCAGGGTCTTGCAACCCTGTAGCGTATAAAACGCGACCATTGGCGACATGTTGCAGCCCAGGCAGTTTCTAACGAACATGATCGCGTCTAAATGTGCCTGGTTTGCGGCAGTGATCGAACCGCCGACACTGATATTATGCCCTTCCATGAACTTGGTTGTACTGTGTAAAGTGATATCAGCACCTAACTCCAGCGGTCGCTGGAAGTAGGGCGTTAAAAAGGTATTGTCCACTACATGGGGGATGCCATGTGCTTTTGAAATTTCAGAAACAGCAGCTATATCGGTCAGCTTTAAAGTTGGATTGGCCGGGGTTTCGGTGAATATCAACCGGGTGTTACTCTGGATAGCGTTTTTTACGTTGGCCGGATTGGCAGTGTCGACAAAACTGCACTCGACACCGAATCGGGAAAGTACTTTGGTAGTCACGCGGTGCGTGCCACCATAAACCACGTCCGAGAGTATAACGTGCTCACCGGCATTGAGCAGTGCCATCAAGGTCGAACTGGTTGCCGCCATGCCGGTTGCAAAACAAAGGCTGCCAGCACCACCTTCCAGGGCAGTAATGCGCTTTTCCAGCGCGGTAACCGTTGGATTGCCCGAGCGGCTATACGAATAACCTTTTTCCAGATACTGGTCTACTGATTCCTGTACGTAGGTAGTTGACTGGTAAATAGGTGTCAGTATTGCACCGGTTACCGGGTCCGGGCTAACACCCGCATGCACCTCACGCGTTTTAAAATCGGCCTGTCGATCGTCGCTCATATGGATCCCCCAGTGGTCATTAAAAAAGGAGAGATTCTAGCATCGAGGTAAGGCTGGAAGAAGCAATTCGATCAGGTTTTGCTCGGCAGGAAGTTGGTCGGCCTGGTATTTATAAAGATTACTGCTCGAAATTGAAATTGCTGAAGGGAAGCTGTACTTCGAAGGTCACAGTGTAAAATACTGAGGCCTTGTCATGGTTCTCTCTCATATGTTTTAATTTAGTGTCATCACCCGGCAAAAGTATGTACATACCCAGACATTTTGAAGTAACCGACGATGACCAGATATTCGCATTCATCGAGGCCAATGGTTTTGGCCAGCTGATTTCGTCGGTGCAGGGAAAACTGTTTTCAAGCCATATTCCTTTCCTGCTAAGTAGCGACAGACTAAAACTGGTCGGGCATCTGGCAAAACAAAATCCACAGCATACCGATATAGACAATCAGGAAGTACTAGTTTCGTTACAGGGGCCTCATTCCTACATCTCACCCTCGTGGTATAACTATCCAGGAGTGCCTACCTGGAACTATCAGGCAGTACACATCTATGGCGTGTGTCAAGTATTCGATGACCGTGAAAAAATAAAATTACTGGTCGATTCTTTAACCGGAAAACATGAATCATCCTTCCAGAATCCATGGCAGCCCGACTATAAGGATTCGATGCTGGGCGCTATTATTGGCATCGAAGTATCGATCGACGATATTCAGTGCAAATATAAGTTGAGTCAGAATCGTCCCGCAAGAGACAGAAAGCGGGTGATAGAGCAGCTAGAAAAATCAGGTTCAATCAGCCTGGCCAGGGCAATGCGCCACTGGTGATTGGCAGGATTAGTGACCCGGTGCCAACGATCAATTGCTAGATGCCGGTTAGTAACTTGGAACACTCTTATCAAATTCTTGCCGACCTGGTATTACTGCTTCACGTTTTGTTTGTTGTCTTTGTGGTAGGTGCATTGCTACTGATTATTTTAGGCGGGTTTCGACAGTGGCTATGGGTTCGCAACCGGTGGTTCAGGATTGTCCACCTTGTCGGTATCATTGTCGTGGTTGCCCAATCCTGGGCTGGCCTGCTCTGCCCCCTCACCAACCTTGAAATGTGGTTTCGGCTCGAGTCTGGTGGCGTGCAATACGATGGGAGTTTTATGCGATACTGGCTGGAGCGTTTTCTTTACTATGACGCGCCCTGGTGGGTTTTCGTGATGGCCTACACTAGTTTTGGCTTGCTCGTTATCCTTACCTGGGTAAGCTTTCCACCGCATAAAAATGACTAGTACCCGGAAAGCTTGTCTAGGGAACCTCTGATCAATTAGACTGGATTAAATGTTAAGAGGAACCTAGGCTGCCTTTTTGGCATCGAGAGCCTTTTTCATGCTAGTTTCTAACTGATCCAGCAACGACTGATCCGTAATGTTTTTTCCATCCGCCGTGGTGAGGTAAAATATATCATCTATTACTTCTCCCAGAGTTGAAATTTTTGCGTGCGTAATATTGATCTGCAATGCGGCTATGACGTTGGCAATTACCGATAGTAAGCCGGGCATATCCATCGAGCTGATTTCCATCACCGTTCGGCTATTCAGGTAATCCTGCTCAAAGTGAATTATGGTGGGCCGATCGAAAGCCTTTAAACGTCGTGGCGTACGCTTGTTAGAGACTCTGCGATAAATTGAGTTTGATCTGAGCGCTTTGATTAGTGACTTTTCGATGTGCTGGATCGTTTCAGAATCGGTGACAGCCTGGTTGTTATGGTCCTGAATGATAAAGGTATCCATCACCTTGTCATTACTGGTAGTAAAGATCTCCGCATTCAAAATACTGAGGCCTAGTGAGCCTAGCGTACCGGTAACCTGTGAAAATACGTTGGAACACTCATCGCTATAGACGAATACCTTGGTGGTTTTGGTGTAATTGGTCTGGCGGATATTGACCAGGGTTTGTTGTCCCGGGTTGCCCAGAATGGTCTGCACGTGCCATTTAATTTCCAGAGGGTGATGGCGTAAAAAATAATCGCCGGGTAACTCCTCGAACAGCCTATTAATTTGATCCCGGCTGAAGGGTAAATCGGTCATTGCCTCGAATGCGGCGTCCCTGTTTTCCTGGATAATTTCTTCGATGTCGGGTGCATTATCGATACCGAGCCGTATAACATGCTTGGTACTATTGTATAACTGCTTGAGCAGTGCGTCCTTCCAGTTGTTCCAAAGCTTCGGATTAGTGCTTCGAATATCGGCGACGGTCAGTAAATATAGATAATTCAGCATATCCATGCTGCCGACCTGGCGGGCAAATTCACGCACAACATCCGGGTCGCTGATATCTTTGCGCTGCGCGGTGACTGACATCAGCAGATGATCGCGTACCAGTTGCGAAACAATGCGGGTTTCCTTGCGATTGAGCTTGTGTTGGAGGCAAAATTGGGTTGCTTCATCGGCGCCTATCGTTGAATGATCGCCACCGCGACCCTTGGCGATATCATGAAATAGCGCAGCCAGATATAACAGGCTGGGTTTTCCCAGCTTGGTGTAAACCAGGTTACAAAATGGAAACTCGTCTTCATGTATATCGAGGGCAAACCTGCGCAGGTTTCGAATTACAAAAATGGTGTGCTGGTCGACCGTATAAGCATGAAAAAGGTCGTATTGCATGCGCCCGGTAATCTTGCCAAACGCTGGAATATAACGGGCCAGAAAACCATAGGAGTTCATGCGCCGCATCTGGTGGGTCATGCCTTTCGGGGCACTCATCAACTGCATAAACATATGATTCACTTCATCGTTACTGCGAAAATCGTCATCGACCAGATACAAATGCTCGCGTACCAGGCGTATTGTCGATGCGGTCACGCCTTCACAATGCTGGTGGGTCGAGACCAGCAAAAACAACTCGACCAACGCGGGTGGATGTTGCTTGAATATTTCTGGGGAACGCGCTTCGATAAAGTTGTTGCGCAGAATAAAACGGTCATTGATGATGGTCAGCTTTTTTTGCTTGTCGGTGAGCAAAATTTCCTCCTTGAATATCTGCAATAACATTTCATTCAGGCGCTCGAGATCCATGATGGTACGATAATATTGCTGCATGAATTGCTCGATCGCGAGGTTGTGTGGACCAGCTTTGAAGCCAAAATCGGTAGCCAGTTGCTTCTGGTAGTCGAATAACAATCGGTCTTCACGCCGTTTGGCGAGTCGATGCAATGCAAAGCGAACTTTCCATAAATGGTTTTGACCCGCGTTTAATAATTCGTACTCGGCCTCGGTGATAAACTCGTGATCTACTAGTTCGCGGAAGGATTTGGCGCCAAAATGGCGTTTGGCTACCCAGCCAATAATCTGGATGTCGCGCAGACCACCCGGGCCTTCCTTGATGTTGGGCTCCAGATTATAGGCCGTGTCGTTATAACGAAGGTGACGGTTATGTTGTTCCCTGAGTTTGGCTTCGAAAAATTTTCTCGATGACCACATCTTCCTGGGTGCGATTGCTTTTTCAAATTTTTCATACAAGTCTTCACTGCCCCAGATCAGTCGGGATTCGATCATGTTGGTCATGACAGTGACGTCAGCCTTGCCCTCGCGAATACAGTCTTTGACAGTACGCACGCTGTGACCGACCTCGAGCCCGATGTCCCAGAGAAATGTCAAGAATTTGGACAAATCCTCCTTTAGTGCTTTATCGGGTTTTTTGCCGAGCAGAACCATCAGGTCAATATCCGACCCTGGCAGTAGTTCGTGGCGACCATAACCACCCACTGCTACGAGACTAAAGCCTGGGTAATATTGCTCAGCGATAAAGTGATCACAGCAGAATTCAAGTATCCTGTCGATGAGCTCCGATTTCTGGTGCACCAGATCCTGAATTGAAACTCCGCGATCGAATTCTCTGTAGATATGCTCGTTGCTCTGGTTCAAACCTTCGCTAATCGGTGCTACCTGTAAGCCTTCCGTAGTGAGAGCCCTGTTCAGAGCGGCATCAATATTTTGCAGCACTTTAGAATCCATAGTCCGGGTGCATCGTCAACACCTCAAATCCGTCGTCGGTAACCAGGTTGGTGTGTTCCCATTGGGCGGAAAGACTGTGGTCCTTGGTGACTACGGTCCAGTTATCGGGTAGCAGTTTGACGTGGCGTTTGCCAAGATTCAGCATCGGTTCGATAGTGAAGGTCATGCCTGGTTCGAGTACCAGCCCGGTATTCAATTTACCGTAATGTAAAACCTGGGGGTCCTCGTGAAACACGAGCCCAATTCCATGGCCACAATACTCGCGCACGATGCTGCAATGATTTTTTTCCGCATGTCTTTGGATCGTATAACCGATATCACCGAGCCGTACACCTGGTTTAATCATTTCAATACCCAGCTTCATGCATTCGTAGGCCACTCGCACTAGCCGTTCTCCCTGGATAGACACTTTGCCGACCATAAACATGCGGCTGGTATCACCGTGATACCCGTCCTTGACAACGGTAATGTCGATATTGATGAGGTCTCCGGACTTGAGCTTTTTATCGGCCGGTATGCCATGGCAAACCACGTGATTCACCGAGGTGCAGATCGAACGCGGAAAACCACGGTAATTCAATGGCGCCGGAATAGTATTCTGATCATTCACCATATAATCATGACAGATATCATTCAGTTCCTGCGTTGTGATTCCGGGTGTGACATGAGGCTCTATCATACGCAGTACGTTGGCGGCGAGGCGACCGGCAACACGCATTTTTTCTATTTCATCCGAGGATTTGATCGTTACGCCCATAAAAATATTATTGTCATGTTGTTGAATTAAGGGGATTATGGTATAAAGCGCGCGCTTTCGGCAACATCGAAACAAATTTAATCAGGGTCATCTTCATAAAAATTTATTTTAAAGATGCCCCGTAACTACACACACATATTGTAACGCAGTTATGGGTGCCTGCATTTTACCAGAGAAGCAGGTCGTAATCGTCGGATATGTGGAGGCTTAACCCCGGGTGGTTCTACTCATGAATAACCACTCAATACTGACATCTGGAGAATCTTATGTCTAACGTCACCATGCGTGAAATGTTGGAAGCGGGCGTGCATTTCGGTCACCAAACCCGTTTCTGGAACCCCAAAATGGCTCCCTTTATTTTCGGCGAGCGCAACAAAATTCATATCATCAATCTCGAGCAAACCATGCCATTGTGCAAGGATGCAGTTAATTACCTTGGCAAAGTTGCCTCCAAGAAGGGCAAAGTGTTGTTCGTAGGTACCAAACGTGCTGCCAGCGATGCAGTCCGGGACGAGGCTCAACGATGTGGTATGCCATTCGTCAATCACCGCCGGTTGGGTGGGATGTTGACTAATTTCCGTACCGTTCGGGCCTCGGTTTAATGGCTAAAAGAGCTGGAGGAAATGGCCCAGAGTAATAGCTACGAAAAAATTAATAAAAAAGAAATTCTGCAGCTGTCACGCGAACAGGAAAAGCTGGATAAGACCCTGGGTGGTATAAAGGATATGGGTGGATTGCCCGATGTCCTGTTTGTGGTCGACGTTGGTTATGAAAATATTGCTGTGCTAGAGGCCAGTAAACTCGGTATCCCGATCGTCGGCATAGTGGATACTAATAATTCACCCGATAATATCGACTATATCGTACCTGGAAATGATGACTCGATGCGCGCGATCAGACTTTATACAAAAATGGTTGCGGACGCGATCCTGGTTGGCAAAGAAAGCATTGTAGTCTCCGTCAACGAAGGCGATGAAATGGTAGAACTTGACAGTGATGACGCCAGCGTACCCGCTCCGGCATCGGTTAAAATTTCGACGAAGAAGGCTGTCAAGCCATCCAGGGAAGCGGTAGAGGCTGAGGAATCGGTAGGCACGGAAGATATGACGAAGTCAGCAGAGGTTGAAGAATCGGTAGAAGCGGTAGAAACAGGAGATACCGCGACAACAGCAGAGGTGGTAGAAGCGGTCGATACCGTAGATACCATAAAAACAGAAGCGGTGGAAGAGGCAGTCGAAAAGGATAAATCGGAATCAAAACCAGCACAGGAACAGGAACCCGAAGCGGTAGCCGAGACGGCTGTGGTACCGGAAAAAACCGCTGCTCCGAAGAAGGCTGCAGTCGAAAAGGTGGAATCCAGTAAAAAAGCGCCAACAAAAAAGGAAACTACCAGTAAGCCGGTGACTAAAAAGGCTGAGGTCAACAAACTAGTCAGCAAAAAGACGGCACCCAAAAAGGCGACGCCTAAAAAAACAGTGGCAAAAAAATCAGCACCCAAGAAAGCAGCACCCAAGAAAGCGGCACCCAAGAAAGCAGCACCTAAAAAAGCAGCAGTAAAAAAAGGCGGCCAGCAAAAAAGCAGCGGCTAAAAAGGCTGAAAGTTAAGTGCCAGGTTTCGGTTCGGTGGCGTTTATCATCTATTGAAGAAATATGATTCGTCACTGGTCAGGGAGAATTCCCGGATTATTATCGGAAAGGTTATTTTATTTATTTAGAGGCATAGAAGTGGATATAACAGCTTCCCTGGTAAAGGAACTGCGCGAGCGCACAAGCTCGGGTATGATGGAATGCAAGAAAGCGCTAGTCGAAACCGATGGCGATATCGAGGCGGCAGCAGAACTGATGAGAAAATCGGGGGCCGCCAAAGCCGATAAAAAAGCGGGGCGAGTCGCGGCGGATGGCGCGATTAGCTCATTGGTAACCGAGGATCGAAAAACCGCTGTAATACTTGAGATTAACTCAGAAACCGACTTTGTTGCCAAGGACGAAAATTTTCAGTCTTTCGCCGCTGCTGTTGTGCAGACATTGCTGCAGCAAAAACCCGCATCCGTGGCTGAATTATCCAGTCTTTCGATCGCGGATGGACAGACCGTTGAAACTGCACGGCAGGCATTGATCGCCAGGGTGGGCGAAAATATTCAAGTTCGTCGTTTTGAAATTATTGAATCGGAGCAGGGCATAGCATCATATTTGCACGGATCACGAATCGGGGTGCTGGTAGAGTCGAGTGCCGAGGCAGAAATGGCGCGAGACATAGCAATGCATATTGCCGCAGTTAATCCGCAGTATGTTGATGAATCAATGATACCTGCGGAATTCGTCGAAAAAGAAAAGGGTATATTAATCGCACAGGCGCAAGACAGTGGCAAGCCACCTGAGATCATCGAAAAAATGATCAGTGGGCGCCTGGATAAGTTCCTTGCCGAGATTACACTGGTGGGACAGCCGTTCGTGAAAGATCCTGATCAAACAGTGGGTAAATTGCTGTCATCGTCGGGTGCATCGATTTCAGGTTTTGTCCGCTATGAGGTCGGCGAAGGCATCGAAAAGAAAGTAGAGGACTTTGCAACGGAAGTTGCTTCCCAGTTAAATGGTTAAACTAAGGGCCGCAGACGCGGCCTTTATTTTATGCGGATGATATGACAGATCTAAAATATAGGCGAATTTTGGTAAAACTAAGTGGTGAGGCCCTGATGGGCCAGTCCGATTTTGGTATTAACCCGGAAATTGTCACTAATATGGCAGTCGAATTGAAGCGTTTGACCGAGGCCGGTGCCGAGGTGGGTGTGGTAGTCGGTGGCGGCAATATATTTCGCGGTGCAGAACTTGCGGCAGCCGGTCTGGACCGGGTTACTGGCGATCATATGGGCATGCTGGCAACCGTGATAAATGCGCTAGCGCTACGCGACAGCATGCTACAACAGGATATGGATGCTAGCGTAATGTCAGGGCTGGATATGCCGCAGGTCTGCGATAATTATACGCAAAGGGAAGCACGTCGCAGGATATCAGCTGGGAAAATAGTGATATTTGCTGCTGGAACCGGTAGTCCTTATTTTACTACCGACACGGGTGCCAGCCTGAGGGCGATAGAAATTAAAGCAGATCTGATGATCAAGGCGACCAAGGTTGATGGAATTTATGACAAGGACCCTGTAAAACATCCTGATGCGGTCAAATTTGAACGGCTGCGTTATGATGAGGCTATCGAAAAACGTCTGGCAGTGATGGATGTTGCGGCAATGATCATGTGTAACGATAACTCACTGGATATGGTGGTTTGCAACATTAATAAAACCGGTCTATTACTGGATATAGCAAAAGGCAGAAAAGTTGGCACCCATGTTTCATCTGTTGAGGCGAAATAATGATTAACGATATAAAACAAGAAGCTCTGACGCGAATGAAAAAGAGCATCGAGGCGTTTAAATCAGAACTATTAAAAATCAGAACCGGCAGAGCCCATGTCAGCCTGCTGAATCACATCATGGTTGATTTCTACGGCAGCGAAGTTCCGATAGGCCAGGCCGCCAATTTAACGGTTGAAGATGCTCGCACCCTGGCAGTTACGCCCTGGGATAAAAGCATGGTGCCGGTGATTGAGAAGGCAATTTTGAGTTCGGACCTGGGTTTGAACCCATCGACCGCGGGCACTGTGATTCGCGTGGCGATGCCACCTTTGACCGAGGAACGGCGCCGAG
>PVMK01172686.1_pt1 | contig 12402 bp, 15 predicted proteins | sample 1853481 | NCBI WGS metagenome assembly PVMK01 (sample SAMN08533507, study PRJNA380276) | Marine sediment metagenome, whole genome shotgun sequencing project.
CTTTGCACCCCGGCGCGAAAACGACGCGCCCCAATCCAAAGCACAAGGTTTACCCCTATTTGCTGCGGGAACTGGAGATCAATCGGGTCAATCAGGTCTGGTGCACGGACCTGACCTATAACCATTCCCGGACGAAGGCCACCGGGAAGTCCACATGAATCCAGGTGAAGGTTTCATCGTCCACATTAAGCGAGGAGGTGCCAAGTCCCCATAACACCGTATTGACATCGGCCAGCACTGCGGCGAGGTCAGAGTAGTCGGTAAAATCCTGGTGGAGTATGAGTTCCACCCGGCCGGAGTCGACACCGGCCTCTATGCGTGGCGAGGTGCGTCGGGAGAGCGCGTAGATCTTCTCAACGCGTGGATCTTCCATCGCTGCATTGAGTAGGCCGTCCCCGACAGAGCCGGTAGCCCCGGACACCAGAACCACTCTATTGGCGCTCTCGTCGCGGGGTTCTCCGCTTGTCGGCTCAAGTGTGCCAAGAGTGGCGTAGCCCCAGATATCAAAGACGACTATCACCAAAAGTAGTGCAGCCACGGCAAACAGAGCCAGCTTCCCCAATAGTTTCATCACTTTGTTGCCCGTAGTGTAAAGAAGGGCGTAGGGTAGCCAATGCCTGCCCGGCGAGCAAACCCGCCGGCGCGAGTGCAGCCGCAACAGGGATGATCCAGGTGTCGGGTCCGGGGAATATGAGTTACGCAGAAATCTGGCGCAAAGCCTGGCCGATAATATTGGCCAATGCGGCTGTGCCCCTGCTTGGCCTGGCCGACACCGCGGTCATTGGCAATCTCGGCAATCTTTCCCAGCTGGGCGCGATCGCGTTTGGCGCCATGATTTTCAGCTTTATTTACTGGAGCTTTGGCTTTTTGCGCATGGGAACCACCGGCTTCACAGCGCAGGCATCCGGGGCGGGCGACGAGCCTGAAGTGCGGGCCACCCTGGGGCGGGCTCTGTTGTTGAGCGTTGGTCTGGGTGTTGTCATAGTCCTGTTGCAGTGGCCGCTGGCCAGCCTGGCCCTTGGCTTGCTCGATGGCAGTGCCGAAGTCGAGGCCATCACCCGGGACTATTTCATCATCCGCATATGGGGCGCGCCGGCGACACTCAGCATTTTTGCCCTGATGGGAACCTTGATCGGCCTGGGCAGGAGTCGCCACCTGTTAGTGGTCCAGGTATTTCTGAACGGCTTGAATATTGTGCTCGACGTGCTGTTTGCCGGGGTCTTCGGCTGGGGTGCCGAGGGCATAGCCCTGGGTACGGTGCTGGCGGAATGGACAACGCTTGTTTTCGCGGCGAGCCTGGTGTTGAAGCTGTTGCGGGAGCGCCACGGCGACCGGGAGGCATTCTGGCCCCGCTCCAGGATAGGTGATGCCGGTAAAATGCTGCGGCTGATGGCCGCCAATACAGATATTCTTCTCAGGACCCTGGTGCTGTTATTTTCGTTTGCCTGGTTCATCAACCAGAGCGCGCTTTATGGCGATGCGGTGTTGGGCGCTAACCATATTCTGCTGCAGTTGGTTTCCTTCAGTGCGTTTTTCCTCGATGGCTACGCCTTTGTTGCCGAAGCGCTGGTGGGTGAGGCCCTGGGAGCAAAGCGGCGACAGGACCTGGCCGTTGCCGTGCGCCGCTCGACGGAATTGGCTGCCGCCACGGCAGTGCTGCTGGCGCTGTTAATAGCCTGTTTTGGCAACCTGGCCATTGCTGCCCTCACGAACATCGATGCAGTGCGAGTGGCGGCCGCCGACACACTGGGATGGGCGGCGCTGTACGTGCTGTTGTCATTTGCCGCATTTCAACTGGACGGGATATTTATCGGCGCCACCCACACCCGGGAAATGCGCAACGCCTCCTTTGTTTCCATCGCGGTGTTTATGTTGGCCTGGTGGTGGCTGGCGCCGGTGTACGGCATTCACGGCCTCTGGTGTGCCTTTGTGATCTATGTCTGTGCGCGGGCGCTCGCTCTGGCGGCCTATTATCCCAGACTGGTGCGGGCGCTTGACTAGTGTACCTCGGAGTCTGCGGCACCTGGGATGATGCTACAGCGGCGGGAAACCGGTCCGGGATATTACAGCCTGAGCGTAATGCTTGCCAGCATGTCCCGTACGATGTGGTCCCTGCGCCGATTGTTTGTGGTGTTCCCGAGGTTGCCTGCCAGCCAGAGGTTGGCGAAGCCGTGCACCTGCGACCACAATGCGATGATCGTCGCCTGGACTTGTTGTTCAGAAATTTTTCCCTGTGGTGATTGCTCCAGCAGGAAATTCCTGATGCATGTTTCCAGAACGTTCTTTGCGGCCAGTGACCTCGCAATGTACTCGGGGTCGTCGCTATTGGTCACGGTGGGGCGAAACATCACCTCAAAATAGCCTGTGTGCGACAGGGCAAATTGAATATAGGCGTAGCCCGCGTCCAGCATCCGCTGGTCTGCGGGCCGGCCTTTCGGGGCCTGGCTGGCGACCAGCGCCTCGTCCAGTAGCTTGTAACCCTCGATGGCAACGGCAGTGAACAGCCCTGCTTTGTCGCCAAAGTGATGGGCGGGGGCCGCGTGCGACACTCCTGCCTCGCGAGCGACCTCCCGCAGGCTCAGTTGGCCGAGTCCCCTCGTTTCCAGCAACGCGACGGTGGCTGCCACGAGGGAGTTTGCGAGGTCGCCGTGGTGGTATTTGGTTTTCACCAGGGGAGTATGACGATTTAACTTGACAGTGTCTAGTTTGGGCGTAGGATGCGTAATCTAGACAATGACAAGATATTTTATCCCTGCTTGAGGCACCGCATATGACGACGACGCTCAACGACCTTGTTTTGAACGCGCCGCTGTTACCCGAGGAAAACCCGGTCCTGCTGGGTAACTTTGCCCCGGTGGGAGAGGAGCTGGATCTCGGGGATCTAGAGGTTATTGGCACTCTGCCGCCCGAACTGAATGGAACGCTGTTGCGCGACGGCCCGAATCCAGTCAATCCACAAGCCAACCATCACTGGTTTGTCGGCGACGGTATGTTGCACGCCATCAAATTCGAAGAGGGTAAGGCGTCTGGCTATCGCAATCGCTGGGTGAGAACCGGGGATATCGAGGAGAAGCTAGGTCTCAAGGCGGCGCCGGTGAGCGAGACCCAGCTGCTGGTGCAGGGCTCTGGCAATGTGAATGTGGTTTTTCACGGCGACCGTGTACTGGCACTGTCGGAGATAGGCCTGCCCTACGAACTCGATCTCGCGCTGGAGACCCGACGGCAGTACGACTTCGAAGGACAGCTGGCCAGCAATATGACCGCGCACCCGAAGATCGATGGCAAGACAGGTGAGATGTTGTTTTTTGGCTACGATTTTGCGCCGCCCTATCTGCGCTATCACCGGGCGAACGCGGCCGGTGAGCTGACTCAAACCGTGGATATTGACCTTCCTGAGTGCGTCATGATGCATGACTTCGGCGTTACCGCCACGCGGGTGATTTTTATGGATCTGCCCATCGTCGGTAATTTCGATCTGCTCGAAAAGGGCTACAGCATGCCTTTTTCCTGGAGCGACCAGCATCAGGCCAGGCTTGGCATAATGGATCGTAAGGGCACCGACGGCGCGGTCAAATGGATTGATATCGAACCCTGTTACGTGTTCCACCCGCTTAACAGCTATGACGAGGGTGATAACATCGTGATGGATGTGGTGCGCTACAACCGCGCTTTCACCTCACCTCAATACCCGGATTATGAAAAGGGCGCACAGCTGGTGCGCTGGACCATCGACGTGAGTGCCGGCGATGTACACAGCCGCGTACTTAGCGCGATAGACCAGGAGTTTCCAAGGGTGAACCCGCGTGTGGAGTGCCACCCGCACCGCTTTGGCTATGCACTGGAGGTTGGTGGGCCGCATGGGTTTAAGGGCCTGTTGAAGCACGATCTGGAGACAGGCGAAACCATTCGTCACGATGTTGGTGCTGAATGTGCAGCCGGGGAGCCGGTGTTTGTTCCCGTCGGGGAAGCGGAAGATGCCGGCTATATTCTCAGCGTGGTCTACGACGCGAGCAGCGGGCTGAGTGAAGTCAGGGTGATCGATGCCCGGAACTTCAGCGCCCCGCCGGTTGCAACTGTCAAGTTACGGACCCGGGTACCCTTTGGGTTTCACGGTAATTTCGTGCCTTCAACCCGGCGGTAGTAGCCGTCGAACCAGAGTTTCCAGGCGCCCTGGGCATCCTGCTCCTCGAAGAATTGGCGCACGCTACCGTCCGGTAGCGGCGTCCAACTGCCGCGAAAACTGGCATGCCTGCGCTCGGCGAGGTAGTAGATGTTTCCCGTCAGCACCATGCTGCCCTCAGCCAGGTTTCCGGCGATATCGATGATGGAATTGCCGCTGTCTACCCACAGCTGGTGCCACATGCCATCCTCGGGATTGTAGTAATTGATACTGCTGCCGCTGCCACCTCCACTACTCTTCCAGCGCTCCGTGAGCAGGCAACCATCTGCTCCAATAGTGATCGTATTGTTGCCGTAGGTCTTGTCATCCTCCCTATTGGCCACCGTCCAGCTTCCCGCCCAGAAGTCGAACTGGCGATGCGCGGACTGTTGCATACAGGAGTACTTATCGGCAGACCACGCGGGCAGTGAAGTAGACAGTGTTAATAGCAGCGCAAGCCTTCGCATCGCAGCGTCCTCTCTTTGGGTCCTACATAAGTCCGGTGTGGGCCCTGTGTAGGCCCTGTGTAGGCCCTATATAGGCTCCTGGGTATGTCCATTTATGCACCGCACATGCGCAATTGTGGCCATTTCGTAACAAATATGACAAGCCTACACTCTATTCCATCAGCTACTCAACGTGAGCTGATGATTTCTAACCAACTGAGACAGGTGAGCATCATGGCAATTATCTTATTTATTTATACGTCCGTCCTTGCACTGGGAGCATGGCAGGAAAACCAGACAGAGAGCCAGAACGAGAGACATAACCAGGTCTGCTAAGCAGCCACTCCCCCGGGGTCGCGTGGCCGCAGCGGCCCGGGATAGATTTCGCCAAGTTGCAGCGGACCCCCCTGCAGCTTGCGGCCGAGTACGTTATCCTAGGCGCGAATTTTTCGCCGTATCAGGGGTTGATGTACATGGCTTCCACGGCAGCTTTCCCGCTGGAGACTGTGGAATGTCATTGAAACTGTTTATCGCCGGTGTCGTATTCTCACTGGTAACCCTGCCTATGTCGCAGATTGCCGCGGCAGCCGGGAACGACACCGACGCGCAAACGGCTGGCCACGCTGGAGCAAAACGAGGTGAAGGAGTTTCTCGAATCGCTGGGTATTTACGGTAACTATGCCCACGGCACCCACGTTGCCGGTATCGCCATTGAGGGCAATCCCTTCATACGGGTGCTGGTGGCGCGGATGACTTACGGACATACCATGATTCCGGAAGAACCGACCCTTGAGTTGGCCCGGGCGGAAGCAAAAATGGTGCGCGAGACCATTGACTTCTTTAAGGCCAACGGGGTGCGAGCTGTCAATATGAGCTGGGGTGGTTCCCTGCGCGGCGTCGAGGAGGCGCTGGAGGCGCACAACGCCGGTGGCTCGCCGGAAGAGCGCAAGAAGCTGGCGCGGGAAATCTACACCATTGGCGATAAGGCTTTACGGGAATCGATTCGCGATGCCGGCGACATTCTCTTCATTACCTCGGCGGGCAATTCGGATAACGATGTAAAGTTTGATGAGTTTTATCCCAGCAACTATGACTACCCCAATATGATTAGCGTCGGGGCGGTAGATGCCGCCGGGGACGAAACCAGTTTTACCAGCCTCGGCAAGGTGGAGATCTACGCCAATGGCTTTGAAGTGGAAAGCTACGTTCCCGGGGGCAACCGTATCAAGTTCAACGGGACTTCAATGTCCTCTCCCCAGGTACTGAACCTGGCGGCCAAGCTGCTCGCCCTCGCCCCGTCCCTCACTACCGCTGAACTGCGAGAGCTGATCCTCGACGCCCAGTCCGGGGATCTCGCGGAAACGCGCACGGGCATCGCCGACGATTCGAATGGCGTTGCCCAACAATTCTTCACCTCTATCCTCCAGCAGGCCCCGGGCACGATCGATGGAAGCGAAGATCGCACCTGAAGGGCTGGTGGTGTGCAGGCCTTCAAAGGCAGCCTCCAGCCGGTCGATATTTATGTATTCTCCCTGGGCAAGCACCATCGACGACTGGGTGAAGCCGGTAATATGTTTGTGCACGCTTGTTAACAGAATATCTGCACCTGCCTGGATAGCGTGGGGCGGCAACTCCGGGTGAAAGCCCAGGTGCGCGCACCAGGGCGCCCCCACAATTCACCGGCAAGGCGCTCCGCCGCAGCGAGTCGGTGGGTGGATACCCGGCGATCTTCCACACCGCCATATTGCGGAACGTCCAGGGCCAACAGCGGGTCAATAAGGTCCGGGTTGCGTTTGTGGCCGGGTACGGTGAACGGTGTACCTGCATTATCGAGAAAACGGCGGTAAGCGTCGTATTGTGGGGTTTCACTCATATTTTGCGCCGGGTTGTGCGGGCGCTAGCCATGTTTGCCCAGCTTCCACCCGGACTGGTTGAGATGGGCGCTGGCAAACTCTGCCGGGCCGGTTTCCAGTGGTGTTGCCATGGTGTCATTCCAGCGGTTCAGGAAGCCGAACAGGGAGATTATCGCCACCAGGTCAACAACCTCGCCTTCTGAAAAAAACTGGCGCAAGCGGCTGTGGTGATCAGCGGTAACGGCATTGGGTGTCTGGCCCGCGGCCATGGCAAAGTCGCACAGAGCCTTTTCGCGGGCATCAAACAAATCGCTGGCTTCAAACTGCCACAGATTGGCGATCTTTTCTGCGGAAAGCCCGGCCTTTTCGGCGCCGTGTGAGGTGTGGGCCTGGCAGTAGCGGCAACCGGCACCGTAGCTGGCCATATAAGCCGCCATCTGTGTCAGGCCGGGTTCGATACTGCAGTTGTCGCTGAAAACGTAAGCGGCCAGCGGCATGAAAGCCTGCAGCAGGGCAGGTCTTTTTAGCATGGTGAGGAAACTGTTGGGAACAAAGCCCATCTGGGCGGCAACAAGGTCGAATATTGGCTGCATATCTGCTGGAATGCTTGCAACGGGGGCTGGCGCGGAATCCATAGGACTGTCCCTGCATCGGGTGGTGGGTTTATGTGATGGGGCCGTGAACTTATCCCTAGTGTATAGCAAATCAACCTGTGGGGGATGTTGTCGCCAGGGCTGGGCAGGGGCTCCCGGGTAGATCGAATAATTGACTGCCAGAGCTGTTGATTTCTGGCGCCAAGAGTCTATCTTGGTAGGCCGATTGCTCCTGCCATGCGCGTTTCGCGCGGGCATTTACTTCCAGAAAAGGACTGCAACATGCTTACTTTACACGGCTTCGCCTACTCCAATTACTTTAATATTGTGAAGCATGCGCTGATGCTCAAAGGCATCCCCTTTCAGGAAAACACGGTCTATCCCGGCAGCTCCGAATTGATGGCGGTCAATCCCATCGGCAAGGTTCCCGCCCTCACCCTCGAGAGCGGTGAAAATCTGTCCGAGAGCAGCGTGCTGCTGGACTACCTCGAAGAGGCCTACCCCGATGTCCCGCTGTATCCCTCCGATGCGGAGGCCCGAGCGCGGGTCAGGCAGCTGATGAAAGTATCGGAGCTGTATCTGGACCTGCCTGCCCGTCGCCTGCTGCCGGCAGTACTTGGCGACGCGGTCATCGACCAGGCGGTGAAGGACGAGGTGCGTGCGACATTCGACAGGGCAGTGCGTTCGCTCAACGCCCTCGCGAGTTTTTCACCCTATGTCGCGGGCGACACACTGTCCCTGGCGGATGTCTTTCTGCGTTACACCCTGGCGATCCCGCAAATGGTGGCGCCCTCTCAGTTGGACTGGGATGTGATGGCGGCTGTTGAGGGGCTGGCCGACTGGGCTGCGCTGATGGCCGACTCTGATATTTCCCGTAAAGTTGACGCCGACCAACGCGACAATGCCGAGGATTTTATGGCCTATGTTTCCGGCCGTTAGCGGGTGTGAGGCGCGCCACACTGCAGATGCCGGCAAGGAAGGCCAGTGCGGTACCGATCATTGCCGGCGTATTGTCACTGCCGTGACCCAGGGCCAGTAATGCCGCCAGCAAGGTGCCTCCCAGGGCCTGCCCGACCAGCCGATTAGTGGAAATCAGCCCGCGTGCATTGGGCGACAGAAAGATGCCATAGCCGATACCGCAGACCGCCATACGCCAGGCAATATCGCCCGGTGAGAAACCGAAATGTTCCTGCAGGCGAAAGGGCAGGGACAATACAAAGGTCATCGATCCGATAAATGCGAATTGTGCGCAAAGACTATAGGCAATGCCGAGGCCAGATCCCCCGCCGAGCGTCACGCCGCGATGACCTGGGCTCAGCGCCTCAAACGCGTCTTCAATATCGATATCGAGGTCTGTGGTCGTTGCGGTGGGGCTGTCAAAGCCATAGCCTGCATTGAAGACCAGGACGTCATAGACCAGATCCTGGCTCACCTGCGCAGGAAGGAACAGGACACCCCTGCCCGGCCACTACTGACACCACAGACCAGGGCTCCACCTGAGACATTGCCTCTTTTCGCCGGGCAGGAATCCGCAGTTTCAGAGTTCTACCAGCAAGGACGCCACTGAAAAACCTGTCGGCATAGATTCCGGAACGCCGGACCGCTGCGTGCCCCGACCCGGGAATGGGCGCAATAGATCTGCGATGGGAGTGATACCTGTGCGATATCGCGATGTTCAATGACGATTGAACACCATCTTCAAGTAATAGACCGGGATGGTGCGAGTAAATATCTTGCCAATACCCTCTTAATATTTCTTATACTTAGACGTCAGATACTTATCCGGAGCATATTGCATTATATACAAACTGAATTCGCAGTCTGGTACTGGCACACAGACGAGTCGGGTTGCAATTTATAAATTGACATTGTCAATTGATCGGTGTCAATATATCGAAATGCCCAAAATCCTGACAACCCACGACGTCAAGCAATTCCGCCAGCAGCTTGTGTGATCTCGCCCTGAAAGCCTTCGCCGAACATGGCCTGGAAGGTATCAGCCTCAGGGGCCTGGCTGCAGCAGCCGGCTGTAGTCGGACAACGCCCTATCGCTACTTCAAGAACAAGGCCGATATCCTGGCTGCAGTCCGGCAGTCGGAGTTTCAGCGCATGGCCGATGCAACCGAATTGGCAGCGCAAGGCGAGAACAACCCGGATAAAAGACTGCGCGCGATCGCCCAGACCTACATACAGTTTGCACTGGAACGCCCCGATGCCTACCGCGTGATGTACGGCGTTAGTCAACGGGACGAGCAACACTACCCTGAGCTGGTAGAGCAGATAAAACGCACACAGCAACCGATGGTAACGGCGGTCGAAGAAGCGGTCGAGACGGGGTTGATCCACGGGGATCCCGTGAATATTGTGCATGTACTCTGGGCTGGACTGCACGGCCTCATATCCTTGCACTTGTCCGACAAGTTACACATGGGAAGAAGTATCGATGAACTGGCTGAAGTTATGCTTCGTTCGCTGACCCGGGCCGTTGCAACCAGGCCTTCCAGGCAGCCAGCGACACGCAGAATTATGGAGACCGACACGCAATGAGCAAGCTGGAATCACCCTCACTGTTGGCGATACTCAGGGAGGGCCTCAGTGGGCTTGAATTCGCCAGATTGATGGCCGCTTCGCCGGCACTGGCGTTACAGACCAGGGGCAGCGGTGAACCCGTTATCGTGCTACCTGGCCTGGGCGCCAGCAACACCTCGACCATACCCCTACGCGGCTACCTGACCTGGCTTGGCTACGAGGTGCAGGGCTGGACCCTGGGTCGCAACACAGGCAATGTGCGTCAACTCCTGCCACAGGTTGTGGATCAGGTCAGGCAGGTTCACCTGCAAAGCGGCAGCCCGGTGAACATCATCGGCTGGAGTCTTGGCGGGGTGATCGCACGTGAGGTGGCCAGGGAGCATCCCGCGAGTGTACGCCAGGTAGTAACCATGGGTAGCCCGCTCGTGGGTGGCGCCAAATACACGAGCATGGGTGGCGCGTTCGAGAAAAGAGGGGTAGACCTGGATGTGATGGAAGCCACTGTCGCGGCCCGGGAGCGCACACCAATTACCTTACCCCTCACCTCTATTTACTCCAAGAACGATGGCGTTGTCGGGTGGCAGGCCAGCATCGACAGGCACAATGCCCAGGTTGACCATATCGAGGTTCGCACTACGCATCTGGGTCTTGGGATATGCCCCGAAGTTTTCAAAATCATCGCCCGCAAACTGGCCCAGCCATGAGGGCAAGCAAAGCCATTGAACAGAGACTGGGCGGCCCGATTGCCAATATTTCCTTTGCCCTGATGCGCGGCTATGTGCGCTCGGCACAGCGGCGTGGTGTGGGAATGATGCACACCGCGCGGCCCTTTTCATATTATCGCAAGGTGTTTTACCAGGGTCAGTCCCGCGCGAAAGTTTTGAAATACCTCATGGGAAAACGGATTGTCGATGTGGGCTGTGGTTATACACCTTATGCGGAAGACTCCATGTTTCGCGCCTGTCATGACGCGGGCGTCGAATTCTATGGCATCGATCCGCTTATTGGGACCGATATCAAATTTGGGCTGAAGGAGCGGACTCTTGCTCGCGCCACCGGCGGGCGCGGTATCTTTAACGCCGCTGCGCCCGGACTTTCCAGGGCACTGAACGCAACCGCGCAAGAGCTTCCCTTTGACAACCAGAGCGTCGACGAAATTTTGTGCAGTTATTTGATGTTCGTCTGGATAGAGGATGAAGAAATATTGGCAGATATTCTTGAGGAGTTTCTGCGCGTGCTTAAAGTCGGTGGCCAGGTGAAACTCTACCCGCTACACGAATGGCGGGTCATGCGCTTCAAAAACAGGCGCTTGCTGAAGGTGTTGGCCAAATACAAGATCCAGCAGGCTTTCACCCACGGTGGGCACGACCTGCGCGTAATGCCGTCCCTACTCACCCGAATGACAAAAACATAACAGCGGCGGGTCGATGTAACGGCCATATCCTGGAGGAAGTCCATATACCCACCTGTGGTGAGTGGGAACAGGAGACTGGACCAATGCATCAATTCCAAATCGCTTTAACTCTGCTGATCGCCGCAATGTTGGGCGCCTGTACGGCCAATCTTACCAACAGCGCTGAATTCAGCGCCTGGGTGGGCCGTGAGCTGATACTTGTCGACACGGGCAGGGACCGCAACTGGAACTTTTGGCGCGTGCCGGACATCTCCATTACACAGCACAGCCAGGATTATCGCCTCAATCTGCACGATCGGGTGGGGACGCCGAAAACGTCCATGTTCCGTAATCCCAATCGCGTCGAGGACCTGGGTAGCGCCGTCGGCGCGACCATTATCATCGAGCATGTACGCGAGTACGGTATGGAAACCGGCTATCCGGTCGTGCTGGGAAATATTACGCTAAGCAACGGAAATTCATACCCCTTTGAAGCAGAGTGGCGCCCGGAATACAGCCAGTATGTCAGGTTCGCACCCTGACGATTTCAAGGTTTCAGTGCGGTAGTGAGTATTTTTCCTATGGCGCCCAGCGGTTCCGAACTAGCCTGGGTGCGGGCCAATATCAGCGCCCCTTCAACGGAGGTGATAACAAGAAGCGCTGCAGACCTGGCCTTTTGCCTGGTATATCCATCCCTGACAAAGACTTCGCCAACAATCTCTAACCACTGCGAAAACACCGCCTGACCGGCCTGGCGCACAAGCGCAGACTGCGGGCAGGTTTCCAGCACGACTGTGGCGATTGGGCAGCCAGACCTGAAGTCAGAGGCCTCCATCCACTGCCCCAGCAGTTCACAGTACCGGGAGATAAAAGTGCCGGCATTCCTGGTATCGGCTTTAATCTCCAGCAAGGTATTGCTGGCCGCCCTACCCGACAACGTAACTGCGGCGGCGCCCAATGCCTCCTTACCCTTGGGAAAATAGTAGTAAAGCGACCCCTTGGGCGCACCGCTTGTAGCGAGAATTTCATTCAAGCCGGTGGCCGCGTACCCTTGCCGCCGGAACAAAGTGGCCGCTGTCTCTACCAGCATTTCTTTGTGCTTCGCCGCGTTTGCCATGTTGCGTCGTGTCCATTCTGGTTTCCAAACGCTTGCCATTATATAGACTAGTCTATATCATAGATAGCCAATTATAGTGACTGGTCTAAATAGTAAGAGACGTATTATGACTTCGATGCAGCAACTCACCTATGTCAAACCCAAAGTTCTTGAATGGCATGAAGTCCAGAGACCTGAGATACAAACCGGGATTGACGCGATTGTACGCCCGATTGCCGTTGCCCGTTGTGACCTGGATTACTACATCGCGTTGGGCCACCACCGCAGCAAGGGTCCATTTGCGATCGGCCATGAGATGGTGGCTGAAGTCAT
>PVMK01188390.1_pt1 | contig 12400 bp, 10 predicted proteins | sample 1853481 | NCBI WGS metagenome assembly PVMK01 (sample SAMN08533507, study PRJNA380276) | Marine sediment metagenome, whole genome shotgun sequencing project.
CCTCAGAAGGGTGCCCTGCTTCCCGGATCTGATGCCGATCTAGTCATCTGGGACACGGGGGTGGAGCGGACGGTCCACCACAGGGATCTACACGATGCGGTCGACTACACACCGTATGAGGGTCTCAGAGTTACGACCTGGCCCTCACAGGTCCTGTTTCGGGGCCAGCCGGTCGGGCGGTCATCCTCACCCGGATCTGGGAGCTATCTGAAGCGCCAGGTCTCTTCGTAGATCTCGGATTTCGACGAGACCTTTGTGGGACACGGCTTCTGAGGCTCCGACGGTCTCCACTGAGACTCAGCATCCCCCAAGGCATCGCGCCCTGTTCGGGCCCTCGGTGTCGAGAGACGCTCCTGGCAGCCGGCTGGCATGTTTTGACCGCGCGTTTGACCGCGGTGGCCATTTGGACATCTATTCCGAGAAGCCGAATATGTCGGATCCCTTCGTTAAGGGGCTCTGGAGGGGTGGCCCTAAGTACCGCGAGTTGGAACCGCATCTACATGTGCCGAGGGTCTTCTCGCGTCCGGAGATCGATTGCATCCCATGTTGAACCGTGCCAAACGCCAGCGCGGCACCAATGATGGTGACCGTTAGGCCTGACCATCTACCGTCAACACATATTGACGGTAGATGGTCAGGCTGGTATCTTGGTGTTGTGGACATCGAAGCGAGCGCACGAAAACACGGTGTCCCGAACGAGGACATGCTGCATGCAATACGACATCATTGGCGAGCCTTCGAGACCGACGATCCGGCCGTCACTATGTTCATTGGTCCATCGAGAACGGTGGAACCGCTGGAGGTGGGCGTTGTTCTCGACGATGACGGTGCGGCAATCATTCATGCCATGAAGGCGCGTGCGAAGTTCTTGAAAGGATGGTGGTCCGAGTGAGCGGGACGAGAGCCGAGCGTGCCGAGGCGTTGGAGCGGTGGGCCGACGATGTCGACTCCACAGACCTGAAGGTTGCCGACACCGACGCATTGCGCTCCATCGCTGAGTTGACTGAGAAACGCAACGAAGTGGATGAGGATCTGGTTGTAGCTGTTCGTTCTGCCCGCCGAGCAGAACACAGTTGGGCGGAGATCGGAGCGATGCTCGGTGTGTCGAAACAGGCAGCGCAGCACAAGTATGCGAAGGTCGCTGCATCGGACTCATAACCCGAAGGTCGCAGGTTCAAATCCTGCCCCCGCTACGAAGAAAACCCTTGGCATTCCTACATGTGCCGAGGGTTTTCTCGCGCCCGGAGTCGCTGGAAACGCTCATGTCAAACCTGTGTCAAACATCGGCCACGGATCGGATGTGGACCTGGCCGGGATAGGCCTAGCGTCTCTCACGGTTGATGCGACGACACGTGCCGCATCGGCCTGGGCGCCCATATGTGCCGATATGGGCAGGCTCGACCGTGCATCGGACGCGGCAGATAGTCGAGAGTGATGAACCTTGATGATGCTCGGAGGAGAACGCTCGGATCAGCCTTCGGCAACGACTCCCTCACCTACGGAACTCTGCCTCAGTGGATGCCTGATCAGCAGGTCGCGTGGCGAACTGCTGCGGCTGAACTTCGTTTCATGGTTGCGCCTTTCGGTGCGGTGGACGGCAGCGGTCTATCTTCGCATAGCGGGTTTCACGGTTGCGAGCGTTGGCTGAGCCGCAATGGACCGATGCACGACAACGAGGTCCGCCGAGCAGCCGCGCTCTAGGCGAGGACACGAGCGGTTGTCGGACCGAAGAACGCGAGAACCAGTTGCACATATCCTTCGTAAGGAACTCAGCATATTGCTATAGTCGTACGCAAAGAGCAGCGACCCGAGGAACAAAGCGAGAACCGATCACCTTCAAGGCGTGGGGAACATCCCTGATATGCGTGTTCGCGTTGACCGTATACGGTGTTTTCGGAGGTCGAGATGACAGACAAGAGGGGCGAACCGTCGGTACCGGCATTCCTTGCCGCCGCCCTTCGGAGTCGACAAATCGACTTCAATGAACATCAGAAGCTCCTGAAGTTCTACAAGTACCTGACCACGCCTTCAACGCAGACAACGCCCGCCGCTGCGGATCCCGCCACAAAATTCGTTGCCGGGGCAGGAGCAGGCAGCACAGCACCGCCGCAGACGACAACCGTTCCAAAGCCGACTCGAGCTCCTCAAGCTGCTCCCAAGCCCCAGCGCGGGCCTACGGAGGCTCCATCCCCCACTCAACCTGCTCCCAAGCCCAAACGCCCGCCCACACAGGCTCCATCCCCCAGACGCGTAGCGTCGATACCAGGCCAGCGGAAACCAGTGCAACCCCGTGTTGTTCACGCAGCACAGGCCGTTGCAACACCGCGCCCGCCATCGGCGTCGGAGATGCTCAGGGAACAGCGAAGAGTACGGAGACTCGAGAGGCGCAAGGAGCGAGCCGCCAGAGGTCTCCAGGTCCGCAAGGCAGTGTCGGCATCATGGGACGCGGTGGCCAACGATGTTGCTGCCAATACCATGACATACCTCGGTGTGCTCCTTGCCATCGTGGTGATCTTCGCCTTCTTCGCTTTCGGCTACTTCGGAGACGTCGTACGGGTAAAGAACCTGCGGCCCCTTGTTGAACTCGCCGTGCCTCTCATCTTCTTCGGTCTGGCTGCTGTTCTGCGCAGGAACACAGGTCCGTCGCTGGCGGCGACCGCGGTGGCGCTCATCGGTGCTCTCACGGTTCCTGTCATGCTCTCAGCTTCGTTCCGTGACGGCTCCCTTTGTTGCCCGCCGGACCTCAACGGGCCTCCCCGGTGGGCAGGGTACGCGGCAGCGGGAGTGGCAGCGGCATTGATCTACGCCTGGATGGCGAAACGTGAAACCGTATTCGCGTACCTTGTCGGTCCAGCGTTGTGGTCGGCGGTCGGCGCCCTTGGGCTCTATGTGACCTTTGGCGTGTCGGGATATCAGCTCTTCGTCGTGATCATTGCGATGGGTGCAAGCCTGGGCATCGCTTCGCGATTCAGTGAAACGAAGTGGGGGTCGATCCTTGCGATTCCCATCGCGCGTATGGCGGTCATCGGCGCCCCGGTTGTGTTTGTCATCGCCGTGGTATTTGCCTATGGCGACCTTTCGAATAGCGGGGACCTCGTCCTCGAAGATCTCGCCGGCCCTTCGGCTCTCGCCGCATGGGCAGCAGTTGTCGTGCTTGCAGGCGCATCAATGTCGACCTTTGCCTGGAAGGAGCTTCCAGACAATGCCCGTACCGCTGCAACGCGAGGCGTGCGTGGAGCAGCCTACGTCATGGCTGGCATGGCAGTGGTGTACACGATGGGGCTGGGTCTCGCCATGGAGTGGGCAGGTCCGTTCCTGATCGCATACGGATTCTTCGTGTATGGACTTGATCGGAGACTTGGCGGAGCGGGCACGATCCCGCTGCTGGTCGCGCGTGTGGCGATTGTCGGCGGCTCGCTGGTTTCGCTCGTCGATCCAATAGTCGGGTTCACCACATGGACAGCCCTTGCGATTGGTGCAGGCGTCTATCTCGTGAGCGGACGAATCCGTGACCTGCTCAATCCGTTGCTGCCAGAAGTACACGACCGGCCTGTTCGAGACTGGGCAGCCTGGGGGACGATAATCGTGGCCGTCGGAATTGGTGCCTTAGATGTCTTCGGAGGATTCGCCGGCGTCGCGATGCTTTTCGTTGCCGCGACGGCTGCCGGACTCACGCAGATATCACGAGGGAAGATGCTGCCGCTGTCGACCTATGCCACAATCCCCGCTGCTGCCTTCGTTGCGCTCGGATCCGTGGTGTTCGTCCTCGAAGCGCAACAGATGACGATCGCTCAAGTCATCATCGCATTCGTGCTGCTCGGATCGGCGGCAGCCGCCGTCGAGGTGCCATGGATCCTGCGTGCCCCCGTCGTGTATGTCTCTGCAGTCGGTGCGCTGAGTGTGTCGCTCGGTCAAGTCGAGGCACTGACCTTCGAACTTGTGGTCGCACTGACCGTTGTGGTCGTCGGTGCGTTCTACGTCACAGCCTCTCTGATACCGCAATGGCGCAGCCAAGCATTCGTGAACGGTGTCATAGGCAACCTCTCGCTCTATGCATCGGTTGGCGCGATGGGTGACCCAGGTGCACGCATCGTCGGCCTGGCGGGGCTTGTCGTGCTCAATGCAGTGCAGGGGGCAGCCGTTGAACGTCGTGCGTGTGTGCTCTTCACCGTGATCGCTCGCCGCTTCGCCACGCTGCGTGTCGTGATCCTGGCGTGGCCGTCGAGCGTTGCCGCTATTGCCCTCCTACCACTGGCGATGACCATCGCGACGTTCAGCAGCTTCGACGACCGGGTGACCGCGACCGTCCTCCTCACAGCTCTGGGTTGGCTGTACGCAGCGAGTCTCTGGTCACACGTGCTTCGTAGTCGGCGCCTCGGCGTTGTTCTCGCCTACGCAGCAGTCGGGCTTGCAATAGCAGCGTCACTTCCGGTCTCGTGGATCGCGACGTCTGCCGTCGTGTCGGGAACCGTCACACTGGTAGTGATCGCTTTGGCACTTCGAAAGCCGAATTGGACGTTGCCTGCTTGGATGCTTGGCACGGTGGCCGTCGCCTTCGGAGCCTTCTCTGCAGGAGCCTCCCTTGGGAGCCTGAACGATTGGGTGTTCGGTTGGGTCGCCTTGATTCTCGTGGCAGTTGCGGTTATGAACGGGCGTCCTGACCATGGCGGCGTCTCCTCCGTGTGGCTGAGGCCACCGGTTGCCGTCGCGATGGTGCTGATGCCTGTGGCCACCGTGTTTGCGCTCGTCGACGATTCCGGAGTCGACATCCTCGCTGTGACTGCAGCAGCGGTGTTCTCGTTCTTCGGATACCGCACGAAGGCAGCAGCAGCGAGCGTCCCGGTTTCCGCGCTCGTCACACTGGCGTACGCCATGTCGATCGGTTCCGAGTTCTCGCTGATCGAAGATCCTATTGGTTGGGTGCCGCTCATTGCAACGTTCGGTGTGCTTGCCGCTGTCCTCCCGGGACGGGGGCGATGGCGTGTTCTGGCGGAGCCATCCTCCGGTGTGCTTGGTGCGATGTATGCAATCGCCGGGGTTGCATTGCTCTCGAGCCCTGGCACGGGTTGGGTGGCGTCACTGCTGGTGGTGTGGGCTGCGCTCATGGTGTTCACGGAGATCATGTTCCACGCCGCGTGGGCAAGATACGTGGCGCTCGCCCTGCTTCTCCTCGCAGGTGTGGTCGAGGGAGAAGGCTGGACTGCTGGTTCCGTGTTGGTCATCGCTGCGGTCCTCGCTGTGTCGGCAAGCGCGTTCGAGGGTGTCATAGCGTCGGTGCATCGGTGGTTGGCGGTCGGATTTGCCTTTGCAGGCGTTGTCCTCATCGGTGTGTGGCAGCAGTGGTCTCCGGAGTCAGCGGTGGTCACTGCCCTGATCAGCGGCGGAGCCCTGGCAATGACCTCAATGGCCATTGATCTCCGGATGCAAGATCGTAAGCAGGTCCACAACTGGTGGATGCCGCTCGCAGCGGCCGGGCAGGTTGCCCTGACATCCGCTATTGCGATCTCCGCTGTCGAGTTCGACCTTGACGCGGTCCCCGGTGTGCTGTTCGCCGTGTTCGCGGTCGAGGGGATCGTCACCGCCACCTACGCCCACGTGCGGGTCGATGAACGAATCGCCGCTGTCTCTGTTGCATTCTTCGCCGCTGCCTACGGTTCGCTCGCGTTCTGGCTGCCATGGTCGGACGCCGCAGCGGTCGTGACGACGCTGCTTGTTGCCATGGGTACGATCGCCGCTGCGACCGTCATCCACCTCATGCCTGGCCGCGAGAACGTAGGGATCTGGTGGCGTCCCATGGCTGTGACAGGTCAGGTCGGTATGTGGGTTGCTGTCGGCCTTGCCAGCGGGGTAGCGGTCGTTGCGGTTACGGGTGTTGATTGGGTGTTGCTGGCTGCTGTTGCATTGACGGTGGAGTCGGTGGTTGCTGGGATGTATGTCGAGAAGCGGAAGTGGGAGTCTGCGGCCTGGGTAGCTGTGGTGTCTGGTCTTGGTGCGGTTGCGGCCTTTGGTGAGGTGGTTGGGTCGTCGACTGATACGTTCATCGTGGCAGGGTTCGTGTCGGGTGTTGTGTTGGTTGGTGTGTCTGTGGTACTTGATGTGTTCCGTGACACCGATCGGGCCGGGATCTGGTGGCGTCCCATGGCTGTGACAGGTCAGGTGGCGCTTGTCGCCAGTATCGGATTCGCTCTCGCCAGCTGGGCGCTGACGGATGCCATGTTGCTCGTTGCTGGGTTCTCCCTGTTCGAAGCTGCGGTTCTCGGTCTGTATGCGACCCATCGTGAGCGTGCCGAATTCGCGTGGGCTTCATCGGCGGCGTTTGGCGTGGCTGCGGCGTCAGGATTCCTAGGGTTTCAGCCTGTCCGATACCGAGATGGCAGCATCCTCACTCGTCATTGGCTCTGTGATCCTTCTCATGTGGACGTTCTTCATGCGCACCAGCGAAACCTCATCGAGGATCGCAATGTGGTTGTGGCCAGGATTCGTGCTCGCAGAGATCGCTCTCGCTTTTGGCGGTGTCGTGCTATTCGTTGTCACCGCGCAACCAGTTGGATCCTTTGCGGTCGCAGCGGTGCTCGCCGTCAATGCCCTTGGCAATAGGCATCGTTGCCTCGGCTCGGCAACTGCAGATTCTTGCAATGGCGTCTGCAGGGTTCGGAGCTGCCGCTTATGTGGTCGCTCTGTACGGCTTCGAACCGGCACCAGTGGGTGCGACAGTCGGCATCTGGTTCGGCACGGTGACGTTCGGGACTCGCCGCGGCATGGTTGAGCCGCCAGACCGGTGATCTTGCACGCATGTGGGCGAACGCCGCCGCGCTGGTGTTGCCAATCGGCGTTGTCGGCATGTCGGTGCAAGCTGTGTGCCATCGAAGGCGATCTCATGTTGGCTGGCCTCGCTGCGGCTTCTCTCACGGCATCAGGACTGATCTGGTTGAACGAGGGGATCCTCGAGCCGTTGCTCGTCGACGAGACCGAGTCACAAGGCAGGGAGAGCAAGATGCTTGCGTCCATTCTCCTGGTTGCCGGAATGGGGCTGCTTGCAGCGTCCTATCCGGCGGAAACCTGGAGTCTTGCGCCGCTGCTGGCAACCGCTGGACTCGGCATCGTCGGTGCGTGGATGTGGTCCACGGACGAGACAAGATCGGGCCGCGCTGACGTCGTGGATCGGTCTCTCTGCCGTAGCCCAACTTGGTGCGATATGGCTCTTTGGGGCCGTGAGCTCAGGAATCATCTGCTGTTCTTGCCATGAACTCAGTCGGCTTCCTTGCCGTGGGAATCCTCGGGCGTGAGGCACCGGATTGCAGTTGTCGGCGTCGTCGGACTCATCGTTGCGTTGGCCGGGCTTGCCGAAGACATGTTCGGTCTTGCCACCCACACCGCCATCGTCCTAGTTGCGGTCGCCGCTTCTTGTGATTCTCGAAAGCGAGCGGCTGTTGCGTAAGCACGAAGGACGCGAATACTCAGACACATTCCGCATCCTCGAGTGGATGGCGATATCTACACCGCTGATTCTCGCGGCACTCGAGATGCTTGACGACCTGAACTTCGGTTTGTTGCTCGTTATCGAGGGTGTTGTACTCATGATCTGGGGATTCGAGTCACGGGTCAGACGCAGAATGCTCGTCGGGCTCGTGGGCATAGTTACCGCCATAACGATCGGTGTGGTGATACCCATCGTCAGCGGCGCACGGGAAGGATTCGGGAGCGGCGGATGGCTCATCATGGGGAGCTGTGATGGCTGTGGTGCTCATCGCCGTTGGCTCGAACATTTCCCGATACCGGACGAGCTTCGGGCGCCACCTCGACCGTCTCGGCTCGATACTGGAGGAATGGGAATGAAGAAGTATGTGCCGTCGGCCGTTGCACTCGCAGGCACACTTGCAGCCATCGTGGTGCCGTTGACATCTGACGTGAACGGGAGCGTCGATGGGCTATTCGCATCCTTGATTGTCGGTGCAGGAGCGAGCGCAGCGCTCCTGCTCTTCATAGTCGCCTTCATTGGTGGAGATGGACGCACGGTATGGCCGTCCCTGGCGCTCGGCGGACTGGTCGTTCCGGTGATCGTGATCGTTTTCGGGTTCGTGCTGTTCTACCCCTTCCTGCTGATCGGCGAGATCCTCGTCGAGTGGATCGAAGAAGCCGATATTGCGCCTGGGTTCACCATCGAGCCATGGGCGCTTGCCCTGATCGCCGAAGTTGCCATCCTCGCTCCCGTTGTCGAGGAGTTCCTGAAGCCCTTCGGCTCGATCCTGCGACGTCCAAAGAACAGGACGGACGCGTTCCTGTTCGGCGCAGCTGCAGGGATCGGATTCGCAATCATCGAGACGTTCCTCTACGCATCTGGTGGTGTGTTTGGGCTCGACTGGATCGCCATCTCAGTGACACGTATGGTTGGTGTTGCGTTGCATCCGTTCGGGGCGGCACTCATCGCTGTTGCGGTATTCGAGCGCAAAAACATCATCAGGTCGTATTCCATCGCCGTTGCCACCCACGCGCTGTGGAACGGCGCGATTGCGGTGACGATCATCGCCTTCGCCGAGGAGGGACTGTACGCGGACAACCTCGTGTGGGGCGTGGCGATGTTCGGATTGCTCACAATGATCGGAACGATGATCCTTGTCGGATTCCTGTCCATAGCAGTGGCCGTCCGTGATGATCAGCCTGTGAGATTCCTCGGAACCCTCGATCGGCTTGACCAACCCGAGGGGATTGGTGCGCTTGCGCTGATCGCTACAGCTGTTGCTTTCCCATTCGCTTTGGCGATGCTCGCCTTCCCTGGCTTCCTCGCCCTCTAACCTATCCGGCTGCCAGAAGGATGTAACCCAAGGTTCTAGGAGACTGCTGATTGACGGGGATGTTGGGGCTGGCTTTTGATCGGGGTGGCTGTTCGGGTTCTGATTGTAGATGCCGAACCCGTTTCGGGGGGTCTTGGACCGGTTTCCGGTCCGGAACGGTACCGAGATCGGATCTATCTGGTGGCGAGGGTACATCCGTTGGGTCCCTAGCCCGGCCCGAGGTTGACGATGTGTCGTAGGTTGATTGCTGCGGCCCGGATGGAGAGCACGATTCGGTCGCGTTCAACGCCTCGATATTTGACTCTGCGATTCACGTTCGTGACGAGCCACGCGATTGAGCGTTCGACCATGGGCCGATGCTGCCGATAGTCCTCGATTCCTATGCCTTGTCTCCATCGGGCTCGTGCTTGGGCGAGGTATTGGTCGCGTTCACTGACGTTGAGCGTCTTACCGTTGACCGCTGCGGTACATCGGTCCCGTATCGGGCATCTTCGGTATTTCACCCCGAACACTGCAGCGCCTTTGACGGTTATCGTCACCGTGATGTTGTTGGGGCAGGTCACGGTTCGTTCCTGATACTCGATCGTGAAGTCGTCTCGGGTGAACTGGTCGTCACCGGGACGCCGATTCTTTGGCAGCTGCCTGGGTTTGATCACCGCAGCGTGTTGAGAGTCGTGAAGGTCTTTCCTCACTTCACCAGCCGCGTATGCCGAATCTGCCAACACGTCAAGGCCGTTCTCTTCGCCTTGGAGGAGCTTGACGCCAACCAGGGCCGTAACCGATATTGGCTGACGTCGGGTCACACGCTGTGATGATCACGGTTGCGGGTTTAGCCGCCTGCCGGGCGCCATGGCCAGGAGGATCGACCTGTTGGCATGTCGTCCTCCTCACCGTCACATCACACCATTTACCCAACGATCTCAATAGGGGATCATCCCCATGGGAAGGATGGGTGTGATTGACGTATGATGACCGGGATGCCTGACGAACCCAGCCAAACGACCGTCGAGCCGATCGAGAAGGTGCTGCTTCGCATCGTCCTTGCCTTCCGAGTACTCGGCTGGCTGTGGCTGTTCCTGCTCGTGGTCGCCGCCTGGTTCACCGATGAAGGCGCAAACAAGTCGATCCTCCTGGCCATGGCGCTCGGCACCTTCCTGTGGACGCTCTACACGCTTTGGATGGCACAGGACGAATCGCGCATCAAAAGTGCAGGCTTCGTGATCGCTGACGGCATCGTTGCTCTCACCGTGGCAAATCTTTCGTATTTTGCCGGTGCCCAGAGCAACCTCCACGGCGGCTATCCGATCTCTTGGATCGCGGTTGTTGCATATGCAGGCAACGTGCGGTGGGCTATGAGTGCGGGTGTCATTCTTTTCCTCAACCAGTGGATAGGGATGGACATCGAGGGATCGAGGACCTTCACGGACAAGGCAGGAGCCGTCGTATTCCTCGTCTACGCGGTGATCCTTGGATACGGGTTCGACATCATCCGCCAGCGTGACAGGCTCCGAAGACGCGCAGAAAAGAAACTCGCCCAGGAACGCCGCCAGCAGATACGTCAGGCAGAACAGCGGATTCTCGCTGACCAGCTTCACGATTCAGTGCTCCAGACGCTTCATGCAATCAGGGTGGCACCTGAGGATGAAGCGCAGGTCGCCTATGTGGCCCGGAAACAGGAGCGAGAGCTGAGGAAGACAATTCACTCCCTCAGATCTGAGTATGAGAATCCGTTCGTGACGTCCATGTTCACAGCGCGCGACGATGTCGAGGATCTGTACAACGTGGAGATCGACATGGTCTGCAGCTATGACACAGAGATGACCGTCCCTCTCTCTGGTCTCGTCGATGCAACGCGCGAGGCGATGATGAACGCTGCCAAACACTCCGGATCCGATGTGATCTTCGTGTACTGCACCGCCGAGAAGAGCCACGTGACCGTATTCGTGCGCGATAGGGGCAGCGGCTTCGACACAGAGGCAGCCCGAGACGGGTTTGGTATCGACAACTCAATCGTCCGCCGACTTACGGCCATAGGGGGAACCGCATCGATCAATTCAACAGAAGACTTCGGAACAGAAGTCGAGATGACGCTGCCACAGGGGGTCTGAGATATGACATCGGTGTTCCTGGTGGATGACCATGACACAGTACGGGCCGGGACCAGGTCGTTCCTGTCAGAGTTCGACATCGTTGGGGAAGCTGACAACACGGCCGATGCCATTCACGGAATCCTCGAAACCCGGCCTGATGTCGCGCTGATCGATGTACACATCGACATTCCAAAAGGTGGTGCTCAGGTGGTTGCTGCTGTGAAGGATGTCGCACCGGAGATCAAGTGCGTTGCGTTCACCGTGTCGACATCGCGTAGCGACGTCGCTGCGTTGCTCGCCGCTGGTGTCGATGGCTACCTCACCAAATCAACGTCGGGAAGCGAACTCCCCGTGGCTATCCACGAAGTACTCAACGGCGGCAATCCGATCTCTCGAGAAGTGGCGAGCTATCTGCTCGATATCGACACCATCGCGGAACAGAACAGCCTGATCGAGCGGCTCACCCCCCGTGAGCGTGAGGTCGTCATGTTCATCGCCCGCGGTTACACGTACCGCGAGAGTGCGTCAAAACTCGGGATGAAAGTCAAGACACTCGAAACCCACATGTCACACATCTTTGAAAAGTTGGGTGTCGCGACGAGGGCCGAGTTGTCATTCCTTGCATATGAAACAGGCATGGTTGATCCGGCCCAAGGTCGGGCCGCCGACCCCGGGTGATTGGATTCTGCAATTCTTCACCTGCACATCGATACCCAACGCGTCGCCCTTTCTGCGTCTGTGTGCTCAGGAGTCATCGATGCCATTGAACGTTCTCGGATCAAAACTCGATCTCTGCGAAATCGATCCTCTCACCGGGTACTTTCGCGATGGATCGTGCAAGATCGACGAGCGTGACCACGGCAGCCACGCGATATGTGCAGTCATGACCCGTGAATTCCCTGACCACCAATCAGGCACCGGAAACGATTTTGAGACACCGATGCCTCAGCACCGCTTTCCCGGGCTCGTTCCTGGTGTTCGCTGGTGCGTTACAGCCCGCAATTGGCTGACTGCGAATGACGACGGGGTCGCTGGCCTTGTCGTTCTTGCCTCTACCCACCGAGCCGTACATTCGCAGATTAAGAGTTTCGCCAATTGTCGAGGGAGAGTCGCGTGGACAATGATTCCTCCTAAGAACGCACACGATAGACCGGGCATAGTCTCGAAGCTGTCACGCGAGGATGCTTTAGGGCTGCCCGATGGTCCACTGATGGCGAACTGATGGCGAACGGAACGGGACGGGCCGACACCAGCCAGCACCATGCGGACGGAAACCCCCTACTCACCTGCATAGAGGACGCGCTGACACAACCCGGCACACGCCGATACGGGACTGTCAGGCTCATAACCCGAAGGTCGCAGGTTCAAATCCTGCCCCCGCTACGAAGAAAACTCTGGACATTCCTGCATGTGCCGAGGGTCTTCTCGCGTCTAAGGCGTGCGAAGCAACACGAAGGGCGCCCGGAGGCGCTCGGTAATGACAAATCGGGGCAGGATTTGAACCTGCGACCTTCGGGT
>PVMK01118324.1_pt1 | contig 12398 bp, 8 predicted proteins | sample 1853481 | NCBI WGS metagenome assembly PVMK01 (sample SAMN08533507, study PRJNA380276) | Marine sediment metagenome, whole genome shotgun sequencing project.
CATTTCGAACCCGCAGGGTGAGGAATCCCTGATACGCAGGCAATATGATAATCCAGGTTTCAGGGATTTCTCGTCGCAAAGAACGCTGCTCGAAATGACATGCGTTTGTTAGGTAAGTGATTGATAATCGAGCTGATTTGCTGCGGAGTAGAGAAATAACAATAATCATGGCATTTCGAACCCGCAGGGTGAGAAATCCCTGATACGCAGGCAATATGATAATCCAGGTCCTAGGGATTTCTCACCCCCTCGGCCAATCATTAACACAAATCGCTGTATGAAGGGGGTTCGAAATGACACCTAGAGTTTAATTCTATGATTGAATTCAGTAAAATTAGCAGTCCCTCCGGTATAATTCAACCATGGATGAAAGGAAGACACCCCTCACAATAGGCATCGCTGGCGGCACCGGTTCCGGGAAGACCACAGTCGCCAATGTCATACTGGGCCGGGTGGGCACCCAGCACATCGCCTACCTGCCCCACGATGCCTATTACAAAGACATGCAGGATTTACCCATCGCCCAGCGGGAAATCATCAACTTCGACCACCCGGATTCGCTGGATACCGAGCTGATGATCGAACACATCAAGCAGCTCAAGGAATGGCAGCCGATCCAGCTTCCGGTATATGATTTCAAGACCCACACCCGTACACCGCGATCGCTGACCGTGCAGCCCCAATCCGTGATCATCATCGAGGGCATCCTGCTATTTGCGGAGCCGGAACTTCGCGAGCAGTTCGATGTCAAGATCTTCGTCGACACCGATCCGGACATCCGCTTCATCCGCCGCCTGCAGCGTGACATCGCCGAACGTGGGCGCACCACAGAATCGGTGATCGAGCAGTACCAGACCACCGTGAGACCCATGCACCTGGAATTCGTCGACCCATCCAAGCGCTACGCGGACGTGATCATCCCGGAAGGCGGTCTGAACACCGTGGCGATGGACATGGTCGTGGCGCGCTTACACGATCTGCTGCGGGACGAACAGGAATAGCGGGCATGGTGCCAGGCTCAAAAAACGGATCCCAAACCGGTTTACAGCGCTTATTAAAACGAAGCATCCAGTTCTTCAACTCGCTGCTCACGAAAGAGCGGCGGGTAATGCTTGCGCGCATCATGGCTCTATTCGTGGTGATTGCGCTGAGCGTCTTCGTTTTCAGCATCCGCGACCAGGCTGAAGAGCTGGCCGTTTATGGCTATCCAGGCATTTTCGTGCTTTCATTCCTGGCCTATGCCACGGTGCTGCTGCCTGCGCCCGGCGTGGCAGTGGTATTCACCATGGGCAGCATTTTCGACCCGGTCGGGGTTGCGCTGGCGGCTGGAACGGGGGCGGCGCTGGGCGAGCTTTCAGGATACCTGGCGGGCTTCAGCGGGCAGGCAGTGGTCGAACGGGCTGATATGTATGAACGTTTGACGCGCTGGATGAAGAAGAACGGCTCGCTGACCATCTTTTTGCTGGCCGCGATCCCTAACCCATTTTTCGACCTGGCGGGAGTGGCTGCCGGTTCGCTGAAGATGCCGGTGGTACGCTTTTTCATCTTTTGCTGGATGGGGGAGGTGGTCAAAATGGCCATTTTTGCCTTCGCAGGTGCGAGCACGCTGAACAATCTATTCTAAGGAGCAGAACACATGGAAGACTATACGCAGATAAAGGCCTATTTGGACGCCAACCTGGATCGCAGCCTGGGGGAACTTTCCAAGCTGTGCGCCCAGCCGAGCATCGCCGCACAAAACCTGGGCATGCAGGAGTGTGCCGAGCTGGTCGCTGAATTGCTGAAAGCGAGAGATTTTGAGGTCGAGATCATGCCCACCGACGGCGCCCCGGTGGTTTATGCAGAGCGCAAGGGGAAACATGACCGGACGCTTATGTTTTACAACCATTACGACGTCCAGCCCCCGGAACCGCTGGAAGAGTGGGAATCACCGCCCTTTGAGCCCACCATCCGCGAAGGCAAGATGTACGCACGCGGCGTGGCGGATGACAAAGGGCATATCGTCAGCCGGCTGCACGCCATTGACGCCATCCTCAACCAGGACGGCGAACTGCCCTGTAATATCAAGTTCGTGATCGAGGGTGAAGAAGAGACCAGCAGCGTGCACCTGCACGAGTTCATTGATGTGCACCAGTCCAAGCTGGCAGCGGATGCCTGCGTGTGGGAGTTCGGCGGGGTTGACCACCGGGAGGTACCGATCCAGTACCTGGGCTTGCGCGGCATATGCTACGTTGAGCTATCCGTACGCACTGCCAGCATCGATGCCCATTCCGGGTTGGGCGGCTCGATCTTTCCCAACGCGGCCTGGCGCCTGATCTGGGCGCTTCGGTACATAAAAGGCACGGACGAAGTGATCCGCATACCCGGTCATTACGATAACGTGGTGCCCCCCAGCGCGCGTGACCTGGAACTGCTCGAAGCGCTGCCCGAGGTCTCCGGGGAGTATAAAGAGCGCTACGGTGTCGACTATTTCCTGAAGGGCTTGACGGGCGGCGTTGAACTGCGCCGGGAAGAAGTTTTCGTACCCACCTGCACGATCTGCGGTTTCAGCTCAGGATACGAGGGAGAAGGCTCAAAAACCGTGCTGCCGGCATATGCCATGGCCAAAGTCGATTTCCGCCTGGTGCCCAACCAGAAACCGGAGGACGTGTTGATCAACCTGCGCAAATTCCTGGATGATGGCGGCTTCGAGGATATTGAGATCACCTACCTGGGTGGTGAACCCGCCGCCCGCACCGACCCCGACGATCCCTTCGTCAAGCTGGTGGTCGAGGCTGCCGAACCGGTCTACGGCATGCCGATGCAGATTGCGCCGATGATCGGGGGCTCAGGACCGAACTACCCCTTCGTCCACACTTTAGGACTGCCGGTGGTCACGGCTGGGGTGGGCTACCCTGGTTCGCAGGCGCATGCTCCCAATGAAAACCTGCGCATCGACCTCTACCTGAAAGGGTGCCGAGCACATCGCCCGCATCATCAAGGAGTTTGGTAAGAGCTGAAGAAGTCCCTTTATACAACCAATAAACTCGTTCCACAGAATTACTGGGAACGAGTTTTTTCTTTTATGAGACATGATACAAATCGATTATATATTCGATCATGAATCATCCTTTGATCCGTGAGAGCGCCGGTATATCAACTAGGTAACTTCCGCTCCCTCTTCGACGCCACTCCGTTCCGCTCTGAGTGCTTCGGAACCAGGTATGCTGAGCGGAATGATTTTGGATTGCGAGTTATCGCTTGATTATCGGATCACTGACGATATAGATATTATGTTTGAAGAGAAATGGCGTCGAAGCATACGGGATTACCTTACAAACCTTACCCCTGGAATCTTCCTCCTTATTACGCACTCTTCGACGCCACTCCGTTCCGCTCTGAGTGCTTCGAATTCTTTTTACTTGTGGGAATTGGGGAAAACCAGATTCATAAACCAGGTTTTACTTCTTCGAAACCTGGCTCTGCACCTCTTTTCCAGTGGTGCGTACCTGTTCCCAGGCGTTCTCGACCTGTTCGATCTCTTCGTTCGTCTCTGGGATTTCCCCGTAGCGTACACGCAGGTATGCGGCCGTGATCAAGCCTACATCCTCCTTCGCATCGGGCAGCATTTCCTCCAGAATGGGCTGAAATTCAAGCGGCGTGCTGGCAGGGGGCCGGGGCACACCCAGCTTATTAGCCATATCCATCATACGGGCGTAAATGCGGCGGATCTTAGCAGCTGCCAGCCAGCGTTGGCCGGGCCCCAACCCTGCGCGGCCGCGCAGGGATCTCCCCAAATCATCCAGCCGATCCCGGAGGGCTCTCCGCAGCAAGCTGAACACATCCCCACGTTCGATCATGCCTTCGCGTTCATCCTGCTCTGAACGCCTTTCATTAATCAACCAGCGCGAAATGCTGAACAGGATCGCCGCTGAGATGGCGATCACGAAACCCCACAATAAAAAGGGCTTCAGCAGCTGCATCCAGTCCAGCAAGCTGGGGATGTTGAACAGACTGAAAAGGTTGTTAGCGATCGCACCAAAGGTGGCGCGCAGATCGTCCAATACATCGATCATCGACTGCATCGCACCGGAATCCTGGGGCATGGAATCGGCCAACCTTTCCATCAGGAAGATCACCGGGCTGATCAGCACCAGCAAAATCACGCCGAAAACACCCATCACCAACCCACCGATGCCGCCGATGATCGAGGAGCGATCGGTAGCCAGCCAGGCGATTGCGCCTGCCAGGCCAACGATGACCAGGGTGGTGACCAGGATGCCAAGGAACCAGCGCAGGTCGAAGGGATTGCGAGCCCCACCCCGCAGCTGGCTGATGGTGAAAATGCGCGCCGCGCCCATGGCGATCAGGGCGGAGACAAAGAAGGTGTAAAGCATGGGTCCGGGCGTCTCACCTGTGACCAGCGTATTGAGAAAGATAAAAGCCACAAACATGCCCAGCCCAAAATAAAAATTAGAGCGCACTGACCTCGGGTCGATATACTTGGAAGCCAGGGTTAATCCCCGCCAGTACACCACCAGCACCACCACGATGACCAGGAATTCATCCGGGATCAAACCGCGCACATCGCTCATGGCGCGGAAAGGCCGGGTCAGCAATTCGCCAAACTGCAGGGGCTCGGTTTCGTACAGGAGCAGTTTCAAGGCGATGAATATGGAGAGTACCAGCAAAACCAGGGTCACTACCTGGCGGATGCGAATTTTCAAATCCAGGAAATTCATCAGGCGGGTGGAAAGGTTGGCCACCAGCAGCAGACCCAGCAGCACAAAAAACACGCGCCAGACCGTCAGCTCGTAGGTGGCAGGTGTCAAGGAACGATACCAGGGCACAATCCAGGACAGTTCCATGACCATCAGTGCAAGCAAGGCCAATTCCCTCCAATAGCGGATCTTGGGCAGCTCCAGGGAGGTAAATTCCTGAGTGGTCATGATCAATTCAATCTATCCGGTGGTGGATAGAAGGGCAGGTGGATTATGCGCACACCGGGAACCTGCTGCGGGGGATCCTGGGCAAAGGAAAGCAGCGTGATTTGACGGCCGCGCCGTTTGAGCTGCACAAGGGTTTCGAAAAGCTCCGGGTTGGTGATGCTGGTGACGAGCAGCAAGGTCGCCCCGTAGGACACCCGCGGTACCTGCTTGATCAGGAAATTCTCAAATGGCCCGGTCACGACAGGTGTGACACCTGCCAATGCTCCGAGCAGCGAGGCCAGCTGCTTTGGGGAGCGGCCGGGTGGGATGCGGAAGGGCTGGTCGGCGTGTGCCAGGCAGCCGTTAGCGATCAAACCTACCCGGTAACCATCCTCGATGCCCTTCGTGGCCAGGGTGGCGGCGACCTTGATCACATGCTCGAACAAATCCGGGTTGGTGCCCTCCCAGTGACGGGCGAAGGTGGAGACATTCAAGCAAATCATCATTATGTTGGCAGAGGTGGGCTGGTAAACTTTTACCTGCAGCTGGCCGGTGTGGGCGGTGGCTGGCCAGTGCACTTTGCGGAAGCTATCTTCAGGCAGGTAATCACGCACCCCGATCGGCTGGTTCAGATCCTCGTAAAGCCTGCGCCTGGATCGCCGGTCTCCAAATGGATCATCGGCAGGCAGCTGCAGGTCTGCAAAAGGCACCAATTCCGGGAAGACAGTCAGCAGCTCCGGCGAATTGCCCTCTCTTGAGTTCTCGAAGATCCCGAAAAGATCACCGGATTCGAGCCTTACCGGTCCGACCTGGTAGACACCCCGTTTGCGAAATTTCAGCGTGTGATAACGCCTGGCGCGCTCGTACCAGCGCAGGCTGAAGACATGCGTCAGCAGTCCCTGGTTTGGCAGGTGTGTGGGCGCCAGGATTTCCTCATCCTCCGGTCCCACGGCTTTCGGCCAGGGGTCCTGGACGCGCAGCCAGGTGAGCGGTAATAACTTGTGGTTTTCGATCTCCACCCGCAAGGGGACAGTTTCACCAGGAAAAGCGCGCCTGAAATGGGGTTTGCGCAGGTAATTGACCCCGTCCAGGGATCGTTTCTGCCACCAGGTAGCCAGGCTGAGCACGATCAATAGCATGACCAGGAAGGTGACCAGCAGGTCGACGCGCATCACCACGCCCAGCACGATCCCTACCAGGAAGATAGGCAGCCAGCGTCTCAGTTCCAAGATTATCCCTCTACAGGTACCGGCACGGCTTCGACGATATCCGCCACCAGTTCTTCAGGCCGGCGACCTCGCAGCTGCGCCTGGGGGGAGATCATCAGGCGGTGGGTAAGTACATGCGGGGACAGGAATTTGACATCGTCCGGCAGCACATAATCACGCCCCTGGATGCCGGCCCAGGCCTGGGCAGCCCAGTACAGGGCCAACGTGGCACGCGGACTGGCACCCAGCTCGATCTCCGGATGCTCACGTGTGGCGCGCGCCACGGCTACCACGTAATCACGGATCGAGGTTTCCACGCGGATCTCCTGCCGGGCACGTTGAATTTCCATGATCTCTTCCGGTGTGGTCACCGCCTCCAATTCAGCCAGCGGCTCTTCAGCCCGGAAGCGATCCAGGATGGCGTTCTCTTCATCCTCAGTAGGGTATCCGATCACGGAGCGCAAAAGGAAGCGATCCACCTGGGCTTCCGGGAGCGGGAAAGTACCTTCAAGTTCAACCGGGTTCTGGGTAGCCATCACCAGGAAGGGGCGCGGCAGCTTTCGCGTGACGCCATCGATGGTGATCTGCCTTTCCTGCATGGCCTCCAGCAAGGCGGATTGGGTGCGGGGTGTGGCGCGGTTGATCTCATCCGCCAGCACCACCTGGCTCATAATAGGACCCGGGCGGTATTCAAAGGCCTGTTCCTTCTGGTTGAACCAGTTCAGACCGGTCACATCGGATGGCAGCAGGTCGGGGGTGAACTGAATGCGCCGGAAGCTGCAGCCCAGCGATACGGCCAGGGCGCGCGCCAGGGTGGTTTTCCCAATCCCCGGCACATCTTCGAGCAGCAGGTGCCCTTCGGTCAGCACCGCCACCAGGGTTAAATTGATGACATCATCTTTCCCAACAATGACTTTCTGGATATTTTCTCGCAGGCGACTGGCAGCTTCAGCGATCATGGACACCTCATTAGTCAGGACTGTAAGGAAATTTATCAAGATCAATTCAAGATAATTATTCGCAGTCCCGCAGTATGAAAATTATCTTATCAGCTCTTAAGATTTACTTCAACACGCTTTGAATTGTTCACCAGGTGATTAATTTACCATGGACGGTTTGCGTCCAGATTCCCCCGCGATGGTATAATCCCCGCATGCCCGATTTTGTGGCTTTAGACATCGAAACCACTGGCCTCGATCCCCAGCGAGAAGCCATTTTGGAGATTGGGGCCGTTCGCTTTAACGGCCGGCGGGTGGAACAGGAATGGTCCACGCTGGTCAATCCCGGGCGCCGGGTGCCCACATTCATCACCCAGCTGACCGGGATCAGCAACCAGATGGTGGCTCACGCGCCCCCTATCAGCGACGTGCGCGCCGAACTGCAGGATTTCGTCGGCGATGCGGTGATCATCGGGCACAACGTGCGCTTCGACCTGTCTTTCCTGAACCGCTACCGCCTGTTCAGTGACAACGATTCCATAGACACTTACGAGATGGCTTCCGTGCTGATGCCCAACGCCAGCCGCTACGGCCTGGGCTCGTTGGCCAGCCAGCTGGTCGTGCCGCTGCCCGCTACGCACCGCGCCCTGGATGATGCCCTGGTGACCCACGGGGTCTACCTGCGGCTGCATGATATGGCCCTCGACCTGCCTTTAGATGTATTGGCGGAAATCGTGCGCCTGGGCGAACAGGTTGAATGGGGCGGCTACCTGGGCTTCCGCTACGCGCTGCAGGAACGCTCCAAGGAGACCATCAAAGCCCGCAGACCCTCCCTGTCCTTTACTGGTGCATGGTTCGGGGAAGAACACGACCCACGCGCTTCACAACCGCTGGCACCCAACGCTGAATTCCAACCCCTGGACCCGGAGGAAGTCTCCTCCATACTTGAATACGGCGGCGCATTCTCTCACCATTTTCCTAATTACGAGTTCAGACCCCAGCAGGTAGAGATGGTGCAGGCGGTCACAGAGGCCCTATCCCAGGAAAAACACCTGCTGGTCGAAGCCAGCACAGGCATCGGCAAATCCTTCGCTTACCTGATCCCGGCCGCGCTGTTCTCAACAGCCAACAACGCCCGGGTGGTGATCTCCACCAACACGATCAACCTGCAGGACCAGCTGATTCACAAAGATGTCCCCGACCTGCAGAGAGCCCTAGGGCTGGAATTCCAGGCCGCGGTGCTCAAAGGCCGCGCCAACTACCTGTGCCCACGGCGGCTGGAGAATTTCCACCGGAGGGGACCGGAGTCTGCTGAGGAGATGCGCGTGCTGGGTAAGACCATGGTCTGGATGCAGGAGACCAAGTCCGGCGACCGGGCCGACATCAATCTCAATGGTGCCCCGGAAAGGGATGTCTGGCGGCGCATATCTGCCGACGATGAAGCCTGCACCCAGGAAACCTGTCTCAACCAGATGGGTGGTGCCTGTCCATTCTACCGGGCCCGGCTGGCTGCCCAGAGTGCACATATCGTGATCGTCAACCACGCCCTCCTGCTGGCGGATGTCGCCACCGGCAACCGGGTACTGCCCGAATATGATCACCTGATCATCGATGAAGGTCACCACCTGGAGGATGCCTCCACCAACGCCCTCTCTTTCCGCGTTTCGCAGTTCGAGGTGGTGCGCATGCTGCGCGAGCTGGGCAGCAGCAGTTCTGGCGCCGTGGGCTGGGCGGTCAGATCGGTGGAGAACCTGATCTCCCCATCAGATATGGCGGCCTTCAACCAGATCGCCAGCCGCATCACAGATTTCGCCTTCCAGTTCGAGCAGCTCTCGGGGCAGTTCTATGCCGGGTTGGATAAATTCCTGCTCGAGATTCGTGAAGGCGAGCCGGTGGGACAATATGCACACCAGGAGCGCATTCTGCCTGCTTCTCGCACCCAACCCGGATGGGACGAGGTCGAGGCCCTGTGGGATGAAGCCGAACATGCCCTGGGCGGCATGCTGGAGCAGCTGGAGATGATCGCCCAGGCGCTGGCCGACCTGGTGGACGTGCTCTCCGAGGAGAGCCAGGAATTGTACAACCAGGTCAGCTCGCTGTACCGCAGGTTGGGCGAGCTGCGTGAAAACATGAACGGTTTCGTCTTCGAACCACAATCCAACGTGATTTATTGGGTGGAGGTCAAACCTGATGGACGCATGCCCTCCCTGCACGCTGCGCCGCTCCATATTGGCCCCCTGATGGAGCGCCACCTGTGGCATGAAAAAACCTCCGTGATCCTGACCTCGGCTACCTTGACCGCGGCCGGGGAATTCGATTACCTGAGGGAACGCTTGCAAGCTGTCGATGCCTACGAGCTGGCCCTCGGCTCGCCATTTGATTATGAAAACGCGGTCCTGCTCTACCTGGCTAACGACATCCCGGAACCGAAGCAGCGCTCCGGATACCAGCATGGGGTCAACCAGAGCGTCTTAAACCTGTGCCGCAGGACGGGCGGCAGGATGCTGGTCCTGTTCACTTCCTATGCCCAACTGCGCGCCACCTCGCAGGCCATCTCACCGCTGCTGGCGGAGGACGACATCGTGGTTTATGAACAGGGGGAAGGTGCTTCATCGTCCTCGCTGCTCGAATCATTCCGCAGCACAGAAAAGGCCGTCCTGCTGGGTACACGCGCTTTCTGGGAGGGTGTGGATGTGCCCGGGGAAGCCCTGTCGGTGCTGGTGATCGCCAAGCTGCCCTTCGATGTACCCACAGACCCGATCGTGGCTGCGCGGGCAGAAACCTTTGAAGACCCCTTCTACCAGTTTGCGGTGCCCGAAGCCATCCTGCGCTTCCGCCAGGGTTTCGGGCGCCTGATCCGCACCCAGTCTGACCGGGGTGTGGTCGCCATCCTTGACCAGCGTGTGCTCAGCAAGCGTTACGGGCGCTTGTTTATCGAGTCGCTGCCCAACTGCACCACGCAGGTTGGCCCGCTCAGCGATCTGCCGCGCGCCGCCGAGAACTGGTTGAATTTGTAGGGATCAAATTAAAGCTAATATTTGGGGGCGCATCAACCTAAATACAGATTTATATCTTTCCAATTGATTGTTCCAGAAAAAATTCAATTACAGACCATGGAATATGGTATGAAGTCTATTAATTGACTTATTATTTAGGTCGTATAACTTATAAATTAGGTCAGATGACATATTAATTAGAACGACTTGGATACCACAACATTAAAGAATTCCCCAAATAAACCTTGTAAAAGAGTTTTTGATAAAAATAGATTTGCCCGCCTGACTTAAAACCAGATTGATTATCCCCACTTTTTGATCACGAAGCAATTGATCACCACATCGACTGCATGGCGAGATAAAGCGAGTGTGCCATTAATTCCAGTGAGAACAAAAAAATACTTGTATGCAGATTGCCCTGAGCAGCTTGGCGCTACCCCAGCACCCGTTTGGCGTATGGGATTTTGCGAATTAATACGCTCAATAAGAAGCACAGCGGAACAGCGATCAGTGCAACCAGGATGAACTTAACGAAACTTGGGATGGCGAAATTCAGGAATACGATATTCAGGCCGTAGAGCACGGTTTGGTGAATGATATAAACGGTATATACGCTTGCCGCCATGGTCAATAAAATAGCCCCGGTACGGTTGAACTTCTCCCGGAAGAAATACAGCAGGAAGATGAGTATCGACACCATCATAATCGTTTCCCATAGTGCGTAAGCCATGGCCTGCCACGTGAATCCCCCCAAGAATTTGGCAACATTGGCATCACTTTCCAGGGCTCCCCCCAAAATGAACAGTACAAAAAAGAACGGGAAAGTTGCCAGGGCGATGTACCCCCAGCGTTTTCCCCTGGCGTTTGTCAATCGCCTGAACCAATCACCCCGGTAAGCGATAATGCCAACGAAGAATGCGAAAATATAGTGCGTAATGTGACCTGGCTGGATATTGAGCACAGTTTCCCCAACTGGATAAATCAATCTCATCAGAAATGTAAAGAATGCCAAAATGATTACTGAAATCCAGATCAGGGCATCTGATGGCAGCGGGCGATCTTCCAATTTGGCGGCTTCTTTTTTGAAAAGTTTGAAAATTACATAGATCAACGCAAAGAGAAACAGCAGCTGTAAAAACCATAAATGGCCGGGTTGGTAGGTCCAGACCCATTGATAAGGTACGTCCAGATAATACTTCGTGATCATTAAACCGTTCAGGTTAATGATCAAAGTGGTATAGATCAGCAAGGGGATCCCGAGACGAATAATCCGATCAACCAGAAAGTTATTGGAGCCCTTGCGCTCCAAAGAGCGCGGTGTAAAGTAACCAGCCAGCAAGAAGAAGGCTGTCATGAAATAGGACTGGTTCAGGGCGTTGAATACCGTGAACAGGATCGGACTCAGCTCATCCGTAATTACGTCTTGGATAGCCCAACCGCCTATGCCGCCGTAGGCTTAAGTAGCATGGTGCAGGATCACGAGAATGGTCAGATAGATTCTCATATTATCCAGATAAAACATTCGAACTTTCTGGGTTTTCATCTCATACTCCTGCACCTGGCTGCTCTACTTCCTCCATCAGAAAGAAGACTTTGACCTGCATGATGACTCCCGGAGCGCTTAGTTTCGCGCCTCCGGGAGGTCCAAGGCGATCTTCTATGCAAGTCACCACCAACCTGCTTAATACAGTATTTCCAGACTAATCAGGAAGATGCCGACCATTCAAGCATCTTGTGGATCTACATCTTGCGTATTTTCTTCTTGCAGCTCTTCCACCTGTTCTGGTTCATCTTTTCTGGTGAATTGACGAACGACGACTAAGATTCCCGCTACTATCAAGGCTACAGCCAAAAGGAGCTCTACAGAAGCTTCGGCAATTAGAAATCCCAATCCAATAACTGCTAAAATTCCTCCCGGGATTAATGCCCACCAATTCTTTCTATTTGCAAGATAAACCACGAAAAATGGGAGCGCAATAGCCAGCATAATATACGCAGCGATCAAAGTATCCTCAAGCACTCCTAGCTCGATCAGGGGAACCATCACACCTATCACCAGGAGTACATAAGCCGGGATCAGTAATCCCCAATTCTTGCGATTATATAGAAAACCAATTAAGAAAGGTAATGCGATCGCAAGCAAAACATAAGTAGAGATCACAGCATCCTCAAGCACACCCAGTTCAATCAGGGGGACCATAACACCTATCACCAGGAGTACATAGGCTGGGATTAATAATCCCCAATTATCGCGATTGAACAAAAATGCAACAAAGAAAGGTGATGCGATCGCAAGCAATACGTATGTGGCTACATACGCATCTTTCAGCACCCCGAGCTCCAATAAAG
>PVMK01139414.1_pt1 | contig 12398 bp, 12 predicted proteins | sample 1853481 | NCBI WGS metagenome assembly PVMK01 (sample SAMN08533507, study PRJNA380276) | Marine sediment metagenome, whole genome shotgun sequencing project.
TGGTGGTGATACGGCGCCCAACAAATGGTATATCGAATACGCCAAGGGTGCGGACGTTGCAATCCATGAGTCATTCCTGGATCCAACACTTTTGGTCAGCAAACAAGGATTCGCTCCACTTGAGGCACTCAACGTTGGCACAGTAGCCCATACATCGCCAGCCCAGTTCGGCAAGGTGATGTCTCTCGTCAAACCCCGCTTAGCTGTCGGCTACCACTTCCAGAATGACTTCGATACCGAACCGGTAGCGCGGAAAGAGATTCGTAAGACATACGATGGAGAGCTCGCTCTGGCCCAGGATTACATGGTGTTCAATGTCACCAAGGACGAAATCAGGGTAAGAATGTCCGCGATCGATGAGGATATTTTCCCGTCGCCACCGCTCAAGCCAAAGAACGCGCCTGATGTGAGCAAAATGATTCCAATGTCGGATTTTGTCCGGTCGGGACACCTCACCTTCCCCGAAGTCGTCCAGCCGATCTACGACAACATCAATGAAATTTATGGCACGGACTACAAACTGCCGGGTGAGGATTAAGCCCGCGTAGCATTTCGGCTTAACAAAGGGAAGTCATGACGCTTGAGCAAATTTCTTACCTCGGCGAGCTCATTGCAGCGCTTTCTGTAATCGGTTCCCTGGTCTACGTAGCAAGACGCGTAGGCCAGAATACGGCCATGATGCGAGTCAAAGCAGCTAGTGAACGGTTACAGCGAGAGTACGACATCGCTGCGCCAATGATTGAGAGCCGCGAGATCGCCGAGATCTGGCTAAAGGCCGCTACGGAATTCGACAGCCTGGACGACATTGATAAAGAACGCATGATGGTGTACGAGCGGCGCGCAATTGCACTCTGGCATCATGTGTATGTCCTGCGTCAGCAGAGATTATATGCAGATGCAGAATGGCATGAGGCGAAATGGATGATTCGCAAATTTGGTCAGCGTCAAGCGAATAGGGAGCCTGGAGGGTTGTTAAGGAAGCATTTGAGAAACCCTTTCAGGTCTTTGTAGACAACCAAATCGCACTTGGCGACCGGCAGGATTGCGACTGATTGCAGATTTATCTGGAAATCATCTGATTTATTGCTCGCCTTTTCGAGGGCGGCCGTTCAAAGGATAGGAATCTGGGGAAAACGAAGTCAGATAAAAGACAACCGGTGCATGTAGGCAACGTGTAGGACCCGGACGAGTGAGGCAAAAATTTGGGGTATTTGCCGCCTACATAGTGCCTACACGAAAAATCCGCGGCCCCGGGCGAGCCGCTAACTTGTTGCTTAAATGGCGCGCCCGTTGCTTAAATTGCACTACAGCGCATAACGATGCACAACGCAATCACGCAAAACTCCCGCAACTCTTCGCGGAGTCCGACGCTAATCAACTGAAATGTCTGACGAAATAATTGCCTGAGTACGGCAGTAATCTGGCAGATGCATTCTTCACTACCGAAATCAATCTGCCTTTCAATAAATTGCGTCAGTAGAGCACTGCCTGGGGTCGGCAGTGGTCCAAAATGCTACTGACCAACCCATTGAAAGCTCCATGAAAATTTCGAAAAGAGCTTGATTTACATGTAGACTGAGTCTCACCGCAGTCACTATATTCCGGCAAGCGGTCTACCAACGATCAAACTTTTCCCGCGCGGAAAAAAACAAGCAACTACAAGAAGGATCCGCCGATGAAGAAGCTAGCCATCAAAAGGTGGGACGAATTGGAAGATCGCGTTCCGGCACACGCGATAGTCGCCGATGTAGACCTGGTCGTAGTGCGCTTCGACGAATCCGTAAGCGTTCTTTACGGTCGGTGCGCACATCGCGGCGCGCTAATGTCCGACGGTAGTGTAGACGGTGCCAACCTGATCTGCGGTGTCCACGGTTGGGACTACCGACTGGATACAGGAATCAGCCAGTACAACAACAAGGAGTTGCTGCCAAAATTCAATGCCTGGCTGGATGATGATCAGGTGTTTGTTGATGAAGACGAAATTGCCGCGTGGGCTGCTGATCATCCACAACCATACAATCGTGATGCATATCAGGGTGCTTTTCAGGATCCGACCGGGACAGTTGACGAACCACACGTCAAGTTCATTCGCATGCTCGCCAATGACGGTCTCACCAAAGTGGGCCATCACGGGCCCGCAAGCGCGATGGGCGTGCCCAGAGACAGCCTGCCAAAATGGGATGATCTGCAATTCGTGGTCGGTCAGTTGGCCAACTTGCCATTGCTCGACGACGAATTGGTGACGACAGAACTTGTTATCGGACCGAATGCTAAAAAGCCCTTAAAGCTGGACATTCCGTTGTTCGTGTCTGACATGAGCTTCGGTGCATTGTCTGAAGAGGCCAAGGTCGCGCTCGCCAAGGGTGCGGAACTTGCAGGCACGGGCATTTGTTCGGGCGAAGGTGGGATGCTTCCGGAAGAACAGGGTGCGAACTCGCGTTACTTCTATGAGCTGGCATCGGCGCGATTCGGTTTTTCCTGGGACAAAGTCGAGAAAACTCAGGCGTTTCATTTCAAAGGCGGCCAAGGGGCCAAGACTGGTACCGGCGGCCATCTGCCCGGTGAAAAAGTAAAAGGCAAGATCGCGGAAGTTCGTGGTTTGCCAGAGGGCCAAACGGCGATTTCACCTCCGCGCTTTCCCGACTGGACCGAGATAAGCCAGTATCGCGACTTTGCCAGCGAAGTACGGGAGAAAACCGGCGGAATACCCATTGGCTTCAAATTGTCAGCTCAACATATCGAGAGAGAAATTGACGCCGCATTGGAAGCCACCGTCGATTACATCATCCTCGACGGGCGGGGCGGAGGAACGGGTGCAGCCCCCCTAATTTTCCGAGACAACATTTCAGTGCCAACCATTGCAGCACTAGCGAGGGCACGCAGACATCTGGATTCGTGTGATGCGAAAGACATCACGCTGATAATAACAGGTGGCCTCAGGACTCCGGCCGACTTTGCCAAGGCAATGGCACTGGGCGCTGACGGAATCGCCGTTTCCAATTCCGCGATTCAGGCCATCGGCTGCCTGGGCATGCGCGCCTGCCACACGAATAACTGCCCAGTCGGAATCGCAACGCAAAAACCGCACTTGCGCGAGCGGCTGCCAGTCGAACTCGCTGCCGCGCGCCTCGCCAGATTTTTCGAGGCATCAGTGGAACTAATGACAGTTATTGCGCGTGCAACCGGGAACCATCGTCTCGCCGATATGCAAATTGAAGACCTCACTACATTCAAGAGAGACATGGCAGATCTCACAGGAGTCGCGTACGGCGGCGTTTCGGCGAGGTAAGAGTGTTATGACTGACAAGAATAAAAAGCTCGAATGGCACCGCGTCGCCGACGTCGATGAACTACCCGAAGGTCGTGTCAAAACCGTGACCGCGGGCATTCACTCGATGGCCCTGACGCACATAGATGGCGAATACCACGCAATGGACAATCGCTGCCCGCATCAGGGCGGTCCGCTGGGTGAAGGCTCGATCGAAATAGGCAAGAACAAAGAATGCATGCTGCGCTGTCCGTGGCACGGCTGGGACTTCGATCCGAAAACCGGGCTACCACCTGGCGGACACGAAGACTCCGGACAAAAAATGTTCCCGCTTGAAGTCCGTGACGATGGTATTTACCTCGGCCTGGAGGCCGATGCACCGCATGTGACAACAGTTACCGACGTGATGGCCGAAACAATGACCAACTGGGGAGTGACCTCGGTATTCGGCATTGTCGGTCATTCAAATCTCGGGCTGGCCGACGCCCTTCGGCGCCAGGCGGTCAAAGGCAAGTTGAATTATTATGGCGTCCGCCACGAGGGTGCTGCTGCGTTTGCATGCTCGGGATACGCCAAGCTTACGGGCAAGCCTGCTGCCTGCCTGACCATCGCCGGGCCGGGCGCCACGAACCTGATGACCGGACTCTGGGACGCCAAAGTTGACAGGGCGCCACTACTCGCGCTGACAGGCCAGGTCCAGGTGCAGGTATTCGGCCCGGGGGCGTTTCAGGACGTCGATCTGGCCGCGGCGTTTGCTCCGGTCACCTGCTTTACCCAGTCGACATTACATAGCTCGAAGCACGCAGAACTTATGTCGCTCGCCTGCAAAAATGCCATCGTGCAGCGCGACGTCGCCCATCTGATTTTCCCGGACAATGTTCAGACCATGGTGGCAACAGATCCAACGCCGGGCCAACCGGAGGGCCGTTTGTCCGTCGCCAGTGTTGCTCCGGATGATGCCGTGCTGGATGACGCAGTCAAGCTCATCAAGAAGTCAAAGCGACCCATTATCATTGTCGGTTACGGCGCGCGCGATGCCATGGGCGACATCATCGAGCTGGCCGAGCAACTCAACGCGCCCGTGATGACCACATTCAAGGCCAAGGGGCAGATTCCGGACAGCCACCCGCTTGCTGGCGGTGTGCTGGGACGATCGGGCACGCCGATCGCCAGTTGGTTCATGAACGAATGTGACCTGATTATTGCGCTCGGGTCTTCGTTTTCCAATCACACAGGTATTACGCAAAAGCGGCCGATCATCCAGGTGGATTTTGATCGTATGAATCTGGGTAAATTCCACGCGGTGACACTGCCAATTTGGGGTGAGATCGGCCTGACCACCAAGCGCATGAAAAGCCTGTTCAAGGACGCTGCAAAGACGGTGGACCAACGGCCGGAAGTTGCGGAGCGCTGGGCGATCTGGCGGGAGGAAAAGCAAAGCCGCCTGAGAGATGATCGTGGCAAAGGTCTGAATTCTATTTCGATTTTTGAAGCCCTGACCCGGCTAGCTCCTGCTGACGCTGTGATCGCGGTCGATGTCGGCAACAACACCTATTCATTCGGCCGATACTTTGAAAGTCAGGGTCAACGCATCTTGATGTCGGGCTACCTTGGCTCAATAGGCTTCGCCTTTTCAGCGGCGATGGGTGCGTGGGCCGCCACTCAAGATCAGGACGCCTATCGCGGTCGAAAGGTGATTTCAATCAGTGGCGACGGCGGCTTCGGCCAATACATGGGTGACTTCACTACGGCGGTGAAATACAAAATGGATATAACCCACGTGTTACTGAACAATGGCCAGCTCGGCAAGATCTCCAAGGAGCAACGCGCCGGTGAATGGCCGGTGTGGGAGACCGATCTCCACAACCCGAGTTTTGCGGCGTTTGCCAATTTATGTGGCGGCAAGGGCTTTCGTGCGACCAAGGCTGACCAGCTAGAGTCCGCCCTCAGCGATGCACTGGGGTATCCCGGACCATCGCTACTCGAAATAGCTACCGACGCAGAATTGATATAACAAGGGTCTGATCATGCATGAAATAAACTTGGTATTGGAATGGCTCGCGGTGGCTATCGATTTAACCGGAGCGATGATCATGGTCTGGGCATTTGTCGAAGCCGTAGTCGGCCTGGTCCGCGGATCGATACGTGCCAACGACGCGCACAGCCGAATTCGCAATATGCAGGTCGTTCGGTGCGGGCTCGGCGTGAAGCTGGTGTTTGCCCTTGAGCTCATGATCATCTCTGATCTATTCGTCACAATCATCAGCCGCTCTATCGATGATTTGATACTGGTTGGCGGCCTGGTTGTCATCCGCACGGTCATAAGCTATTTCCTGAACAAGGAAATCCAGGAAGTCGGTGCTGAGCTGACACAGGAAGCCAACAGCGGCTGACGGTAACCTGAAATCGAATACATGCATCCGTCTAGAGTTGACTGTCGGGAACAATCTTCATAAGCCATGCCTTAAATCTACGCCACGCGCTAGTCAGCGGTTCTTTCGTTTCAATCATCTCTTCGCCGTCAATCGTTGCATGCCATTCGAGTTTGCCCCGCTCACTCACAACAAGCCTTTATGCGGCAGCCGCGAGCCGCTCCTCCACAGCATCGGCCATGCCGCTCGCAAACTCGGGTGAGTCGATCAGCAGCCCCATCTCCGCATTGATTTCGATCGATCTCGGATCCAGGTTTAGTGACCCGACAAACATGTAATGTCGTCAAGTAGCAATCGTACTCTGACGCCGCGGTCCGCGGCTTTAAGGAGTGATTTAAGCAGTACTGCACCTGCAATGTCGTTCTTTACCAGGAAATACTGTAAATCGATGCTTTTCTCCGCGCGCTCGGCGAGCTGCAGTCGAACGCCCAGAGCGTCCCTTCCTTGTGACAGAGGATAAAAACCTGACAGACCCTCATGTGCCTCAAGCCATCTCGCAACATCCTGCCCCAACGATGTGTCCGCGGTATTAGCCAACAATTCACTGTATATTTTCGGCTGGTCCAATTGTACGGTCGCGCAACCCGAATATGTGCGACGGAAAAGACTAGAGCTACTAATTTGTCGAGGTCAATTACGGACAATTTGAATTCGTACAACTATTGCAGTCGTGCAGATCATGGATTAGATAGTAGCTCAAGGGACTAGTCTTTTTCTGATGCAATTTCTTGAAGAATCCGATCACAAAGTTCTTCAAAGGATGAACGAAAGTTGGAGCCATAGTCGCGATAGTATGCCGCAGTTGCGTCGTTAGAGAGACTGTCGCGCAGTTCCCGGCGAAATGCATCCCATGATTCTTCGGCCATGAATCCGGAGCTGTACTGAAAGTGGAAGTTATCCAGCATCACAAAAAACACACGATTTCGATAGAACCATAGTCCAACAGACTCCGGTGATTGCGTTTCAATCAAAGACCCAATAGCCGGAGAGGCTATTCCCGAGCGGACCGAAGCTGCAATTTCTTCGGCCTGATCCGTTATGGCTCGTTCATTTTGCATTTGCGAAGAATAATAATCGACGGCGGTGCTTGCTCTTTCCTGATACTGACTGGCAATTGCAATCTCTTGCGACTGCCTCAGCTGCATTCCAACAAAAATCAATGACCCTACGATTGAAGCAAATCCAATAATCTCTGCGAGGTCCCTCCAGTTAAACTTCTTCATGAGCAATATCCAGTTGCGAGAATCACGATATTTTACTCTGCGCTATTATTCTCCGTCATCCGCGGCGGTTCGAGCCCAGGGAATGAGCATCAATCTATCATAGGCGATAGGCTCGCCCGTTTTTTCGCTGATGCCATAGCTTCCATTTCCGAGCCGGCGCAACGCTGCGTCAATTTCGTTTATCATATGCTGGTGCTGTTCCACCATACCGCGTGCGCGCAGGCGATTCTCCTGCAGGCTCGCTGCATCCGCAGCGTCGGCAAGCGAACAGTCGTCCTTGATTACGATCTGTTGTTCCAGATCGACCGTTCGTTCTGTTAGTTCTCGGCGCTTGTCCGCCAGGAGACTGGCCAATTCTTCTAGTTGCGCCCGGCTGAGATCGGCGTCGATATGGGCCTGAAGTTTCAACGCATCAACCATAAGTCTCTCGCAGATAACTCACGATGTCGCGTGACTCCGGCACCCACCGATTTTCGCCATCGGGAGAAGTGATCCTTAGTACCGGTACAGTCGCACGGCCCCGAACCTTCACCAGGTCATCACGATGCTGCACATCCTGAAAAATATCCCTCAGCTCTACATCAATTCCGAGCTGGTCAATTGCGGACCTGACCATGGAACAATACGGGCACCCGTTAAAATGATACAGCGCGAGCTTGTCCTTTGCCGGCGCCTCCGACGCCGCAAATCGTTCCACGATTTCTTTCGCGTAGAATGCCGACCACTCGCTGTCGGGTGCCCGGGCCTCGTGTTCATAGTCCGCATTCATCAGGCAATATATCAACCGGCTCTTGGTAAAATTCATGCCAAACTGCTCGGTGAACGTGTCCTTTGAGTATTCTGCATACCAGATAGGCCAATCCGGATCGGCGCCGTCTGTTACTTCAAAGGCTTTGTGATGGGCGTGGCCGGTTTCCAACAAAAGCATGCCGATACTATCTCGAAGCTCGGTATTCATCGTCGTGTCCTCTTGTTTTCGTGTGTATCAGTACTGCGGCTCCCATAATGCACAAGGATGTCGTCGTGGATCAAATGCAGAAACCATACCGAGTTGTCAGCTACATCACATTTAAGAGATTGAAATTTCGAGCCGCGACTTCGCAATCGTAGGCGAAGATAACGTAATCAGCGATAATGCCGGAAGACCCCACGGTAAGAATGTTTCCAACAGAATCTGATTTTGTCACAACCAGAACTCAAGCGACGGGAAGATAGCTGATAATGTCCAGGAAATACGACGCGATAGTCATCGGTACCGGCCAATCCGGGCCAGCACTTGCCGGCCGACTGAACAAGGAGGGGCTGCGTACCGCCATCATGGAGCTCAAGCTTGTCGGGGGTACCTGCGTAAACGTCGGTTGCACTCCAACCAAGACACTTGTTGGAAGCGCGCGTGTCGCTTATGCCGTTCGCGAAGCTCATCGATTTGGCGTGTCAATCACCGGCGACGTTTCAGTCGACATGCGAAAAGTAAAAGCACGCATGAAAGAGGTGTCTGGTGCTTCGAACCGCAACGTCACCACCTGGCTCGAAGATATGGAGAACGTGGATCTTATTCATGGCCATGCGCGCTTTGTCGGTCCACATTCCGTCGAAGTCAACGGCGAGGTACTGGAGGCTGAAAAAATCTTTATCAACGTTGGCGCTCGCGCTCAAGTACCTGATTGGGACGGGTTGGACGATGTGCCGTTCTACACGAGCTCCGAGATGATGGAAATTGACTTCCTGCCCGAGCACCTGGTCATAGTCGGTGGTAGCTACATTGGGCTTGAATTCGCCCAAATTTATCGGCGGTTCGGCAGTGAAGTTACTGTTGTTGAAGCAGGCGACAGGATTATCCGTCGAGATGACGAAGATGTTTCCGCGGCAGTAAAGGACATTCTTGAGGGTGAAGGTGTGCAGTTTCACTTGCAGGCCGATTGCATCAGGGCTCGTGCCACAGAGTCGGGGGTTGCGGTGCAGGCAGTCGGCGAAAATGGCCCGGAGGAAGTCACGGGTTCGCACCTGCTGCTCGCCGTTGGCCGTATACCCAATACTGACGACCTGGGGCTGGATAAGGCTGGCATTGAGTGTAGCCCGCGCGGCATGATTAGTGTCGATGACCACCTACGCACAAATATACCGGGTGTTTGGGCCATGGGAGATGTCAACGGACGTGGCGCTTTTACACACACTTCCTATAACGACTATGAGGTCATCGCAGCGAATCTTTTTGACAATGACGCGCGAAGTGTCGCGGATCGAATCCCGTGTTACGGTCTGTTTATTGATCCACCCCTCGGGCGAATTGGCATGACCGAGACAGAGGTTCGTGCTTCGGGTCGGCGATTCTGGGGCTCAGCGGCGACGAGGCTATTCACTGCCTCCTGGACATTATGTATGCGCGGAAACCCTATACGGTGATCTCACGTGCCGTTCATATTCATCCGACCGTCTCCGAGCTTATTCCGACGGTACTGCAGGAAATGGTGCCACTGGAGTAAATGCTTTCCCGATCGTCGATCGATGTTGCGCCCAGGCAGTCAATAAAATGGTTTGAGCGGATTACCAGAAAGATGTGCGGCCATGTTTGATTTGATCGACAGCGTGCAGCAATCGTTCGGCGTGAATCAGGTTCCGCAAAATGTCCGAGCTACACGCTCATGACGTTCAGGCGCTTCGGCGTAATGCGCAAACTCGGGCTGCTCGACAAATGGCCGTGCCAGCACGGTATTGAGATCCTCAAAGATAGTGAGGTCGCCTTCTACAGCTTTTTGTATCGCCTGCTCCACACGGTGATTGCGCGGAATGAATAGTGGATTGACCGAATTCATGAGGGCCACTAGTTCTGCGGACTCTTTTTCCTGTTTTCCAACACGGTGCCGCCAGCGCAACTCGAATTCCCCGAAGCGGGATGTATCACAAGCGTCTATTCGCGTTGCCAATTCGCGAAAACTCAACGTGTAGTCGAGTTCCTTGTCCTGCAAGTGATTTAGCCAGTCACCGATCAGCTCGGCATCGCCATCTCTTGTATCCTGCAAACCGAGCTTGGGACGCATGAAATCAAGATAAAAGCTCTCGTATTGAGCCAGAAATTCGGCCAGGATCGCTTCGAGCTCCGATTTGGCGGCGCCTAGTAATAACAGCGTCTCAGCAAGTCGCGAGAGATTCCATTGTGCGATCGGTGCCTGGTTGGCGTAAGCATAACGGCCGTGCTGATCGATAGAGCTGAATACCTTGTTGAATCGAAACTCGTCCATGTATGCCGCCGGACCATAGTCGATTGTCTCGCCTGAGATAGTGGTGTTATCTGTATTCATAACGCCATGAATAAAGCCGACCGACATCCAACGTGCGACTAATTCGGCCTGACGTTCCGCAACGTAGCGGAAAAACCTTACGTATGGCGCCTCGTCGGTTTTTGCCTCTGAATAGTGACGATCGATTGTGTAGTTAGCCAGTTTTCTGAGCGCGTCGACGTTGTCCCGGGCCGCGAAATATTCAAACGTACCGACGCGCAGGTGGCTCGACGCTACCCGAGTGAAAACGGCGCCGGGCAACGCAGATTCTCGGTATACCGTTTCGCCGGTCGCAACGGCCGCCAGCGCGCGTGTCGTCGGTATGTCAAGGTGATGCATAGCCTCGCTCAGGATGTACTCGCGCAGTACCGGCCCGAGCCACGATTTACCATCACCTCCACGTGAGTACGGTGTGCGGCCAGAGCCCTTGAGTTGAATGTCGTAACGATTGCCGGCGTCAGTAACGATTTCGCCCAGCAAGGCTGCGCGTCCGTCACCAAGTTGCGGCGCGAAATACCCGAACTGATGGCCGGCGTAAGCCAGCGCGATCGGCTGGCCACCCGAGAGCAGGACAGCACCACTGAAGATCCGGGCCAGTTCTCGCTCGTCACCGGCGAGCGAATCGAGATCGAGCTCGACGGCCAGCTCCTGATTCCATGCCAGCATCGATGGCTCCTCCACGGCGTCGGGCTCGACCACGGCGTGGAAGTCCTCGGGCAACCTGGCGTAGCTGTTATCGAAATTCATTGTTTGGCCATGTGCTTATCGATCGAGACAACATTATTCCGGACTGAGTTGAGCCCAGCTGTGAATCAATCGTAGATGTTGTCCGCGGGCGCCTCCAGCAATTAAATAACAAACAGTTACATATGCGCCATATTACGTAGAAAATGGCGCGCCCGACAGGGTTCGAACCTGTGACCCCTGCATTCCGGATGCAGGGGCCGACCTGGTTACTAACCAGGTGCTTTGCATAAGAATGCTAGACCTCTCGGCCGAACATTGCGGTCCATTTGCGTGTTTAGGGATTTTGGCTCAACTAACGCATTAATACGCGAATGTCTGCTTTCGGGGCCTGTGGAGTGGACCCTAAACCAAGCAAAAAAAACCGCCGATTTTAGGAGCCGCTTACGGCCAGGGGCGGACGTTCGCCAGACAACAAAAACCCCGCCGAAGCGGGGTTTCTGGGATCAAGCTTGCGTCGAGCTAGTCGCTCCCGCTAACGGTCACTGCAAAGACTTCGTTCGAAGCACAACTGACTATGGCGTTGTACTCCGCCTCCAGTGCCTGGCCCTCTGCCGTGCCAAAGTAGGCGTCGGCATCGGCGCCATAGGTGGCACGGTCGGGGTAGGAACCAATAATTAAAACCACATTGAGGTCGTCCGAAATTGCCGGAACGGCAATCGAGCCTCGGATATCCCCGCCGTAGGATTGTTTATTCGCCCAGGCAAACCACTTGTCATTTATAGCGTTGAGATCCTCCACTGATTTGCCCTCATTGAGCGTACACGTCCAAACCTCCACCACCCGTGTATCAGCACTGACTGAAATACTAACCATTAACAATGTAACGGCCGCAACTAAGCGCCAATCAAGTATCGGTAACTGCATTTCTTATCCCCTTTTGTTGTTATGAAGGACAGGCAGGTCTATCTGAGCCGCGATTCCTCTGGCCGCGGCAGGGCACGCTGAGATAATCTCATAACCTTGTGTACCCTCTGGTCGAGCGTTGGCCTACCGGTCAGGGACAGTGTACGCGGCTAACATGCGAATGTCCGCTTGCTACCCAAGCAATAAAGGGCTACATCTGAAATGATGTAACCCTTTGATTATATTGGCACGCCCGAAGAGATTGATTCAGATCGTCTTTGGGCGATCTTCACCCCTTCGGGGCGTACTTCGTGCGTCTAAAATGCTGGCGCGTTTTTTCGAACAGGAGCCTTCAGTTTTCCCCGCTTATCATTTCTGATTTCTGCTGACGCTGATCACTTCCGCGCCGAATAACACGGCGCGCGCCGAAAAATAGAGCCAAATCAACAGTACAATGATCGATGAAACCGACCCGTACACGGCGCTGTAATTAGCCGCCGTTTCTATATACCAGACGAACAATGATTTGCCCGTTTCGATCAATACCGCTGCAACCAACAGACCCGGTAGCAAATCGCGCCACAGTAAACGCTGATAAGGGACCAAG
>PVMK01127444.1_pt1 | contig 12397 bp, 23 predicted proteins | sample 1853481 | NCBI WGS metagenome assembly PVMK01 (sample SAMN08533507, study PRJNA380276) | Marine sediment metagenome, whole genome shotgun sequencing project.
ACTTATCAAGGTACAAGAGTTGTTTTTAATGGAACAAACGGGCATTTTGCGGGTCTTGTATTTAGCATAGATGATGGCATTAATCCCTCAGTAGAACTTAACTCGGAACAGGATGGACCTTTTATTCCGGGAGGTAGTAAAGCAGATGTTGATTTTTGGCATCCTAGAAGAGCACCTGCAGCTGTAGATTTGACTCCGCCCTCTGAATTTAGAATTACTCCCGGATTCTATGATGTAACCATCTATCTGAATGGGTATGATGAATCTGGCGGAATTATTGTGCGTAGCATAGACATGGGCAATGTAGAAGTAGTAGATTAGTGTAACATTGAGACACATACAACTTTTAATGTAATTTTCATCTGGAATTAGATTCATGCAAACAGCGGAATCTACTGATCCTAAGGAACCTAATGCTGCAAAACCCGAGCAAGTAGAAAAAGAATCCATAAAACAACAAGATACTCCGGTAGCAGAGAGTACAGTAGACCGAAATGATGTAAATGCCAAAACTCTTGCGCAACTAAACACCTTGATGGAGGAGTCTCTTCAGATTTATGAACTAGAGGATCAGAAAACAAATGTAATTGATGATTTACATAATGCATTACAAGTAATAACTCAATTTTTAGGATTCTCAACTAATGTGCATCCAGAAATCTTTAACCTACCGCCAGATGCTACAATAACATTGCTTCCAAACTTGAAATTAATTACTAAACTATCAAATGGAAAAACTGAGACCAAACAATTTACGGATTATGCCCCTGAAACAATTACAAAGATTATAGAATATGTTACCCCTCAATTATTAGAATTGATTCAGACACAAAAATCATATCTAACTGAAAAAATTACTTTCTTGCGTACTGCTACAAAACAACTAAGCACACTAAGCCAACTCAAAGAAAATCTACCGTCAATGAATGTTTCTACGGAAGAACAAGAAAATTGAAAAATTTAATTGAGAGATTTAACTCTGTTAATTCCTTAAAAATTAGCCTAGAAAAAGAAATTGAAGATACAGAACTTGTAATTCAAGAATACTCTAACATGTTGGGTGAAAAAATTAGAACAAATGAAGAATCTTCTGCTGATGATCCTGAATTTTTGGCATTCAAAGCAAAGTTAGATGGCAGTTCTACCAATGTTAAATCTAAAGATGAAAAATCTAAAGACAAAAAATCTAAAGACAAAAAATCAAAGGATGGAAAATCAGATATTAAAAAAAGTCCAGAGAAAAAAAAGAAATCAAAAAAAGGTGTTAGCGATAAATGGTTTAATCTTGATGAAATTCTAGTTTACAATGAAATTGGATTAAAAGGCGAATTAGAATTATACTTTAAGGCAATTGACCAGTCAAAAGCAAAATTAGAAAGTCTCCAAAGAACTTTATCATCATTAAACAATGTAATTGAAAAAGGCCTGAAAGGCGATATGGGATGTATTGCGTTTAAAGGAACTGAAGGCATTTTAGAGATTGCCTTCTTAAAATCTACAGGTCTAAGGAAGAATTTTTCACTAAAATCGATCTATACAGGTAATGCAATTCCAATAGAAAATATCATAAAAATAGGAGTATAGTGAGTAATTATGCCTAATTTTCTAATTAATAAATGTCAAAAAATTGACAAAAACGATCAGTCCGATCTAACAAATTTAGCTATACCACAATATAGTCAGGTATTTTCTATCGGAGGATCCTGAAAAAACATGGCAAATGAAACAACGTCCATATTTGACTCTACTCCAGATTCTCAAATGTATGAATATAAACAATCTATAGAAAAAGTTCAAACAGAATTACTAAAGTATGGACTTACATCAAATCAAAGTAATGTATTCATCTATCTAGGTAAGTATGGTGCAAAGACTGCTCCTGAAGTGTGCAAGGCTCTAAAATTGCCCCGAACTGAAACATATCACTTGTTATCTGCGTTACAAAATAAGGGAATTGTTTCAGCAACATTTCAGCATCCAATTCAATTTAATGCTGTACCCATTAGACAAGGCTATTTGGATTTTAGTAAATTCAGAAAAAGAACGAGTGAAAACACTAGAACAAATGGAAAAAGGGATTATCAGAATTATGGGATAATATTCCTACCTTTGATACAATTCATGGTGAGGTTGAAGAAAAATTCCAAATGCTACAAGGTGCAAATCAAATTCATTCAAAAATTATAGAAATGACTGATAATTATAAAGATGAATTTTTGATTCTTGGTTCTGAAAAAGATTATCTAAAATTATACCATGGTGATTTTTTAGAATCCTTTGTAAAATCAACACAAAAATTTAGATTACTTAGCGCATGCTCTGAAAAAACAACATACATTTTTGATGATTTAGAAAGAAAGAACATCAAAAAACTCAGCAGGATATTGAAAATCATCTGTGTTTTATTTTAAAAGATAATAATGAAATGCTATTTTTTACTAAAAATGCAAATTCCGTAGATGAGCCATTTGCAATGTGGACTAATTCAAAATCTTTAGGTTATGCTATGAAATTACTATTTGAGTCATTATGGACAAGCTCCAAAAACATTCACTTGTAGTAATTTGTATAAAATCACTTGTTAGAATCTGATTCGTCTTCTTCTTTATATAGAAAATTCTTGTTATTTTTCTTATAGATGGATTCAACATATTCTAAAGTAAAAACAGGAATTCCTGGATTGGATTCAATTATTTCAGGAGGAATGAAGATAGGACGTACTGTTACTGTTTCTGGGCCTCCTGGTAGCGGTAAAACTACGTTTGGTTTACAATATCTCTATTCAGGTGCTAAAGACTTTGATGAATCAGGAATTTATTTGACCATGTCTCAAAATATTGATGACATAAAAAATGACTGTAAATCTTATGGATGGGATTTTGATGATTTAATCACAAAAGAGAAAATACTGATGGTTGATGCAAGACCATTCAAAATACAAGATGAATTAATTCAAAAAGATGAATCTCTTTATCGTGGAGAAGAATTACCATTTGAACACTTGACAGAATTAATTTTAAGTAGCATTAAACGAATTGAAGCAAAACGAGTTGTTATTGACTCACTTACAATTTTAGCTATGCAATACAATGATCAGTTTTACATGCGACAAGGACTTCAAGGTATGGTTCAAGCACTTGAGAATTTTGGTGTAACTAGCTTAATTCTATCTGAATATTCTGAAAAAGACAAAATTCCATTAGAATGGTTTGTTACTTCTGGAATTATTCAACTTCATCATACTAGAAGAGAGGATTCAATGGAGCGAACTATTCAGGTTACTAAAATGCGTGGAATGAAACATAGTGAACAAATACATCTAATTGAACTTGATTCTGATGGGTTGCATTTACAACATCCCAGATTAACGCCTTGATTATTTTTTCTTTCTAATTTGTTCTACAACCATTGGTAAAAATGCACCAACATCTGATACAATTCCTAGTGCTTGCCATGTTCCTCTATCCATAAGTTTTGTAACTGTTGGTTGGCTGATATCGACTACAATCACTTTAACATTTGCTGGAAGCATATTGCCTGTTGCAATAGAATGAAGCATTGTAGAAACCATGATCACCATATCTGCATCTTTTAGAATTTTTTTGTATTCACGTTGGGCTTGAGTCATATCAGTGAGAACATCAGGTAATGGCCCATCGTCTCTAATTGAACCTGCCAATACAAATGGCACTTTATTTTTTACACACTCATACATAATTCCTTTTTTCAATTTCTTAGACTTTACCATATTTGCAATTGATCCTGCTTTGAAAACTGCATTAATTGCATCCATATGATTTCTATGTCCATGATATGCTAATGTTGCATCATGTACATTCATTCCAAGTGATGTTCCAAGTATCGCATATTCTATATCGTGCACTGCGAGGGCATTTCCAGCTAATAGACCATCAACATATCCTGATTTGATTAATTCAGCTACTGCATCATCTGCACCCGTATGCACTATTGCAGGACCTCCAACAAGTACTATTTTTCCACCTTTCTTTTTAGTATTGTAGATATCTTCTGCAACTTTTTTTGCGATATGTTGTGTTGGTCTTTCACTAGAGCTTGAACTTCCCATAAACTCAAAAACATTGACTCCTTCTCTTGGTCGTTCAAGTGGAGTAATCTTAATTCCTTTTTCTCCAACAATTATTTGGTCTCCTTTTTTAACATCTCTTACTGGAACGCAAAATGCTCTGTTTCCCTTTACAACAATGCATTTATCCATCATCATATTTTCAACTTGAATCCACTTTCCTTTAAGAAAAACTTGTGTGTGATTATTTGTTGTGCTGTAAAAATAATCCGGCATAACATAATTTTTTGGAGATTTTTTCAATCTGATTTCTTTTTGAATTTTTGAAATTGCTCCTTCACGATGAATTGTTTCTAAAATATTGTCCAAATGTTTTTGATTTCTTCCTTTAACAAGCAAGCGTACATATGATTGATCTTTTTTCCTCTTCCCAATATCGATTTCTTGCACTTGGAATTCTCCTTTTAGGTCCATTATTTTATCAAAGATCTTAGTTAAAATCGAAGAGTCAATTAAATGGCCTCTTGCTTCAATCTCTTGGGAAAACTTACTCATTTTACTATTCTGTATATTCTAATAACTAAAGGTTTACGTTTGTTTTATGGCTAGATCCTAGACTGGAAGTATAACCTTACCTTCAAATTTTGTGATGTTGTCTTTCTCAAATGCTTTTTCTAAATTCTCTTTTTGTTGTTTAGTTACTCCTTGAACTATCGTCTTAGAGGAACCAGTTTTATCAACTAGTGCAAGAATATATCCACTATTATCAGTTAAAACAAAACCTGCTGATTCATCAACAAATGCATATAGATTTTCTTCTCCTACTGGCATCCAAATATCAGAACTATTTGCAATTAATGCAAGTGCAGGCATTGCTTTACCATTAGTCAATTTGTTGAGATACTCTCTTGCCTCTGCAACCCTCTTTTGACCTAGTTTTAATGCCTGAAAATATTGCATATCTCCAAAATAATGTGGTTGTTATAAAAACAATTTCACTTCAAAAGATAGTTATAGAATATTTGGTTTCTTGAATTCATGCCTCTTACAAATAATGTGATAATCAAACTAAATGAAATAACAACCATGGTAGAGGATAAGTCAAAAATATCTGAATCAGAAATTGATGAGATGAAATCTATCTTTAAAACTATTATCGAGACAGGTGAGCGATATGATGTAGATGAAATTGAATTTTGGTTTTCAAATGAAGGAAGTTGGAAAAATAAAGAGTCGATCATCAGAATTACAAATCTTTCTAATTATATTCAAGACAAATACCAGCAAACAGCCCATTTAAGGATTATTTCTGATGATGATTGTGGTTGCTAAAACTAAGTTTCCAGTTGTTCTAATAGTCTACCCACAATTTTTGAATTCGCTGTTCTTTCATTAAGAATTTCATCAAGACGAGTTTCATCTTTTTTATCATTTTTAATTATTTTAAAATATTCATCATCTAAGTCATAATTTGCTTGTAATCTTTTAATTACCTCAAACAAAATTCCTATGATTTGTTTTTGTGCATCAATTAATTCATCTTTACTTCTTTCAGACATATTTTTACTGTGTATCTTTGATAATCTTTGTAAATAATTCTTTTAATTTTGTATCCGTGATATCTATTCTTGCAGATTCAAAAAATGAATCTAGTTTATCTTTAGAATACCCGTCTTTTTCATATATTTTAGCTTGAAGGGCCATCTCTAGCTTATCTATTTGATGCACAATTTTTGATTCTAGAGAATTGTTTTCTTGGTATTCTTGCCAAATTTGTAAATATTGTAATTTAATTCAATTAGGTAAATCTTTAATGATTTCATCAAATGCATTATTTTCTAATTTGTTCTTTTTTTCTTTGCTAAGTTGTTCAGGAGTATGGTCACCAATTTTTGATTCAGCCAAATCATGTAACAAAATCATTTTGATGATTTTTTCAGAATCATAATTTTGTAAATCTGATATCACCATACCCATTATTGCCATGGAATAAGAGTGGTCTGCAACGGATTCAGGATTATCTAATGATAATTTATCTATCCAACCTTGTCTGGATGTTTTTTTTAGATTTGCAGCAGTTTTGAGAAAATTTAATATCATTTGATCACAATATTGATGATGTTTTCTCCTAATGAATTTTCACATCCTATCATTTCGAATAACATAATAGTTAATTTTGATATAATACATTAATGAAAATTTATACTAAAACTGGAGATGGTGGGAATACTGGTCTGCAAGGAAATTTCAGAATAGCAAAATCTCACCCAAGAATTATTTCATATGGAACAGTTGATGAAGCAAATGCTGCACTTGGAATAGTTCTAACAAATTCATTGGATGGGGACATCATAGAAATTTTAACCGAAATTCAAAATGATCTGTTTTTAGTTGGGGCAGATCTCTCAAATCCAAATCTATCTGATGTAAAAAATAGAGTCACACTAGATATGGTTAAAAAATTGGAACAACATATTGACAAATTTGAATTAGAACTCCCCCCTTTAACAAATTTTATCTTACCAGGCGGATATATTGCTGCAGCACAATTACATTATGTTAGAACTGTTGTAAGGCGAGCTGAAACTCAAGTAGTTCAGCTAAGTCAAAAAGATGAAATTAATTCAAATTGCATCAAATATCTCAACAGACTGTCTGATTTATTTTTTGTAATGGGCCGTCTAATCAATAAACGAAAAGACATAGATGACATTTCATGGAAAATATGAAAAGACAAACTTTAATGCCTCAACTGAATTCATTTTTCTAAGTGCCGTGGTAGCTCAGCCTGGGAGAGCACTCGGCTGAAGACCGGGCTGTCGCGCGTTCAAATCCCGCCCGCGGCACTGTACTATATTCAAATACCTTTTCTCTGTAATGATGAATACATGAATTATTGTAAAATTTGTAATTCGACAAAAGATTTGACACCATTAGAAGTCAAAATTGATCTTTTTACCCCTCAAAACCCAGATGTTTTTATTTGTAGAAAATGTCTTTTGAGTAATAGGGTTAAAAATTAACATCCTAACACCATCAATCATACTTTTGAATGTAAAGTAGTAATTTTAAGAATCAAGAAATTAAGAGTTATTTTTTATAATGACATATGGTTAAGTAAAGATTCCACTAAGTAAATTTGGTTTTCATTTTATTCCCTTTTCTTTAGAAATAAAGAAAAGGTGGAAAACCAATCTATACGTCTACCAATATGATTTTAATTAATTAATAGATGATAAAGTGAACTCAGAGTAAATTATTGACTTGGATGGCTACTATTTTCTCAATTAATTGTAAAATTCATTTGATTTTTTTAGAGTATTCTAACTTGTTAGATCCAAAATGTATATGAAAATATTAAATTAATAATTTTAGTTGTTCAAAAACAAATCAAGTTAGATCATGCCTAGAGAAATAATTCTACAAAATCTTTAAAAACAAGGCAAACTTTTATTTTTCGATATTAATGGTTGAAAAAAAGACTAGTAAGAAAAGCAATGTGACAAAACCCAAAACTAAAGCAAAAATTACAAAGAGTAGTAAAAATAAAGGAAAATCAACAAAATCAAAGAGTAAAAAAAGAAAGGAGGAGTACTATGGTGATGCGGGAATTGTCATAGTTGATGATGATATTGTGATTGATAAGGAAAAAGTCAATGAAGAAAGAAAAGCGTATCTTGAAGAAGCAAGATCTCAAGAAGCAACTGACTAGAAATCTTTATCCGATCTGCTGATCTATACAATATATGCGTGCATTATGTTTGATTATGGTAAAACCAGGTAAAGTCGATACAGTTGTTGAAATTTTAAAGAAAAAACGTAGAGTTGTAAAACAAGTGATGATTGTTGCTGGAAGAGCAGACATTAGTGTAATTTTGCAAGGAAATATTGAAGAAATTAATCACATGGTAATTGATTTTAAAAAAATTAAAGATATTGTTACTACTGAAACGTTAATTGAGGTGGAGGTCAATCTAGGTTGGTAAGAGCAATAATTTTAGTAAAATCTCCAAAGAAACTAATAGCTGCTAGGCTGTTAAAAATTTCTTCTATATCTGTCTCTTTTCCAACTAGTGGACAATTCGACGCTGTTGCAATAATTGATGTTGAGCAATTAATTCAAATTAAAGACGTGGCTAATCAGATTCAAAAAATTACGGGTGTGGAAAGGACTGAAACCATGGTTGAAGTTCAATGACAATGGATTTAAAGAACTTAGAGGTAGAAAATCTGTGAACATCAAAAAAGTTGGAAATGTAATTTTAGCAGTTCAAGATATAGACAAATCCATAGAATTTTACAATGGAATCATAGGTCTTCCAATTAAAAGGCAAAGGAGATCATGGGTTGATTTGGGTACATCTGGTGCTTTATTGAGTTTACATCCAACATCCTTGACAGCAGAACATGTTGGTAGTTCTATTGATAATGGGATTACCATAGGATTTCTTGTTGGAGATGTAAAATCTGCAATTGATGAATTAAAAGAAAAAGGTGTCAAGATTCATCGCGATATTGTAGAAAAAGATGCAGGAAAAAATGCAATAATTTCAGATCCTGATGGGCTATCTAATTTCCTTGTTTGAACCAATCTTTAATGATCAGGCTCAACAAACTGGCGGATATCAAGGATTTACACCAGCTTAGATTATTTTTTTAATTGAAGAGATAATCTTCCCTATACCCTTTTCTTTACTATTAATTGAAACCCAATACGTGATGTCATTTTTCTGTAAAACCACAATTGTTATTTTTTGATGTTGTAAAATCATATGTTCTAATTTCCCAACTGCATTAGATGTATTTTTTCTCAACGACATCAAAGTAGAAATGATAAAAAACTCATTTTTTGTCTGTTCTGGTTTTAACAACGGTTTTTGATTTGGCTTGATAATTCCAGTTAATGTTCTACCATAGACATTTATGACTCCGACGTATCTGATGCTATTTGATAGTTTCAGAATATTTTGACATTGTTTTCTATATTTTATTATGGCATCTTTCCATTTTTCAGCAGGAGTTTTTACCATAATTAAAATTGAATTTGGAAATTAATAAGGATTTGTACGTATTTTAAATTGAAGAATTAGAGTTTGAAAACTATTTTTAATTGTGTTTAGGTGTTGATTCTTTTTCTAATTTTTTCTTTAAATTCAAGTTTTCTTTTAATAGTTTATCATTTTCTGCTTGAAGTGTTTGAACTGAATTTTGTCTAGTATACATTGGATGTCCAGGTGGAATAATTGCAGAATTCATTGATACCAATCCAGATGCATATTGTTGATACATATGTTGGAATCCTTGAAGTTTTTGATTAATAGTATCCAGTTCTTGGGAAAACTGTTCTTTCATAGGGGTTTCATAAATTTTGAACATTGGATGAGTTAGTCCTGGGTGGCAGTCTAGGAAATTGTAATGCTAAGTGCGGGATATTTGGATTTAATCCATAAAGGTCTTGCAGGTGTTTGATTACTGAATTATCCATAAAATTGGTCCATATTTGCCATATTTCTGCATTGCTTTAGGCATTTGATATACTGTTTAGTGAAATCTCAGTTGCTTTTACATAATTTGAGCTGATCGCTGATCCTTATAGATTCCTGATTTAGATCGCTGATATACATGGCCAGAACAAAAAAGACATGTCTTAAATGTAAAAAAGACATCAAAGAAAAAGATCTTCATAAGATTGTAATCTATATTGTTCAAGAAAAATTTTCTGAACATCATTATGAGCATGTTGAATGTCCTGACAGATTTACAGTATGATAATTTATTTTCTAAACAATTATCCTTTGTATTCATATACTTTGTAAATTTCACCAGTTAATCTAGAACGATATTTCCATTCATTATCTTTCCAAATAATTTCATTGAATTCTTTTTGTGACTTTGGTTGTATTTTTTGAAATACATCACTGCCAATCAAAATTTGGTTAGGTTTTGCTGTATTTTGGATTTTTGCAGCAATATTCATTGCAGGACCCATTAAATCTACATGAGAATGTTTCACATCGGAACCATATCCGACTACAATATTTTGTCCAAAATCAACTCCAATCTTTACCATCAAATCTGGATAGTCATATTGATTTAGAATTGGGTTGATTCCTTTTTGAATTACTGTAATCATTGATTTTGCACAATCTACTGCATCATCTGCTGCTCCTGTTTCGTAAATATCATCTTCATCTGAAACAAAATATCCAATTACCGAATCACCTACAAACTTTAGTACATATCCATGATATTGCCTAATCACAGAAGCCATCTCTTGTGCAAATGAACTAATTATAATTGCTATTTTTTCTGCAGGCATTTCTAAGGTCATTGTAGTTGATCCAACCAAATCTACATAGAGTACAACCATTTCTAATTTTGAAAACACATTTTTTCTTAGAAATTGATCTGAGTCATCAACCATTCCTGAATATTCATAACCTTTTTTGAGTGCACCCCAAACCCTTTTTTGGGTTTCCAAGATCATAGATTCTGAATCAAGTATCTGATCTTTATTTTTAGTACTAATTATATCGATATTGTTTTTTGTTGACTCAGATTCATTTTTTATTTTGTCTTCAGTCATATCATTACCTCTATTCTAACGGAAAATCCACTCCACAGTTGGGACATTTTCCCCTTTTTCCTTTATATCCATCATGATAGTATTCTGTAATCTCCATATCACAATTAAGGCATATAATTTTAGAATTTACCATGCCTAAAATTATGATTTTGTGTATTTAGAGATTGATGAAGGTTTAAGGAGAACAATAATTTGCTATTTCTTGTGCGTCTAGGCTTAAGATCTCCTAATGAATTCATACAGAAATTAAATGAAAAAAATGAAGTAATTCAAAAAAAAATTCTTGTGAAGATGACAGAATTGACAAAAATAGTTGATACCAAAGTTATGATGGGAGATTCAACAATAACAGAACAAAAAACATTTGATCCAAAACAAGTAACTGACTATTTTCAAAAAATTAATCACAATCTTAAAGATTGGTCTCTACAAGATGTAACAATTACTAACAATGAAGACATTAGAAGAATTTTTACAAAATTTGAAATAATGGAAGGAAATTATTTGATTTCAGGACATCTATCATTAAAATTTCATGTGTTATTGTATTACAAACCAGAACAACGTGTACTTGACTGTCAAAAAGAATTATCAGAGATTGTTGATTTAACAAAAAATAAAGAACAACAAATTTCGGATAATAGTGATCAAGTTGTTTTAAACAAACTAAAGGAAATGGGATACAAGGATTTTGATCATCAAAAATTGTTTGAAATATTTTATGAAAACGATGAATTTAGAGAAAAAGTTTATGCTGAGATTGAAAAAGATGCCGGTGTTAACTTTCAAGAACTATCAGAAAAAAAGACAAAATTATTTAATGAACTTGATTCTCTTTTAATTGAAACATATCAAACATCTTCTGTACTGATTGATGATAATAGACTAATTACTGGTGAAGAAGGCTGTTTATGCACAATTGATTTAGAATTTGTCAAAAACAAAAATAGAGAAGGTTTGTTTGATCCCGAAAAATATCTGATTCAGTTAAAGAAAATATTTTAAAACGCTCTAAATGAATTTGAAATAATTATTAATTCATAAACTAAAACCAAGGAACCGGAAAATGAGAAGTTTTCTCAAAGGGGAGATCCGATCCTCGATATATTTTCAACGACATTTTTGATCTATTTAGGCATTCCTACAAATTTACGCATAAATATTGACATAAGTTACAATTTTTGTATAGAAGAAGTCAAATACATCGTTACTAGCAACATTTCCAATGAACCCAACATATGATGAAATACTAAAAGCAAATTCAATGCGAGGTGAGGATATAAAAAAAACCCGTTAATTCATTCGTGTATTCAGCGAGATAACCGGTTCTAGAGGTGTATCTAAAAGCAGAATTTAGACAAAGAACTGGTTCATTTAAAATTCGTGGGGCTTACTATAAAATCAAATCATTATCTGATGAAGAAAAAAAACATGGTGTAGTGGCTGCATCAGCAGGCAATCATGCTCAAGGAATGGCATTTGCGTCATCATTAGAAAAAATCTCTTGTACCATTGTAATGCCAAAAAATGCATCTCCGCAAAAGTAGCTGCAACTAGAGGTTATGGTGCAAATGTTGTCTTAGAAGGAGTAAACTATGATGAATCATTTGCCAAAGCAGAAGAGATTGCTAAAGAAACAGGGGCCACTTTGATACACGCTTTGATGATCCTCAAATTATTGCAGCGCAGGGAGTTATTGGATTGGAGATATTAGATGACCTTCCAGATGTCGACGAAATTTATCTCCCATAGGTGGCGGCGGATTA
>PVMK01127964.1_pt1 | contig 12397 bp, 21 predicted proteins | sample 1853481 | NCBI WGS metagenome assembly PVMK01 (sample SAMN08533507, study PRJNA380276) | Marine sediment metagenome, whole genome shotgun sequencing project.
ATGCTAACGCAAGCAGTCCAGATTTTCCTTTATCAATTTCCTGTTCATTACTTGAACCGTTTGAAAACATTAAGTGATACTTAAATTTTCCCTTCCCATCAAAATTACCCTTTAATGCGAGACCAAAATCGCGCGAACTTGCCATTCTCTGAAGATCCAAAGGAGTTTTTTCAATCGATCTGTATCCCCAAACTTTTTCAATTATTTGAAATGTCGGTGTCGGGCTGATTCCGATTATGAGTGACTGATTTGAAAATTTATATTTGAACCACGCATCCTTTACAAAAGGAATCATTGTTTTAGCTTCTTCAAAGTTAAACTCGTTACTCATTTCTAATCTTAAACGTGTAGAGAAGCTGCTGTTTATTTTATAATCATAAGTAAAATAAATTCTTCTGAACCAGATACCGCGCTGATCATTTAATTCTGTTTTATGGTCTTTGAAGAAATAATAATAATCACCGAACATATAACCGCTGAACTTACCGCCGCTTTCTTCTTCCTTTTTATCCTGCCCAAATGTATTTATCAATAAGGTTATACTGAAAAGGACGAACAGTAATTTTTTTAACATTTTATCTCCCGATGAATAATGATATTATTTACGTATCAAACATAAAAAATATTATTCATGTAAGTATAACCAAAAGATTAAGATAGTGTTAAATTAATGTTAAGAAGGGTTTGCTAAATGTCATTAAAAAGGAAAGCCGGTGGTATTCACCGGCTAATGGATATTCTTACGGGGATAATATGTGGTTTAGTGGCTTCACTATTTATTTTATTGCCACAAGACAATAATTATGTTGATTTTCATCATCATAAGGATGAATATAAAAGTTCCCTTAAATCTGTATTCAGGTTATTATTAACACAGACTTTTCCACCTCTATGAGGTAAGATTGATTTCCAATCATGTTGTCAACTTGAAATGTTGGAATATCAGCTAAGATCACACCAAATTTTATATCACCTTTTTTAATATTTCTACCCAATAGGTGAGAATGATATTTCCCCATTCGAATCAACTACTTTGGCAATGCCATCAGATGTAACAATTATCACGTTTTTATTATCATCCTCTTCACCGCCGGCATAAGCAGTTTGTAAAGCAACTAACGTAAATAGTACTAAAATTAATAATTCTAGTTTGATCCGGTTGATTTTGATTATCGTGGCCATTTCATTTATCCTTCAAATTGGTTATCATTTATTTAGTTATCGTATCAAATTACATATTTTATATTTCTTTCTTCAATTGTTATTCAATCTGGAAGAATCACAATATTTCCAGCAACTCTAGATGTATCTTGTTTCAAAATCCAATACAATAATTTGGTTTTCTTTTATTTAAAAATGATTGCAGATTTGTTATCAGCTGTGCCCGTAAATAGCAAGTTGTGAAAAATTATTTATTGGAATATTCCATTGAGATTCCAGCAGTCTTTCTTCAAACCAACTTCTATCTACTAAATTCATTGATGCAGTACTTTTTAACCAATTTATTTCTTCGTTACTTAAATTCTTATTTGCTCCTGCAAGTTTTATTGCATCCATTAAAAAATGTTTTGCAAGTTTAGTTGAATCAAACATAATTGGTTCGTTACCTATATACTCGTTTCTCATTACTGTACTTAATATACCCTCATAAAAATCGGGTGCATAACCCAGATGTTTTGCAGTTTTAATAATAATTGTCCTGTCCATTTCAGAAATAACCTCATCCATTTTTGCCATAATTAATAATCCCCTTAAGTAGTTGCCTCTGTCCTTTACTGGAATCTGCATCTGTTACCTCTCCGATAATTTATATTAAGAGTTAATTATAGTAACGATTTAACTCTATTCTTTAACTCCTTTCTTGAAATAACTCCTGTTACCCTATCGAACAAGTTATTTTTCTTAAAAAATAATAATGTTGGCAGTGCATAAATTCCGAATTCATCGGCAAGTTCCCTGTTTTCATCAATATCGAGAATACCCATTTTCACCTGCCCATCAAATTCGCAGGCAAGTTCTTCTACAGCGGGAGCAATGATGTGACAGGGTCCGCACCAATCTGCCCAAAATGCTACAACAATAGGTAACCCACTACTAAATATTTCTTCATCAAAATTGAACTCGTTGATACATAGACAAACACTTTTAATTGATTTACTGTATGACATGTGAATATTCTTTAATCAGTGATCTAAAATATTTTTACTGTATTGAAATAATTAATTCTTCTTTTAGCAGCCAGCTTATTCTAATGGCAAACCATCGTTGAATTTTTAATTCTTCCAGAAAAACATTTTCATAAAATTGCTTCTGCCTTTTTGATACTATCTTATTTTTAAATTGTGTTTTCATAATATTTTTCTCTTCTTGAATTTATCTTTACGATTACGATAATAATGCCAATATTGATTGAGGATCTGCAAAGGGAGTTAACTAATTGGATTAAATGAACTTACAGGAATGTTTCTGTTTGGTGGGAAATAATGTTAGAAATATTATCCCACGATATTCCGAGGATAATAGCGGATTTATTTTGGTTGGATGAAACGAGTCCCGATGAATCGGAAAAGAAAATAAAAAAAATTAGAATGTTTGATTATAAAAAAATAACCCTCCTGCTGGAGGGTCATTCTTTATCAATAAAAGTAAGCTTCCATAATAATCCAAATGCTTTGCTGGTATTAATATTATTTTAGCAAGGTCATTTTTTTAACCTGTTTAAATGCACCGGCTTCCAAACGATAAAAATAAACACCGCTGTTCACAATTTATGCATCAAAATTAACCGGGTGAATATTTTTTCAGATTGCCTTTAACTAATACAACGACTTCAGTTCCAGGATTATCATATACTTTGAAGTAACGAAACCCGCTTGTTCTAAATTAAAAACAAATGACCAGCAGATAAAAATCCCACTGGTCATTATACTGAATGATAATCCTTATCTAAGTAAAATCATCTTCCGCACTTTATTAAAGCCACTGGATTCCAATCGATAAAAATATATTCCAGAAGGCAAAGTGTTAGCAATAAAAGTTACGTTGTAAGAACCAGCAGGTAGTTCTTCATTAACTAATCTAATAACTTCCTTGCCAAGTAAATCATATATTTTTAATACTGTTTGTCCTGATTGTTTCAATTCGAACCGAATAATAGTTGCTGGATTAAATGGGTTTGGATAATTTTGATAAAGATTGAATTCTTCCGGGAAGCCGTCAGTTCCATCTACTAATTCAACGCTGGTAATAGTTGAAGCAAGATTTACTTGCCCACGGATTTCACCACCGCCGTTTGCTGCAGTGTGCACGTTGAGATAGATGTTTCCTGCTAACAGCTCTGCAATCAATTCAGGTGTCAATGGTTGGGCATCAGTGCTTGTCCAGAGTCCGGAGGCAGTATTGCCTGAAAAATCACTTGTAACACCCCGGACAACTCCGCCGTTAACACCGACAGCACCATTGTGGAAATGAGCCGCAGTAATGGTCAATCCTTCCACTGTTACGCCAAACTCTAACCCTGCTTCAGTAAGAGTGAAGGAGGCAGTTCCTGTGGCATTGGTTGTAACTGGTGGAACTTCTTGATCTCCATCTAAGTTTGAACTAAAGCCTGTTCCTGACTTAGGTTAACCTGCCCTCGTATTTCGCCGCCGCCGTTTTCTGCAGTGTGAATGTTAACATAGAGGTGCCAGCCAGCAGATCGGCAATCAATTCAGGTGTTAGTGGTTCGCCATCAGTACTTGTCCATATTCCGGTGGCAGTATTGCCTGTAAAATCACTTGTAATGCCCCGGACAACTCCGCCGTTGATACCGGTAGCTCCATTGTGAAAATGTGCTGCAGTGAGAGTCAATCCCTCCACAGTTAAGTTGAACTCTAATCCTGAATCGGTAAGTGTGAAAGAACCAGTTCCTGCAGCACTTGTTGTTACAGCCGGATTTTCTTGATCCCCTGTTAATATGGCTGTGAAATGTGTCTGAGAAAAGTTGATTGAAGGAAATAGAAAAATAATCAACCATATCGAAGCAAAAAATATGAAAGTTTTCATTTTCTGCCCTCCTTATTTATGATGTAATTATCCTTATTAATTAAAGGATTTCAATTTTCAATTTATTTTATGTGTTTATACTTGTCCGCCTCTGGCGGAATTTCTTGTTTTGGTCATATGGAACTCGTGCTGATAAATCAGGACTGGTTTCATTTGACTGAAATAACACTAATTATTTATCGCACCATCATCAATCCATTTTGCAATTGAATCTATAACAGCATCACTTAAAAAATCACCTTCCAGAGGCATTCTCGGAGAAACCTCACCTTTTAATATTTTAATCAACAAACTTTGTGAGCTGCTGTCAGGCAATACTCTTTTCAACACCGGAAATATTATACTTTGCACACCTACTAAATTTTGATACGCCTCCCCTTCCCCAAGCAAGAGATTCGCCTGAGTATTTGTAGTTCCATGACATCCCGGTCTGTCACATCTTGGTGAAAAAACTTTTTCTTGTATACTGCTGAACTTACTGAATGGTATAGATGGATCTGGTTCAGGTTCCGGCTCCAAAATATTTGTTTCGGTGCATCCAATCATGATGATAAACAAAAACAAAAATGTTAATAATAACTTATTCATGTATTCAAAAATCCTTAATTATGCGTGTTATAACATATAGTATTATGTAAAATCAGAATGTGACAGTAATTAGATAGTAATACGCAAATTATTTATAGGGCTTTATATATATTAAAGCCCCGTTTTTCCTCAGGTTTCAGCAAATTTAGGAAGAGAGAGAACTATTATAATTTTTCTACTTTTACTTTTTTATCACCATAAACACCTGAAACCGAATAAGCGGGACAGCAGTTCATAAATGCAGATACTAACGGAACTATCCCCGCCAGTTCTTAAAGTAAATGCCCGGCCCGGCAAACACAACACCAGGCATGATGAGAATCATTTTGTAAGCTTATCTAACATTCTTTTTTATTTATTTCTCCAAGTTATATTAATCTAAAAAATTATTTGTTACAACATAAAAAGTAATAATATATTTTTGGTTTATCTGTGACAAAGTCACACAACTAAAATTTATTTGAATACTCCTTAAGGAAATTTATATCCACAATATCTATCGAACCGCAAGAAATGGTTACTATCTGTTTTTCCTCAAAATCTTTCAAAATTCTGCTTACAACTGCTCTGGAAGAACCAATATCACTTGCTAGTTCCTGATGAGTGATTTTGATTGGATTACCATTTTCTTCATAGATTTTGCTTAATCTGTCGGCGATACGAACATCAATATGCCTGAAAGCAATTTCTTCTACAACAGATATTATATCACTCAACCGTTCAGAAACAAGATTAAAAATAAATTTCTGCCAAACATCGTATTTCTTTATCCACGCAGAAAATAAAACAGAAGGTATGCTATAAACGTCCACATCAGTTTCTGTCACAGAAATTGCGGGGAATGTTGAATTGCTGACAATACACGACATCGTAAGAATACAGGAATCACTTTCGTATAGCCAGTATAATGTTATTTCGCGACCCGTCTCACCTATTTTATACACTCTTACAACGCCGGAAATTACAAAAGAAAGATAACCACAGCTATCACCTTCTAAAGTTATAATTTTACCTATAGGAATTTTTGAATTAATTGCATTTTTTAGGAATTCATCAAATTCGGGAAAGTCTTAATTTAGAAATGGAAAAAGTTTACTAATTTTGGAATGAAATGTGTTCTCATATTGTTTCATATAATATTAGTGTTAAATTATGTAAAAAAACTAACTGGTATTTGAGAAATTAGGTAATTATTTAGTTAGAATCATTACTTTTTTCCCAGGAATAAGTCTAATTCCCTTTTTTAAGTAGGAATTTCCTCAGCATTTGTCCTTGTTCCTAACAAATTTTTACAAAATGGAGATTAAATTATTTATTCAATGATTCTACTTAAATGTTTATATTTGTATAGTTTAAGATTTATCAGTTAGTTACGATTCAACTAAATTAGTGAAAAAAAACAGAGAGAAAAACAATAGAATACTTAGAATATACAAAATCGGACCTTAGCGAATTACTGATAGAAGCTCAGAAGGGGTCTTATTACGAATTTGGTGAACTTTCCCAGTATGTAAGGGATATATCGGAATCCTATTTTCTAACCAGATACAAACAAGAGGAAATTACCAAAATTGCTGATGTCGGAAACCTAACAAACAGTGTTTTTTTGGCCTTTGCAGAAGAATATAAGAATATAGAAAATTTGGGATATTGGCTTAGGAGAATGCTGTTTATAACTTTCATCAGATGGAGTAAAAAAAATAAAATTCTTACTTCCAAGAAGCTTAATTCCATAATGAGCACTGGAAATAATGGAACAGAAGATAAAGAATTGTTGGCTGCGCAGGTTACAAGGGTTTTAAATAGTTTAACCGAAGAAAAACAAAAAATAGTTCGACTAAGATTTTGGGCACATCTGGATTTTAGACAAATAGCAGAGTATCTAAATAAAAGTGAAGCTGTTGTGAGAAAATCGTATTATAACACCTTGCTTGCATTAAAGAACAGGTTAAGATGATTAGCTTAGATTTAAATCCAATTAATTTGTTAGTTACCGGTAGTTATCTGATAAGTGATTGATCGAAATGGAAAAATTCGAAAAAGTAATTTACATATTAGAAAGAGAAGCAATACATTACGAAGAGAAAGAATATTTAAAACGTATTGCGACTGAAGATATTGATATAAAAAATTTTCATCAGTGTACACCTAAAGCTGAAACGCATTTTCAATTCTACCTGCCATTTGGATATGGAAATTCTTGCCGAGTTTATTCTTTATTATGATGGCGACCTTAATGCTGCTGAATATATACCACAAATAACCGATAAGATAGAAGATCATTTAGCAGAATGCAGTGTTTGTAATAATCTTTATTTAGAGTGCACTAAAGAGTTTCAAAAAGTTGATTATTTTGTATCTAAGAACATGAACGATACTGAAGATTTTAAATTTCGAAAAAAACCATCAGTTTTTTCCAGAATTAGAAAGACTAATTTCAGAGCTGCTATAACAGCAATTATCCTGCTATTACTTACATACTTTGGTATGATGATAACATCTTATTACGGAACACCATCTTACAAAAAAAATGTTTTCGAGTTTGAAGCAATCAACATTTCCGTAATACAAAGCAGAGATACTGAATTATATAAACAGGGTTTGACAGCTTTTAAAATTGATGATTATGATAGAACCATTGGTTTATTAATGGAAGATATCATTTTAAATCAGAATGATAGTACGATACACTACACCCATTATTTGTTGGGAATAGCATACCTTAAAAGTTCTGAGAATAACATACTTGGTACGTTTAAATCTTACGATCATTTAAGAGTTGGTGAAGGAATCCAAAATCTCATGATTTTCATTGAGAAAATTGAAGGCGGCGATAATGACAGCGCAAGAATTGATGCTCATTACTATATTGCAAAAGCATATTTATCGATTGATGCAATAGAAGGGGCAAAAAAACATTTATTTATTGTAACGGAAAAGAGAGGGAAATACTACTCAGATGCTCTGGAGATTTTAAATGTTTTGGAGAATAATGATCAAATCAAATCAACAAATACCAAATAAATATAAGCGGTAATTTTTAGAAACTATTGGCTATGTTTAAGCATTATATCACATCAAAATATTTTATGTTCTTTACTAGAGTAATTTTACTTACGATATTTTTCCTATCAATTCATCTTTCCCATTCGTCTGAATTAATGCACAATGAGATTTTAAATCAAAATATTGTTATGGAAAATAATCAAATAGTGTATGCAACATTAATTGACGATGAATTCTTTAACGCAAGCGATACTTCTTCAAGCGTTACAAATAAAGAAGAAAAATCAGATTTGTTTTATTACGTTTTAGGTGTTATGATTCTGATTGTAGCAGGCTTCATCCTTAAACAACGATATGAGCAATACTTAAAACAACGCGATAATTTATGACGATTATTTTAAATTTATTCTTTTTTACATCGAACAATTAAGATCATAAATTACTTAATAGAACTAACAATGTAGCTCTTAATGAAATGGAACTTAAATCATCCTGAACATATTGATAAACTCCCGTCATCTCAAACAAAGATGCCTCTGCTAATTGTATTCTATAGCCCAAACCTAATCCCGCTCCAAATTTAGTTTCAAAATCAGTTGAGAGATTGTCCCCTAAATAAACGTCTGCCTTAACACGCATAAAATGTGTGCCTGCTTCAATCGTACCGAAAAATGATTTGTTAAAAAAATACTTTAATCCAAGTATTATGGGAATTGCTTCAATGGAGAAATCATACGTTGAACCATCAATGGCAACGGTAGGAATTTCGCTTGAATAAGAATAATAGTAAACAGCCAATGTTGCAGATACTTTATCACTAAAAACATATTCTGAATTAATTGAGCCACCGATTGCTGTTTTAGCAATATCAGAAAATTCACTAACCGGGACACCTAAATTTAATGACGCACCAACATTAAATTTACATTGAGAATAACTGGCAGAAACAAACAAAACTGTTAAGCCAAGTGTAAATATTTTAATTCGCATTATAGTTATATCATTTTCAATTAATAATGTTGAAAGATATTTATATTTAATGTTTTTTCAAATGTAGAATGTAAAGGTTGGCAAGGTCGAATAAATACGTAATTAAGTAATAGCGTAATAAATTATTTTAATAGTACCTGTCCTCCGATATTTTAACGTAGGAGGATCATTTTCTTGTAAGCCATATTATTCCCCACACGAAGAGTATAAATGTAAATTCCGCTGGTAAGGTTTTCAGAATTAAAAATGACCTTATAATTCCCAGAGGACTTTTCTTCGTTAACTAGAGTTGCTATTTCATTACCTAAAATATCGTAAACCTTCAAACTAACAAATTGCTTATTTCTTAATGAATACTGAATACTTGTAATTGGATTAAAGGGATTTGGATAATTCTGAAATAGTTGAATTTCGTCTGGAATAAAATCTGCTGCATCTTCAACACCGTTTATACTCATCTTGAACAAAGATACTACACCACCATCGAGTATTATATTTGTCAATACCACTATTCCTGAATCGTTTGTAAATACATTAAGAGTATCAATTGTTTCGCCCTGGATCATCAAAGCAAATTCCCAGCTCTGAGGAACTTTTATAAAAACTGATAACGGATAATTATAAATTTCATTATCAAGGTTATCGTAAATATTTAGTTTTATTTGCGTCTCATCATAAGTTAAAATGCTGTAAACATAATCATCTCTTTCTTTAATATAGCGAGTAATATTTGCTATGGTTTCAACCCAAACATCTTTGCTGTTGGATTTATTCAAAAGCCATTCACTCAAAACAGTAAACCATTCATTAGTGAAGGGATGCCACGAACCAGCGGCAAGTAAACCGGGTAAAGAATCTTGAGGAACAACTTCGTGAGCCAATAGAATTCCCCAATCTTCTTTTACAATTAATGAATCAATCCAATCCTGAATAAATTGTAATTCTTCCATATCATCATCCAAAGAATTACGAGGTTCGTTAAAAACTACATCAACGGCACTTAGTGTAAACCATTGCTTGTTTGTAAGGGATGATTCATTCGGAAAATTACCAGAAGCACGTGCTGATTCAAAAAATAATGAAGTAAGCGAATCTATAACAAGATTATGCTCAGCAAATGGATAAGCCATGGTGATACATTTTTGATTCGGAAGTCTTTGGTTAATTAGTTCTCTTGCCTGATAAATCTCGTAAAGAATTGTTCCTTCAGTGGCTGTATCACCAATTTCGAGTTCAGGTAAATGAAGGTGGTTCATTGTATGCGAACCTATTTCATGTCCATCCATTGCCATTGCTTGAAACATAGGCCATGTACCATAACGAAAGATTCCAGGAAGACTATCAGTCAACCAGGGTGGCATAACATAAAAAGTTGCATTAAAGTTAAATTGGTTCAAAATCGGTCTGACGTTCTCATAATGGGAAATAAAACCATCATCAAAGGAGAAAGAAAAGGCTGAATTTTTATCATCAAACCATTTTGCTGCCCATACTAACTCACCAAATTCAGCATGGTTCTGTGACGATGAATAATCGGATACTTGACAAAATAGATTAAAATCTGATATAGATAAAAGAATAATTACGATTAATATTTGGCGAGAAAAAGTCTTCATTGATTACAGAGTTAAATTCGTACTAATAACTGAATTTTTAAGAATATTAAATGTTATTGGAATTAAAACAAAATTGAAATGAGTCAAATCCCGTTCCAAAAATTAATATTTACTATTTGGAATTTGGATTAGACAATAGTTTACCTACAAGCGTTGCGACAAGGATAGCAAGATATAACTGCCCCGAAATACTTAACAATAAAGTAACAGATTTAGCTAGTGAGGAAACCGGTAATATATCACCATATCCAAGAGTCGTCATAGTAACGAAACTGAAGTAGATGAAATCGTGAAACTCATTACCACTGCCTGTTGCAAATTGAATTGCTCTTGTGGTATATCCCAAAATATAATGATGAACTAACTCTGTTATTGCGAATAAAAATGAACCGATAATACCCATTAATAAATAACTATTGATTGCATTTAAAATAAGAACCGCAGTTACTTTTCTGCTTTGGGCAATATGTTTTATCATATTAAATGTGATGTAAATAAGAAACAAACAGCCACAACGAATGTTAGCATTCTTACTACATCATATTGTACAATTATATTAACCCAAATTAACAGAAGAGTTACAGCTCCAAAATATGATAATTTCTTCATCGTTTTCTTATCGAACTCTAATGAAGAAACACCTGCAATAATTATTAGTGATAGAATTATATCCACTAACCAACGCCTTGCGTCACCAGATATTCCCGGTAAGAAAAGGATAAGAATTATCAGACAGGTTAATAAGATAAGATTGTTTCTCTTCAGAACTATTGGCGTAAAGTAACTTTTATAATTTGGATCGTGACCTGGAAAAATTCTTTTGAACATAAATTATTTACCCTTTACCTTGCTGTACTTAACTTCTACTAAATAGTGATTCATTTTAATCTCTTAAAACCTATAAACAATTCCAGCCATAAAAGTAAAAAATGCCAGGTCTCCCTTAACACCATAAATAGTAGTAGGGTCTTCTGGATCATATTCCTCATCCGGTTCATTGATTGTAAAGCCATTTGTAATAACATTATACTTGGAATTTATTTCGAGATACAAGTGTTTACTTAATTTATGGAAATAGCCAAGTCCAAGGGCAAGAGTAGATTCCGTGCCTGTCTCTGTTTGGTCCGGGATTGGAACTCTTGGCAAATCGGCTCCTGGAATAGTATTTACAGCATGTCCGGTCAATTTAAATTCGTAAGAATATCCTCCAAAATCAAAAGAGAAGAATGGACGATGTTTTCCTTTCGCCATATAATATCGTACGCCAATGTAAACTGGAATGATTCTAAAATGCGAATCAATTTCTAAACGAAAAGTTTTACCCTGATCTGCTAACTTATTATTTAATGCATCCTGATCAACATCCCAAATATCATATCCAACTGTAAAGGTTACCAAAAAATTTTCACTAAATAGATACATAAATTGTCCGTAAGCACCGTAACCTGATTGGTAAAATTCAGTTAATTGACCAACAGGGAGTGATAATCCTGCGTTCACTCCAACTGCAAAATCACTTTGACTGTAACTAGATGAGAAGAACAATAATGATAGAAAAATTGAAGAAAATGTTTTCACTAATAACTCCACAATAAAAAATATTTTGAAAGAATTTCCATTACAACAATATCTTTATTTTTTAATAAATTCAAATGAATAACGAATTTTGCGCTTAATGGAGTGAAGAATGTAATCAACAATATTATAGAAAAAAATTATAATTGCTTAATTACATTTCTGCAAGTATATTCCCGTTCAGATTTTGATAAATTTTCAAATCAGTAATTATTTTTCAATCGGGGGAAATTCAGCAGCTAATAAATTCCATTCTTCACTAAAATACAATCAAGGAGATTGAATGTTTAAAGATATGTTTTCTATCAGGGATAGAAATGAAAAAGTTATCATCGTTGAAAACGTTGATGCAGAAAATTTTGAAAAGATGATAAAGGAAGATGAAAACTGTGTGCTGCTTGATGTTAGAACTCCTATGGAAAATAAAATGTTACGAATTCCAAATTCTTACTGATTGATATTGCAAGTCCCTTTTTTATTCCTGAGATTGATAAACTTGATAGAAATAAAAATTATTATATTACTGCCAAAGAGGTAACAGGAGTTTTCATGCAGGAAATCAGATGCTGAAAATGGGC
>PVMK01189133.1_pt1 | contig 12397 bp, 6 predicted proteins | sample 1853481 | NCBI WGS metagenome assembly PVMK01 (sample SAMN08533507, study PRJNA380276) | Marine sediment metagenome, whole genome shotgun sequencing project.
AGCAGGGTTGGTTATAGAGGGTAAGAATGAAGACGCGTAAACGGTGTGATCAACATTCCCCAAAACGTATGCAAACGACTGGTAAGCTGCTTCAAGGTTCGCAACGTTCTGACCGGCATAGACAAGACAGAGTAGTGCAATGATTGCTACAAAAATAATTTTAATTTGACGAATGTTCATAAATTCTCCCGTTTGTTTTTTTTTACGTTGATGCAACGTTTTGTCAGTTGTTCCTGAAAGTATAGGAAATAAAAATCCATTTTGTGGAGAAGCCAAGACTTTTGTTTTGCAAACGAGACTGAAGTGATCTGCATTTATCGTCATTTGTAGTACCCTTTTCAGGGTAATTAGTTAATCCTGCAATATTATTACATGATTGCGCTAGTCCGGTTATTTTGGCGATGCTTTTCGTGATAGTCTAAGAAGACTTGCCTTTAACTTTCCATAAATATGACGACTATGAATCAAGCTTCCACCGAGACCGGCAGTTCCCTGGGTGAGTTAATCAAAACACGCTGGCTTAACCCTCGCCGAAAACGATTCTGGGCCATTGTGATGGTGCTGCTTTATACCTTGCTGGGTTTTTTTGCCACCCCATTGATTATCAAGAATAGTGTCGTTGACCTGTTCCATGATGATCTTGGCCGGGTTGCGCAGATCGCGAAAGTCGAAGTCAATCCCTATGTGCTGAGTCTCAAGGTACAGGGGTTTCAGGTAAGCGATAAAGACGATGTCAAGTTGGTGGCTTTTGACGAGTTTTTTGTCAATTTTCAGCTTTCCAGTTTGTTTAACTGGGCATGGACGTTTAGTGAGATCCGGCTTACGGGTCCTTATTTCTATTTTGAACGCTTTAAGACAGGTGACTCCCGGCTTGATAATCTGTTGGCAGATTTTGCGACCAGCTTTCCGGCTGAGCCGGATGATGAAAAAGGTGCTGAGGAGGATGGCGCACCGCGCTTATTAATCCAGAACCTGAGTCTGAATGAAGGTCATGTCGACGTGAAGGACAATGTGCCTGGTACGAGCGTTGAAACAAAGTTGTCTCCAATCAATATTTCAATCCAAGAACTGAATACTTTACCGGATCGCCATGGCCAGCAATCTGTAACCATCCGTTTGCCAAATGACGCCAGTCTGAAGTGGAGTGGAAGCCTGACCCTTGCGCCATTGGATTCCGAAGGTGAGCTTGTTCTGCAAGGTTTGCATCTGGATCCGGCGATTGCCTACCTTAAGGCTATGCTGCCACTGGAATCCTTCAGCGCAACGTTATCCAGTCGTTTTCAGTACCGCCTGCATTTGGACAGTGATGGTCAACTCGATGTTGATATAAATGCTTTGGAAGCTGAAGTGGATAACCTTTTGGTCAGTGGCCTGACTCCTGTAACGGATTTTATCGAAATCCCGAAAATTTCACTGCTTGGCGGTAAGTTGCGCTACCCGGAGCAAAGCCTGCACTTCAGCAGCCTTGGTGTTATAAACCCGCAATTGACGGCCTGGATGAATGAAAGTGGCAGTATCAGCGTGATGGATCTGATACCGGAGGATGATGAAGGGTCAGGTTCCGGTGATACGGATAGTGGAAATTCAGCCTGGTTTTTGGGTATCGATGAATTTAACCTGGAAAATGGCAAGCTGGCACTTACCGATCGGAGCATTAATCCGACCGCTGCTGTTGGTATTACGAATCTGCAGGTCAAGCTGTCTGAAATCAGTAATAAAGATGATGTACTGATGTCGCTGGATCTTAGCGGTAAGCTGGCAGAGGGAGGGAGTTACAAACTCAATGGCAGTGTTAGTTTATTCCCTGAGTTCTCAATGTTTGGAACCGCCAGCACAAGTGATATACCCCTGTTACTCGGACAGCCTTACATTCAGCAATTTGTACACATTGAGCTTAAAAGTGGTGTGCTGAATAGTGACATCAAGATAGGTATACCTGCTGGTCAAAATATTACCATTGGCGGATCGATCCAGGTTCCAGGTCTTGAGGTTTTCGACTCTCTTGATGATGAACGGCTACTCGGCTGGGACAATCTCGATATAGATCATTTTGATCTGAATTCTGACGGTTTGCACATTTCACAGCTGGTTTTCGAGCAGGTATTCGGGCGTTTTGTCATTCGCGAGGACATGACGACTAACGTGGCAGCGCTGCTTATCGAACAGGCTGCGGATGATGATGCCGAGTCCGGGGCACAATCCATGGATATCATCATTGGTGGTATCAGTATTGAAAATGGCTCAATGGACTTTGCTGATTTTTCACTGCCGTTACCATTTGCAACCTATATTGCAAATCTGGATGGCACCATTTCGACCATTGCCACCCATAGCAATGCACCGGCCAATATCAGGTTGGAAGGGCAGGTGGATGAGTATGGCCTGGCGAGGATCGAAGGCAGCATGAATATGCTTGATCCGATCCACCATACGGACGTCACGGTTGAATTCCGCAATCTTTTGATGTCCAGCCTGTCGCCCTATACCGTTCAGTTTGCAGGCCGTGAAATTGATGAAGGCAAAATGGATCTGGGTCTTGTTTACAGGATTGATGAAGGCCAATTGCATGGCGAGAACGATGTTGTGATTAGCGATCTTGTGCTGGGTGAAAAAGTAGACCACCCGGATGCGATGAGTTTACCTCTGGGCCTGGCTGTGGGCTTACTTAAAGATGCCGATGGTGTGATTAAAATTGACTTACCTGTTGAAGGCGACATCAATGATCCTGAGTTCAAAATCGGCGGTGTTATCTGGCAGGCAATATCGGGCATGATCATCAAGATTGTATCCGCGCCGTTCAGGCTGTTGGGTAATCTGATTGGTATTGATTCGGAAGATCTCGGACAGTTCGAGTTCCTGGCTGGCCGCGCTGACCTGACACCGCCAGAATTGGAAAAAGTCGTTCAACTGGAACAAGCACTGCAACAGCGCCCGGAACTGGCGGTTGAGATCAGCGGTGTTTTCGATCCAAACATCGATGTGCCCGCACTGAAATTCATCCGCTTACGCAATGTTGCCAACGAACGTTTGGGTGAAGAGTTCGCTGACGAGGATGAAAATGTCATGATGCTTGATGTCGAAATCCGTACAGTGGTAGGGCTACTGTTTACTGAACGCTTCCCGGATATTCCACCGGAAAGCCTCAAGGCTGCGTTTACGGCCCCGCCTGCCGATGATCCCGAAGGCAAACCGGTTTTTGATGAACTCGCTTATGCCACAGATCTATGGAAACGATTGCTGGAATCTGAAGTCATCAGTGATCAGGACCTCGCAGACCTGGCAACCGCACGGGCGGAGGTTATCAGGACAGCGTTCCTGGCAAGCGGCCAGTTTGATGAAAGCCGGGTCGTCATAACGGAGTCAAAGGAAGTGGAGTCCGAGGACGGTGAGTGGGTCAAACTGGAATTGGCGGTTGCTTCTGACTAGGTCTTGACCTGTTTTGCTGTGCGGGGTGCAATTCAGGATTTTTCCGGATAAGCCAACACAGCAGAACATTCGTCCTGCCAATGCCTCTCATCCGAAACGGCAAGCGCCTCCAGGTCTGCCGGGGTGGCATTGTTGTCATCCACCCAAAGGCGCAACAGGTCACTGCCATTGATCAGGTCGATGGCCAACTGGTCGTGTTCGTACTCATAAGGAAAATCACGCCACAGATCGTAGTCAGGACTGATCTGACGTAGTGCTTTGAAAGCCAGCGCCATGATTCGCCAGGGACGAAACGCCTGGTGATCGTAGCCGGCATCCTCAACATGGATCTGTATCCCGGCACAGAGCTGACCCATGTGTTTATGAAAAGTTGGCTCAAACCAGCACTCACGCAGATGGCAGCCTTGCATCCATTGGGGCGCAATAGACTCCATGGTTGTGATCAGTTTGCTGGTATCGATATCGGGAGCGCCAAACAATTCCAGTGGGCGAGTGGTGCCCCGACCTTCGGAGAGGTTTGTGCCCTCCAGCATCACGGTTCCGGCATAGCAGCGCGCCATCGACAGGTTCTGTGCATTGGGGCTGGGGTTGATCCAGCTGCGCTCATGCAATGGCCAGCCGTAGCCTGGAGCGGCATTGGGCTGCCATCCATCCATCGTGACCACGTCGTATTCCACGTCCAGCTTCAGGGTATTGATAAACCAGTGGCCCATCTCACCCATCGTCAATCCGTGCCGCATTGGCATCGGACCTGCACCGACAAAGCTCTCCCAGTCGGGGCGCAGAATTAACCCTTCCACGGGGCGGCCAGCAGGGTTGGGCCTGTCCAGCACAATCACCCGCTTTTTGTACATGGCCGCTGCTTCCAGCAGATATCTCAGCGTTGTGATAAAGGTGTAAATACGACAGCCGAGGTCCTGCAGATCCACCAGCAACACGTCGAAATGCTCCATCATCTCCCTGGTCGGGCGGCGCACCTCGCCATAAAGACTGAAGACTGGAATGCCGTGAACCGGATCCCGGGAATCCTCTGATTCGATCATGTTGTCCTGTTTGTCGCCCCGTAAACCGTGCTGTGGTCCAAAGGCAGCGGTCAGGTTGATATCATCCAGCTTAACCAGTGCATCCATGGAGTGTGTCAGGTTTCGGGTAACCGAAGCTGGATGGGCCAGCAACGCAATCCGACGGGCTTGCATTGGTTTGCGCAGCGCTGGTTCCTCCAGTATACGGTCAATTCCAAATTTCATCGGGGTATTCCCAAAAAGCCATGAAAGGTGCCGGCACAGGTTAACACCGGACTACCGCTGGGTGTCGCTAAATGTTTCTGCTGGAATTCAGTTATCTTCTATACCCATTGCCGCATGGGCAGCAGCTAACCTGGCAATTGGTATTCTGAACGGTGAACACGATACATAATCAACGCCCAGTTTATGACACAGGTGGATGCTCTGGGGGTCGCCGCCGTGTTCGCCACAAACGCCAATTTCCAGGTCTTTGCGTGTTGCCCGCCCTTGTTTGATCGCTATTTCCATCAGGCGACCGACTCCGTCGGCATCGATGCTGGTAAATGGATTTTCCTTGATCAGGCCGGATTGAAGATAGTCCACCAGGAAGCCCGTTTCGGCGTCATCGCGTGATATACCAAAGGTGGTTTGGGTCAGGTCATTGGTACCGAAGGAGAAGAACTCGGCAGTTTTTGCGATATCACCCGCAGTAAGTGCCGCTCTTGGAATTTCGATCATTGTACCGATCAAATACGGTATTTCAGCCCCTTGTTCCTCCATGACCCTACGGGCTTTATCTTCCAGTTCTTCCCGCATCAGGTTGAACTCGGCTTCATGTGAGACCAGCGGTATCATCACTTCGGGCCGCACATCGACACCATCAGCCGCGCAACGACAGGCCGCTTCAAAAATCGCCTGGACCTGCATCTTGTACAAACCGGGCATGGTTATTCCCAGGCGTACGCCACGCGTACCCAACATCGGGTTGGATTCCTGCAACACTTCAACACGTTGCAGTAATGCAGTTTTCTCCTTGATTTCTTCCAGTGTCTGATCGAGTTCCTTGAGACCGGCCAGGTGTTGAATACGTAGCTTGAGGTCAGTCAGTTCCATCATCAGGTCCTGCGCCGAAGGCAGGAATTCATGTAATGGCGGATCCAGAAGACGGATGATGACGGGGTAGCCATCCATCGCGCGGAACAGACCTTCGAAATCCGAGCGTTGCATGGGCATTAACCTGATCATGGCTTCGTTACGTTCGGCGAGGGAGTTGGCGATGATCATTTTTTGAATGATCGGCAGACGGTCCTCTTCAAAGAACATATGTTCCGTACGGCACAGGCCAATACCCCTGGCACCATACTGCCGCGCAAGTCGCGCATCTTCGGGATAATCTGAGTTCGCGCGTACATCAAGCACCCGGATGTCATCCGCCCAGGAAAGTATCTTGAGCAGGTACGGATCGTTGAAGTCCGGTATCTGGGTGGGTAACTCGGTGCGATATATCAGGCCGGTATTACCATCGATGGACAAGGGTTCACCTTCCTTGATGATCAGGTCACCACCTATCTGCATCAGGTGGTTGTCGAGATCGATTTCAATCTCGCTAACACCGACCACGGCGGGTTTGCCAAATTGGCGTGCCACCAATGCTGCGTGACTGGTTCGGCCACCTTTGCTGGTGACAACGCCATTTGCTGCCAGCATGCCATGTACATCGTCTGGCCTGGTTTCGGGCCTGACCAGGATGACATTCTTGCCTTCCTCTTTTGCCCAGCGCTCGGCCAGTCCAGGCTCAAAAGCGATGATACCCACAGCGGCTCCGGGTGAAACATTCAGGCCTTTGGCAATGGGTTTTACATTTTTGAGTGCGTTGGGATCCAGTTGTGGATGCAGGAAGAAATCCACCTGGTCGGGCTGTACCCGGGAGACGGCTTCCTTGATTGTAATCAGGCCTTCATCGACCATGTCAACGGCGATACGTACTTCGGCCTGCGCCGTACGTTTGCCATCGCGTGTTTGCAGCAACCAGAGTTTGCCCTGTTCAATGGTGAATTCCATATCCTGCATATTGCGATGGTGTTTTTCCAGGCGTTGCGAAATCTGCTTAAGTTCCTTGTACATCTTAGGCATATCGCTGGCCAGTTGCCGGATGGGCAGGGTTTTCCGTGTACCGGAAACCACGTCTTCACCCTGTGCATTGATCAGGTAGTCGCCCTCAAGCGCCGGCGCACCTGTGGTTGCGTTGCGTGACATAAAAACGCCAGTGGCTGAATCGTCGCCAATATTACCGAACACCATGGTTTGGATACTGACTGCAGTGCCCAGATCATGGGCGATACCTGCGGCGTTTCGGTAGTCGTTGGCACGCTTGCCATACCAGGACTTAAACACGGCCTCGGTGGCCTGTTTCAGTTGTTCAAAAGGGTCGGTCGGGAATTCCCTGCCGGTATAGGTGAGGGTGATCTCCTTGAATCTCCGGGTGACGGCCTTCCATGCTTTTGCATCCAGGTCAGTGTCAACCAATACCCGTGACTCGCGTCGTTGTGCCGTGATCAGCGCTTCGAAAACATCATCAGGCACACCCATCACCACGGTGCCAAACATTTGAACAAGACGTCGATACAGATCATAGGCAAAACGCGGTTGGGAGGTGAGTTTAGCCAGCTTCGCTGCTGTTTCATCATTCATACCGATGTTGAGGATGGTATCCATCATGCCTGGCATTGAAAACTTTGCACCGGAACGACAAGAGACCAATAGCGGATTGTCCGCATCACCGAAACGTTTTCCGGTAAGTTTCTCCAGCGCGGCAATGGAGTCCAGTACCTGGTCCCACAGGCCGGTTGGGAACTTCTCTTTGCCGCTGAGATAGTCATTACAACCCTGTGTGGTTACGGTGAATCCGGGCGGCACCGGTATACCCAGGCTTGTGGCATCGAATAAGTTGGCACCTTTACCGCCAAGCAATCCACGTACAGCTTCCCAATCTCCATCACAGTGATTTTTTACCGCATCGATTTCTTCAAACAGGTAGGCGTATTTGTTTGGTGCCGCAACTTTACTCATGTTTTGTCTCCATACGCGGATTTATTTAGATATTGTCAAAATAAACTGAGCTAATAGTAAACATTATGTTGGGTGTAAACGCTGATTCAGGTCAAGATTCCAAATAAAAAAACCCGGCGTGGGGGCGCCGGGTCAATCAAATCAGTCCGTGGAAAGACTGACAGAATCTGTTTTTTATAATGACTGTCTGTGGGCTACCGCAGTCAGTCATTTGTTGCTTAGTAGATATCGTGAACCGTGTTATAGATGTTGAATTTGCCCGTAGGCGTTACGAATTCAGGGCCCTTGATAACGGTTTTGAGTTTACGGGTCTTGTCGTCAACAACCACGATGGCTGATTGTTGCTCGAGACCATTCCAGACCGAGAACCAGACTTCGTCGCCTGCTTTGTTGTATTCAGGCTGTACGACACGTTTTGGCCCTTCACCCACGTCCGCCCATTCGGCAATTGGCAGTACTTCAAAGCCGGCATCGAGGTTATCGATGTCATAGACGGCAATGGCCTGTGAGAACTTGGTGTCCGGGTTCAGAGGCGCATCTACCCAAAGGTTCCTTGAGTTCGGGTGAGACTTGACGAACAGGGAGCCACCACCCATACCAGGCAGGGTGCGGACCACCGTCCAGGCCAGCAGGGGATGATTCTCAGGATCTGTACCGATAAACGTGACATTCTCATTACCCAATGCACTGGTGACCCAAACCGGGCCAAATTCCGGATCAATAAGGTTGGCGCCACGACCCGGATGAGGAATCTTGGTTACATCTGTGAGAGCAATGAGTTTCCGTTCCTTGGAATCGATCACGGCAATCTTGTTGGATTGGTTGGCCGCAGTCAGGAAGTAACGGTGCGTTGCGTCCCAGCCACCATCGTGCAGATAACGGGCAGCTCCAATGGTCGTGACACTGAGGTTATCTATGTCTTCAAAATTCACTAGCAGGATTTTGCCGGTTTCCTTGACGTTGACGATGAACTCGGGGTGCTCGTGCGATGCCACAATGGCGGCAACCCGCGGTTCGGGGTGATATTCCTGAGTATCCACTGTCATGCCGCGTGTAGAAACGACTTTCAATGGTTCCAGCGTATCACCGTCCATGATCGTGTATTGCGGCGGCCAGTAAGCTCCGGCAATCGTATACTTGTCTTCATATCCTTTATATTTTGAGGATTCAACTGAACGTGCCTCAAGACCGACCTTGATTTCAGCAACACGTTTTGGCGGATTCATCCATAGATCGATCATATCGATTTTTGCATCACGGCCGATGGTGAAAACGTAGCGGCCCGATGCGGATGGACGGGAGATATGTACAGCGTAACCGGTCTTGATAATGGTGACGGTTTCCTTGGTGTCGCCGTCAATAATGGCCACCTGGCCGGAATCACGCAGAGTTACTGCAAAGAAGTTTTCAATATTGCGGTCGTGCTGTGGTTTGCTTGGGCGATCTTCGGGTTTAACCAGAAGTTTCCAGCTGTTAACCATTTCCGGCATTCCCCACTCTGGAGGCGCAGGTGGCTCGTGCTGCAGAAAACGCGCCATGATATCAATCTGGGCTTCGGTCAGGTCACCTGAGGTACCCCAGTTGGGCATACCACCAGCTGAACCATAAGTGATCAGGGCTTTCAGGTAATCGGTACCTTTCCCACGCGTAATGTCCGTGGTCAGGGGTTTGCCGGTCGCGCCTTTTCGCAATACACCGTGGCAACCTGCACAACGCTGGAAGAAGATCTCGGTAGCAGTATCGAACTCGGCCTGGGTAATTTTCGGGCCTTCTGAATCGATAAACCTTTTGGTGTCTTTGGCAGAAATTGCCGATGGAGCAGCCTTGTAGGCCATTTCCGTGCTAGCTGAAACCGGGTGATCGGAAGGGCCGGTGACTTTTTTTCCACCGCGTGCCGCAGCTACTTGTGCGGCATTGATATCACCACCTTTATTACCGAATGAATTGATAACATAGGTCACGATATCGGCTACATCGCTATCACTGATGTAGGAAAGATTGGGCATAACGGCGTTGTAATCCTTGCCATTAACCGTGATTGGTCCAGATAGACCATTAAGGATGGTATGCACGGCTTTCATGGGGTCAGACGCTATATAGTCAGAGCTGGCGAGCGGCGGAAATGCACCAGGCAGACCTTGACCATTGGCCTGGTGGCAAGCGGAACAATTGGCAACAAACAGTTTTTCACCGTTGCTAATACGCTGATCAAATGTTGCTGCGTTGGCTGAAGCTACTTCAGCTGAATGAACTGCGTCATCTTTTGTTGTTGCAGCAATCGTTGTTGCAGCAAAAACAAAACATAACGATAAAGCGAACAGACCCAATTTCTTCATTAATGTAACTCCTAATAATTTAAACCGATATAAACCCACAGTGGACTTTAAACGGCCTAACGGCTTGCGTAATTGATCTGAGTCAATAAAAAGTGTGATGTGAATCAAAAATGAAGTCGCACCGAAATGGAATAATTCCTGCCAGGGCGGGTCAGCAGCTCCAGCATCGGGTTGTCGGGTTTGAATAAACTGACATCCGACCAGCGCCAGTAACGCTCATCAGTCAGGTTATAAATGCCGGCACGCAGATCAAAATGCTTGTTGATTCGCCAGCCTGCCGTCAAATCAGCGGTCGCCCACGAGGGTGGGTGGAAACGTTCACCGGCGGTTTCATCAATGCGATCCTGGGTGGCGGTGAAGGTACCGGTCAGGTTGGCATCAAGACTGCCGTCGCCGGATGTCCATGAAACCCCAAGCACCATCTGTGGTGGGGATACGCTGTTCAGCGGTTCACCGGTTTCACGATTTTCACCCCGCGACCAGTAGGCAGCCCCGGAAAGTGACCAGTTTTCCAGTGCCTGGCTCCAGTCGACCAGGTTTTGCTCCAGTTTCAAATCGAGACCGTATATACGGGCCTGGTCGATGTTGCGTGACTGGAACAGGATGGTGCCTGTTTCCGGATCAATGCCGACCATGGCCTTGGTTTCTATAAAGTCATCGTATTCGGTGTCAAATACGGCCAGTGTCAGGCGGGTATTGTTTGTAATGTACCTGAAGCCGGTCTCAAATCCCTGCGAGGTCTCGGACTTCAAGTCCGGGTTCGGGATTGCACGGATGTTGAACAGGGGAATTTCCAGCCCGATATTCGCGTCTTCAAAAGGTGGTGCCCTGAAGCCATTAACATACTGTGCGTATATGCCCCATTCATCATTGACATGAAAAAGCGCACCCAAACGTGGGCTGAATTCATCTTCACTGACTGAAACAACTTCTGTATTGGGATTGGCCTCCAGGTAAATTTCATCCGGACGCGGGTCGAGTTCATATCGGTCATAACGGATCGCCGGCACGATCTCCCAGCGTCCGTCGTCCAGGCTGATTTCGTCCTGGATAAAAATTCCCAGCTCATCGGTACGTGAAATCGGGAAATCACGCACCGGCAGGGTTTCCCCCAGGATGGTCTTGCTGATAGAACCGTCGATCAGGCTTTGTTGAAAGCCGTCGCGGTATTCTTCGGAGTCGGTACGCTGAAACTCAATACCAGTTCCCAGGTGATGTTCGCTACTGGTCAGCGACACATCGCGAAACAGGTTAAGTTCCACACCACTAAAATTCTGGTCATATTGAAAGTATCGTTCCATACGAACCGGTCTGATGGAGGCGGCCCGTTCCTCATGGGTGAGTTGTTTGGTGCTTGATGAAACATCAAATGCGCGGATCACACCATTGGCCCATCGGCTGTCAAATTCGTAGGCAATACTCATCTGGCGGTTTTCATCGCTATCGTCACCGGCCAGGAATGTTGTGCTCCGGAAACGCCCGTAACCCGGTAATGACTCGATATGGGTTTTGGCTTCTTTCTGATAGTCGTTCAGTGTGATTCTCAGAAGGTTTCCACCTCGTGTGTCGTGGGTATAACGCAGGAAATAGTCCTGACTGCTCCAAACCTGTTTATCTTTGGGTGACCCGGCAACCGCCATATTTTCTGTTTCATGACCATCCCGCCAGGTAGCGGCGAACAGAATCCCGTTGTTTTCATTGCCCCAGGCGGCCATACCGGAACCAACGATACTTGAATTGACGCTTTGGTAACCGCCACGTAATGAATACCAGCTATTGCCATCGCTAAATGCCAGCAAATCATCAGGATCCCAGGTGGTAACAGCTATGACGCCGCCCAGCGCATCGGACCCATAGAGGGTAGAGGCCGGGCCGTACAAAACTTCCAGACGCTTAATACGATCGGTTTCCGCAAGTATCCGCCCGCCATCAGAAAAACTGCCAATCGCAAATCTGTCCCGCGTGGGGATACCGTCAGTTTCAATTGCAACACGGTTGCCACCGATGCCGCGAATATTGATAGCGTTGGAGCCGAAACGTGTCCCCGAACTTTCAATATTAAGACCCGGTTCGTAACGCAACAGGTTATCTGCATTCTCAATACCATAGCGCTCAATGAAATCGGCATTGATCACGCTGACCTGGCCGATGACATCGGAGAGCGGTCGCGGAGTCTTGCTGGCCACTACAACAATGGGATCCAGTACCACAGGTTCCGGAGCGGCATCATCGCCATCGTCAGCGACCGTGGTTGACAAGTGAACAAACAAAAGTGCCGGCAACAGTAGCCGCATGGTTGAGTGCATCAGTATTTCCATTTCAAAAAAAGCATGCAGCATATCCATCCTGTTGGCACATTATATTGATATAGGTCAAATGAGTCACATTATCACTTGATCGGACCCTGTTTTGCGAGGTCTGAATGGATAAAAGGATAGGTTTAGTATATTTCAGTTAATCCCGTCGTTGACATGCGTTCCACAGGCCGGTAGTTTGCGATGCTGGTCCCTTACAAGAGTCCGGTCATGTCTTCCATAAAATACGATTTCCCAATCAGCAGCG
>PVMK01122948.1_pt1 | contig 12396 bp, 13 predicted proteins | sample 1853481 | NCBI WGS metagenome assembly PVMK01 (sample SAMN08533507, study PRJNA380276) | Marine sediment metagenome, whole genome shotgun sequencing project.
GGCAACGACAAGCTGTTCGCGTGGCTGGAAAAGTATTGCCGACACAATCCACAACAGGTTCTGTCGGTGGCGAGTGAGGCCTTGGTCCAGGAACTCCAAGATCGGCAACCGTAAAGTTAGCGGGTAGCGCGAAGACGGGACCGCACGGCTCCCCAATGGGGGGCTTTCTCTAATCCTCCTCATCCCAACACAACACAGCGTCGGTGATCATCTCGCCAAACTGTTGCAACTCGTCTTCGGCAAGCTCACGCAATTCAGGCGTGACCTTTTCCACAAATTCTTCCCAGAGCGAGTAGCAGTGCCGAAGAGGCTTGCCTAGTAAGCCTGTTGGGACATATTTTTCTGGGCGCTTTTTCGTCGGCGGCTCGTCCTCATCTTGAAGTTTTTGCTCGTTAGCGTGTTGCGCGATCCCCCGGAGAAGGCCCGCAAACCCCCGCATTGAGAAATCGGCAAAGATTGCCGTTTTCACCCTTTGCGGGAGATTATCGAACCCTTTTGCACCTTTCATATAATACGAAGCGGTCCTGGGGTTCATGCCGATCGTCTCAAACACATAAACGCGCCAACCGCCACGCTCCCCGAACCCCTTCTTATTCGCGTGGCGCACCGTGTCTTTAGCCGCGATCAAGATCCTGCCCAGCTCGAGGCCAAGGTTGAGAGAATCAGTGCTGCGTTGCCTGATCAGACCATTTAGCATCATCGCTCGGTCGGTCAGGGTCTTCAGTTGGTCGCTAGATGATATCTGATATCGGTGTTTTGGCTCTTCAGATGTAGGGTCAATCTCAGGCGGCGCATGTATCCGCAAGCGGCCCCTCTGGGTATAATGCTGGCCGGAATAGCATGGGATAGGCACCATTGGGTTGCTCCAGGTAAGAAGTCATACAATGGCCGTCGTCCGCCCGCCGGATGTGTTGGTGTCCGGCGATGCCAAGCTCGTAGGCGTTCAGAGCGCCGAGGGCGAACTCTGGGTCTCGTCGGGACGTAAGGCGCGCTACACCGCTAAGACCTGGGCGCGGCGCGCCGGCGTCGCGGCGGCCCGGGTTTGGGCGACCCGTGGAGCTGAATCCGAGGAACCCCAGGCGGCAGGGCAGTTGCGGTGTGACAGCCTGGGATGCATGTTTCAGGCCCGCGGGCAGCTCGTCGCCCTGGTGAACGACAGCCGCGCCCTCGCCGATGACTGCGCGACCGCGACGGTCGTGATCGCCCTGGAGCCGGTACCCGATGGCGCGTGTCCGGAGCCCCAACTGGTGATCGATCGTTTCGATCTCTGGCGCAATGGCGCTTACGCGCTCTGGTTTTCGCCCGATGGCATCGAGGTGCGGAGCGCCCGCGGGGTCAGGGGCGAGAGGCCTTGGGTCGGGAAACCGGAAACCGCGCGCAGCGACCGGTAAGCGCGCGAGCCCGGCAGCCGCGCCGGACCGCGCCGGACCCGAGCGTCAGGCGGCCGATAGCAACGCCCTGCGTACCGCCAAGACCGACAGGCAGGCTTCGGCGACCTCGCGACCCTTCACCTTGAAATGCGCGAGGAAGAACTGCCGGTGTTCCTCGGAGTCATGGAAATGGTGCGGTGTGAGGACAGCCGACAGCACGGGGAGGTCCGCATCCAACTGGGCCTGCATGAGACCCGCAATCACCGTCTCCGCCACGAACTCGTGGCGATAGATCCCGCCGTCGACCACGAAGGCGGCTCCGACGATGGCGGAGTAACGGCCCGTCTTGGCGAGGGCCCGTGCCTGTAACGGAATTTCAAACGCTCCCGGTACGTCGAAGACTTCCACCTCCGCCGAACCGTTCGTGAGTCGCTCGATCTCGTCAATGAATGAGATGCGGCATTGGTCAACGATATCCGCGTGCCAGCGCGCCTGAACGAAGGCGATGCGCACGGATCTTGAATTTTCAAGGGAGCTCTGATTCATGGTGTTCTCCTCTCACGTCAGAGACCAGAATCAGGGCGTACGAAACAGCGATAGCGCCACGCGAATTCGGCCGACATCGCCACTCCGTTCTCTTCCATCCGGACTATGACCGTCGGCTTCGGAGTCTCACCGAATCTGCTGACCCCTTCGGGTGACCACCCAAAGGGCGCTCGCGGGCTCAAGCGCCAAACTTCATTAGCGCTAACACCGCCGGTGGGGACTTCCACCCCGCCCCGAGAACGTGCCTCGCACGCCGGCGAGGCAGCACAAATTGTAGGACGTCGGAGGGCGCCTGTCGACGCCGGCGCAAAGGCCCAGCAACGGATCTCGACCAGACTTCGCCGGATCCGCCCCGGATCGAAAACGGCGGTCTCTTGCGGTCCTGAACGCTAGTAGTTGCGCAACAGGCCGATCAACTGGCCTTGGACCTTCACCCGCTCGGGCGGAAAGATACGGGTCTCAAAGGCGGTGTTGGCGGGCTCCAGGGCAATTGATTTGCCGTGGCGGCGGAACCGTTTAAGGGTGACTTCCTCGTTGTCCACCAGTGCCACGATGATCTTGCCGGTCTCCGCCGTGTCGCTGCGCCGGATGATCACCGTGTCGCCGTCGAGGATGCCGGCGTCCTTCATGGAATCGCCTTCCACCTCGAGGGCGTAGTGTTCGCCGCGGCCGAGAATGGAGGCGGGGACGTCGACGAAGTTCGACTGGTCGCGCAGGGCCTCGATCGGCGTGCCGGCGGCGATCCGGCCATAAAGCGGCAATTGCACGGCGTCGGTCTCCCCGGCCAAGGTCGCGCCCGGCAATGATTGGCCGTCGCTGGGCGCCTTGCGATCGCCTTCGATGACCCGCGGCGAGAAGCCTTTGGCGCGCTTGCCTCGTTGGGTCATGTTGTCCGGCAGCCGCAAGACCTCCAGAGCGCGGGCGCGATGCGGCAGGCGGCGGAGGAACCCGCGTTCCTCCAAGCCGGTGACCAGCCGGTGGATGCCCGATTTCGACTTGAGGCCGACGGCCTCCTTCATTTCTTCGAACGAGGGTGAGACGCCCTGCTTTTTCAGGTGCTTGTGGATAAAGAGCAGGAGTTCGTGCTGTTTGCGCGTCAACATGGGGATCGCCTTCGCCAAAGTGAGATCACAAGATGTGGAACAAACGAGCAACTGACATACATGTTCTAGTTTGGTTCTAATCCGAGGTCAAGCGGGAAAATGCCTTATTTGTAGCTATCAGTCAGGCATCGGGTAAAAGGGGCCTGTCTCAGATCCCGCTCAGATCTCGCTCAGATCTCGCTCAGATCCCGATGACGCCGCCGGCAAGCGGCACGATCGCCACCGTGTCGCCGGCGGCCGCGGCCGGGGCCTGGGGCGGGCGGACGATAAGACAGTCGGCGTGGGCGAGGGTGGCCAGCATGGAGCTGTCCTGGCGGTCGAAGGGCGTCGCCACCCGGCGGCCGTCCGCATCGTAGGTGAGTTGGGCGCGCAAATAGTCTTGGCGGTGATCGTTGGCGCCTAGCGCGGCGCCGAGAGCCGCGGCCATGACGGGTTTTGGCGCGAGGCCGAGGCCCTGCATGGCGTCGATCGCCGGCCCCAGGAAGACGATGGCACAGACCAGGCTCGACACCGGATTGCCCGGCAGCCCCAGGATCGGCGTGTCGCCAATGGCGCCGAACAGCAGGGGCTTGCCGGGGCGCATGGCGATCTTCCAGAAGTCGAGCGAAAAACCCTGATCGCCCAAGGCCGAGCGGACCAAGTCGTGATCGCCAACCGAAACGCCGCCGGTCGTGACCAGCAGGTCCGCGCCGCGGGTGTCGCTGGTGAGCCGGGCGAGGGCATCTATGTTGTCTGGCGCGATACCGAGATTCATGGCCTCGCCGCCGCGGGCCTCGACGAAGGCAGCGAGAGATAGGCCGTTCGAACCGATAATCTGGTTTGGGCCGACCACCTCGCCGGGCATGACCAACTCGTCGCCGGTCGACAGCAGCGCGATACGCGGGCGCCGCCGGACCCTCAGCCAGGGCACGTTCATGGCCGCGGCCAGGCCGACGTCGCGCACGGTGAGGCGGCGGTCGGCCTCCACCCCGACCTGCCCGGCGCGAAAGTCCAATCCCTCTGGGCGGACATAGTGCCCGGCCGGCACCGGCTTCAGGATCGAGATGCGCGCGCCATCGCTCTCGGTGTTCTCCTGGATGACGATGGCGTCCGCGCCCTCGGGTAGCGGCCCGCCGGTGAAGATGCGCACCGTTTCTCCAGGCCCGACCGTGCCGGCGTAGGCGTCGCCGGCGGGCGCCTCGCCGATCTGGCGGAGGGTAACCGGCGCGCTCGCTGCATCCGCCACGTCCTTGGCGCGCACGGCATAGCCGTCCATGGCGGAAACCGCGCTTGGCGGCTGGGTCACCCTCGCGATCACCGGCTCCGCCAGCACCCGTCCCAGGGCCTCGCGCAGGCCGACCGTCTCCGCCGGCAGGGAAGGCATCGCTGCGAGGATGCGCGCCAGCGCCTCTTCGACGGCGATCACCGGGTGAGCCCCCAGCGGATCACGGGGATCATCACGGGGATCATCACGGGGATCATCACGGGGATCATCACGGGGATCATCACGGTGCCTCGAAGGTGCCGGACTTACCGCCCGACTTGTGGACCAAGCGGATGTCGCCAATCGTCATGCCGCGGTCGACGGCCTTGCACATGTCATAGACGGTGAGGGCCGTGACCGCGACGGCCGTGAGCGCCTCCATCTCGACGCCGGTCGGACCCACCACCTTGCAGGTCGCGGCGATGTCGATGGCCGCGCGATCCGGGTCCGGGGTCAGCTCGACCTTCACGGAGGTGAGCGCCAGAGGATGGCAGAGCGGGATCAGATCGGGCGTCCGCTTGGCGCCCATGATGCCGGCGAGACGAGCGACCGACAGCACGTCGCCCTTGGCCACGCCGCCGTCCTGAATGAGCGCCAGGGTCTCGGGCATCATGGTGATGGCGCCCTTGGCGACGGCCATCCGTTCGCTCGGCGCCTTGGCCGAGACATCGACCATCGCGGCCTTGCCGTCCTTGTCGAGATGGCTCAGCTCAGCCATGGCCGACAGTCCTTTCCCGTGGGCCGCTCGGCGTCTCCAGAAGGGCCGAGGTCGCGGCCGTCACGTCGGCTTGGCGCATGAGGGATTCGCCGATCAGGAAGGCCTTGGCGCCGGCCTTTTGCATGCGAGCCAGGTCCTCCGGCGTGGTGAGGCCGCTTTCGGCGACGACCAGGCGTTCGGCCGGAACCCGCGGGGCAAGCGCCTCGCAGGTCGCCAAATCGACCTCGAGGGTCTTGAGGTTGCGGTTATTGATGCCGACGAGCGGGCTCTTCAGCCCGAGAGCGCGGTCGAGCTCCGCCGCGTCGTGCACCTCGATCAGCACATCCATGTCGAGCGCCCGCGCCGCGTCCTCCAACTCGGCCGCCTGCGAATCGCTGAGGGCCGACAGGATGATCAGGATGCAATCGGCGCCCAGCACCCGGGATTCGAGGATCTGATAGGGATCGAGCATGAAGTCCTTGCGCAGCACCGGCAGACCCACTGCAGCCCGCGCTTCGCTGAGATCTTTGTCCCGCCCTTGGAAATAGCGCTCATCGGTCAACACCGACAGGCAACTGGCGCCGCCGGCCTCATAGGCGCGGGCGAGGCTGGACGGATTAAAATCACTACGGATCAAGCCTTTGCTCGGCGAAGCTTTCTTGATTTCGCAGATCAGAGCGGGGCGCCCGCTGGCCGCACCCTCCGCCAAGGCCCGGTGAAAGTCGCGTGGCGGTGCCGCGCTTTGCGCCAGCGACTGAAGCGCGGACTCCGGCCGCGCCTGCCGGCGTTCGGCGAGCTCGGCCCGCTTGTCGGCGCAGATACGCTTCAGGACGTCGCTCACCGGCCGCGGCCCTCTCAATTTGTGGCGTTGGTGACGGCGACCAGCTTGTCGAGCGCCGCGCGGGCCCGGCCGCTATCGACCGCCTCCGCGGCGATGGTCACGCCTTCGCGCAGGGTCTCCGCCTTGCCGGCGACGATGAGGGCTGCGGCGCTGCCGAACAGCACGACGTCCCGGTAGGCGCCGGGCGCGCCATCCAGCAGCGCCCCGAGGGCGGCCGCATTGGTTTCGGCATCGCCGCCCTTGAGGTCGCTCAGGTTGGCCTCCGGCAGGCCGGCGTCTTGCGGCGTCACCTCGAAGGTGTTCACCGCACCGTCCTTCAGTTCCGCCACCAGGGAGGTGCCGGTGGTGGAGAGCTCGTCGAGACCGCCGGCGCCGTGCAGCACCCAGGCATGCTCGTGGCCGAGGCCCTTCAGCACCTGGGCGAGGGGCTCGACCCAGTCGGGCGAGAAGACGCCGATCACCTGGCGCTTTACCCGGGCCGGGCTGGAGAGCGGTCCCAGCAGGTTGAAGATGGTCCGGGTGCCGAGCTCGACCCGGGTCGGTCCGACATGCTTCATGGCGCTGTGGTGACGCGGCGCCAGCAGGAAGCAGGTGCCGGCCTCCGCCAGGGCCCGCTCGACCAGCGCCAGGTCGGCGTCCAGGTTCACGCCGAGGGCGGCCAGCACGTCGGCCGCGCCGCACTTGGAGGAGAGCGCCTTGTTGCCGTGCTTGGCCACCGGTACGCCGCAGCCGGCGACGACGAACTGACAGGCCGTCGAGATATTGTAGGTGCCGGCCGCGTCGCCGCCGGTGCCGCAAGTGTCGATGGCGCCGGCCGGGGCCTCGATGGTGAGCATCTTGGCGCGCATGGCGCGGGCCGCGCCGGTGATCTCGTCGACGGTTTCGCCGCGCACCCTGAGCGCCATCAGGAACCCACCGATCTGAGCCGGTGTCGCGTTGCCCGACATGATGATGTCGAAGGCCGCTTCGGCCTGCTCGCCGGTCAGGGCCTGACCGGCGGCGGCCAGGCCCAGCAGGCCCTTCAGATCCTGGATCTCGTCGCTCACTGTCTCGATCCTCCCTGCCGCATCTGCCGGCGCCCCAATATCACCGCAGGTTCCGCCGGCTTGTTAGGCGTTGTGTCCGGCCAGTTTCAAGAAGTTTTGCAATAGCTTGTGGCCGTGTTCCGAAGCGATGCTTTCCGGATGGAACTGGACCCCGTGGATGGGCAGTTCCTTATGGCGCAACCCCATGACGATGCCGTCCTCGGTTTCCGCGGCGACTTCCAGAACATCGGGCAGGCTGTCGCGCTCGACCACCAGGGAATGGTAACGCGTCGCCTCGAACGGCGAGGGAATGTCCGCGAAGACGCCCCGGCCGTCGTGATGGACGCTGCTCAGCTTGCCGTGCATCGGCGCATCCGCGCGCACCACCTTGCCGCCGAAGGCCTGGCCGATGGCTTGATGGCCGAGGCAAACACCGAGCAAGGGCACTCGGCCGGCCGCGGCATCGATCAGCTCAAGACAGATGCCCGCCCGATCGGGATCGCAAGGGCCTGGCGACATGACGATGCCTTGCGGGCGCATCTCGACGGCCGCCGCCGCCTCGATGGCGTCGTTGCGCCGCACCTCGACCTCCGCCCCCAATTCGCCGAGGAAGTGGAAGAGGTTGTAGGTAAAGCTGTCGTAGTTGTCGATCAGCAGAAACATTTCAGAGTCTTGTGCCGCCCATCTAAGGATTTGGTTGATGTACTCTTGAGTCGTTATATCAGCTTGCCCACCGGACAGCCAGAAGGCCGTCATCGCCAGCCTTATACCAAAGGGTGATAATAATGGCTCATAGGGACGGCCTTTCCGGTCGCTTCCGGGGCCTGTCGGAGGGCGTCGGCAAGCCTTGACGATGACCCCGCATCGCCTGCGGCTTGCTTCCTACCCGACAGGCCCCGGAAGCGATCCCTATGGGTCATTATTATCACCCTTTGGTATTAGGGCGCCGGTCGCCGGATCTTGACCTTCCAGTCACTGGAATCCTCATACGAGGGCCATGGCAATAGCAAGCGAATCCCTGGAGGGCGGGCCGCGCGTAGATCCGCAGATCGACCCGCAGATCAACCCGCAGATCGATCCGGTGGCCGCAGCAGCCGGCGGGGCAAAGCCCTGGCCAATCGCCATCTCGAGGATCTCGATGGAAAAATCGCGGCCCTGAAGACCATGCGTGATACCCTGAACGAATCGATAGCGCGATGCCATGGGGACGGGCGGCCGGACTGCCCAATACTCGCCGATTTGGCTGGCCATGGTGAAGCAACAGATATGGACGTAGAGAAAAGCAATTGACCGATGCGGCCGGAATCAGTCATTAGGCTGCGGTGATGCGATTCCTCTCGAGTAATGAACCCTTATCGGACGGGTCTCGGCGCCCGCCCCTATTTGCGTGGTTGAAAGAGTAGGGGACCGGTGACGAATCTGGAGCGTCCCAGCGACCCCGAGCTCCGGCGCCAGATGGCGCGGGCCGAAGCCGAAGCGGCCACCGCACGAACCTGGCTGTCTTTCATCCGCCTGATCTTCGGCGGTTTCGTCGCCGTCTCGTCGGGTGCGTTGGCCGGTGCCGCCCTATGGTACTTCGCCGGGTCGCAGCCCAATTTGCCCGACCTCGGGCCAACGCTCATGACGGCTGGGGGCGGAGATCGGACTCCGGCGACACTGGCGCCGGCACCCGATTTGGCACCTCCCGAAACGGTCATCGCCGAATCGAGCGCTCTCGAGCTTGTCGCCCCCGGGCCTGTCACCCGTGCGCCGGCCGTTCCCCTGACCAAGCATCCCGACCCGCAGGCCACGGCCATTCTGGTGCCCGACGAGAGTCTTCAGCTGTCATGGATGGAGGAGCCGCCGATCCAGCGAAGCGACCAGATCGCGGCGCTGATCGAACAGCAGGGTTCGGCGGCGGAAGAAGCCCAGGAACCGGCGGCCGGCGCGGCGGGCACGCAAACGGCGACGGCTCAGCTGTACCATAAGCCGAGCGTGGGCCAGATCGATGACGCCCTCGCGAATCTGGATCTTGAAAGCCTGAGCCCCGTCGGCGTCATTCCGCAGAATCCGCCGCCCTGGCGCCGCCATGCCGTCCCGGTGGCCAAACCCTTCGAGGGCCCGGTCATCGCCCTGGTCATCGACGATCTCGGGCTCAACCGCCCCAACACGCGCCGGACAATCGAACTGCCGGGCCCCTTGACCTTGGCCCTGATGACCTATGCCGAGACCCTGCAGGAGTTCGCCGACAAGGCCCGGTCTAACGGCCATGAACTGCTGGTCCACTTCCCCATGGCGCCGCGCGACCCGCGTTACGATCCCGGCCCCAATGCCTTGCGCGCCGAACTGGGCAAGGAAGAGTTGGCGCGCCGCTTCGCCTGGGGGCTCTCGCGCTTCGAAGGTTACGTCGGGGTCAACAACCACATGGGCAGCGGCTTCACCGCCTCCATTCCCGGCATGGCCCAGGTCATGGTGGAACTCAAGGCGCGCGGCCTGCTCTATTTGGATTCGCTGACGGTCCCGGGCGCCGTGGGCGCCCCGCTCGCCGACCGTCTGGGCGTGCCCTTCGCGGTTCGCGACGTCTTCATCGACAACGATTATCAGGATCACCCCGCCCTCCGACGCCAGCTCCAGCAGCTCGAACAGGTCGCTTTGCGCCGCGGCGCGGCCATCGGCATCGGCCATCCACACACTGCGACTCTCGAAGAATTGGCCATTTGGCTGCCCGAGGTGCAGAAGCGCGGCTTCACGCTGGTGCCGGTCAGCGCCCTGGTGCGGACGCCGAAGGGTCTGGCCGTGACGCCCGGAGTGAGCAACTCACCCGGCTAGATACCGGCGGGCTACATACCGGGCTAGATTAGACTGCCGCCCCCTTCAGTCCGGCTTGAATGGCATCATAATCGGGATCATCCGGCGTCACCAAGCCATGGCGCAGGAAGAAGGCGATATAAGCCAGATTGGCGTCATAGAAGAAGTCGCCGCTCGTCTCGATCTGCGTAAGAACTTCCCTTGCCGGCGAGCGATAGAACGCATCCACCTCGCCGTCTTGATTGACCGGTTCGAATTCGACCGGCAATTCGAGCTCGTACTGGTAGTCCAGGCCCTGATCGATGCCTTGGTCGCTCTGGTGGATGAAACGCACATCGCCGACGGCCCGGGCCTGCTCGGCCAGCACGGCCGGCACTCCGGCTTCCTCCCAAGCCTCCTTGATCATGACTTGCCAGGGACCGGCGCCATGGGCGACACCGCCGCCGACAAAGGCGTCCTTCATGCCCGGGCCGGTCGCCTTGTCGGCGCTGCGCCGCGCTACCCAAAGGTGCATCTCCTCGCCCGCGCCGACGTACCCGATCAGATGCACGCCGAAGGAGCGAAGTCCGAACCGTGCCGACGCGGCGCGTTCAATGGCGAAAAGCGCGGGCGCATCGTGAGCCGCGACCACTGGATAGAGCTCATCCCGCCAGCCGGTGATGGCTCCGTCTTCCGCCAGTCGCCGGGCGACATGCCCGACCGCAGCACTCCGGGTTTCGAAATCCGACAGCGACGGCGCCAATGTAATACGCTCGTCGGATATGCAAAACACGTCCGCGAATGCCGTCAGGTGCGCCAGGAAGTCGCGCTTTACCCAACCGACGCGCTGGCCGGCCACGTCGAAGGGCAGGCAGTCGCTCAGGTCGTGGGCGTTGCACTCCCGGATGCGCTCTAGAAGGGTCACGGGTTAGGGCCGATCAAAGATCACGTGGTGGATTTGCCGCAAGATTTCGCGATATTGCGCCGCGGGGCTCGCTTCCGGGATTATTTCTTTTGCGCGAAGCGCAAAGCCTCCTCGGCCGCCCGGATCAGCGCCCGGGCCTTGTTGCAGCTTTCCTGGAATTCGCCTTCCGGATCGCTGTCGGCGACGATGCCGCCGCCGGCCTGCACATACATGGTGCCGTTGGTGATCACGGCGGTCCGCAGGGCGATGGCCGTGTCCATCGACCCGTTGGCGCCGAAATAGCCGACCGCCCCGGCATAGATGCCGCGCCGTTCCGGCTCCAACTCCTCGATGATCTCCATCGCCCGGACCTTGGGTGCGCCCGAGACGGTGCCGGCCGGAAAACCGGCGATGAGCGCTTGCATGGCATCGAAACGCGGATCGATCTTGCCGACCACGTTGGAGACGATGTGCATGACGTGGCTGTAATTCTCGATCTGGTTCCGCTCCGTTACCGTGACGGTGCCCACCTCCGACACCCGCCCGACATCGTTGCGTCCCAGGTCGAGCAGCATGAGGTGCTCGGCCAGCTCCTTGGGGTCGGACAGAAGATCTTCGGCAAGCGCGGCGTCTTCTTCGGCCGTGGCGCCGCGGGGCCTGGTCCCGGCAATCGGCCGGATGGTGACCTGATCGCCGCGCAGGCGGACCAGAATCTCCGGGCTGGAGCCAACCACCGCGAAATCCCCGAAATCGAGGTGGAACAGGAAGGGCGAGGGATTGAGTCGCCGCAAGGCCCGGTAGAGCGCCAGCGGCGGCAGGCTGAAGGGCACGGCGAAACGCTGGGAGAGGACCACCTGGAAGACGTCGCCGGCGAAGATGTACTCCTTGCCACGGCGCACCATCTCGTGGAACTGCTCGCGCGTCATGTTCGACTGCCGCTCCGGCAAATCGCCGCGGTTCTGCACGGGTTCACGGCGGTAGGGCAGGGAGCGCTCGAAATCCGCGACCGCATCCGCGAGCCTTTCGGACGCCTGCTGATAGGCCGCTTCGGCGCTGACGCCCCCGTTCGGCCAAACCGGCGTCACGATGGTCACCACGTCCTCGACACGGTCGAACACGGCGACCAGGGTGGGGCGGAAGAAGACGGCGTCGGGCAGTCCCAGCACGTCCGGGTTGTCGCTGGGCAGCCGCTCCATCAAGCGCACCATGTCATAGCCCATGTAGCCGATCAGGCAGGACGCCATGGGCGGCAGATTGCCCGGCAGGTCGATCTGGGATTCCGTCACGAGGTCCCGCAGGCTCGCCAACGCCTCGGCCTCGAGCGGCTCGAAACGGTCGGCCTCGGCGCGTGCGCGGCGATTGATCTCGGCGCGGTCGCCGAAACAGCGCCAGACCAGATCCGGTTTGAGGGTGATGAAGGAATAACGCCCGATCGTGGCGCCACCTTCGACCGACTCGAACAGCGCGCTGTACGGCCGCCCCTCGGCCAGCTTCAGATAGGCCGAGACCGGCGTTTCCAGATCCGCCACGAGGGACGTGCTGAGGACTTGCGGTTTGCCGGTGTTATAGCGAGTCGCAAATTCGTCGAAGGCGGGCTCGACACCCATGGCTCAATAGGCCGAAAGGACGGTGTCTATGGCGCCTTGGTTGATGCTGACGCCGAGGCTGCGGTTGAGCTCTTGCGTGAAAGCCGTCAAGACATCGTTCTGAAGACTCTGCGCCAACCCGTCCGCAAGGATTTCGACCGCCTGGGCGTTGGCAACAGGGTCGCCAGGCTGGACCCCGGCCAGCTTCAGGACGACCCAGCCGTCCGGGACCTCCGCGACCCCGATCTCGTCTTCGCCCAGGCCGAAAAGCTTGGCGGTTAGCTCGGGGGAGGCGGCTGCCTCCGGGTCCGAACC
>PVMK01131064.1_pt1 | contig 12395 bp, 17 predicted proteins | sample 1853481 | NCBI WGS metagenome assembly PVMK01 (sample SAMN08533507, study PRJNA380276) | Marine sediment metagenome, whole genome shotgun sequencing project.
CGGTGTTGCATCCCGAATGGAGTTGATATTCATAACCGCCACCACTTTATTGATAAACGGAATCCCGGCGCCCGGTTTTTGAACCCGTTTTAATAGGGCGCAATGCGCCGGGGGGAATTTATTCGGATTTGAGCCAAATTGACGATGCGCATCACTCCAGACCATTGTCCGCGGGTCTGCTTTAAGGTCAATGGGCTGGTGGGCAGCCTGTGCGATTGCCCGATTCAGGATGTCTTCAAGTTCGTTGGAGTGACCCCTGATTATCCATATTTCTGGCGATGACAATCCCGCGCCGGAAGGTGGGGTATTCTTCAAATATTTTTGTATGTATCCGAATTTCAGCCATTGGTGCTCTGTACAATTATAGTCGAAATCATTTAATTCAATAGATGTTGTCTAATTTTACCAAGTTCCATATAATCAATGGATATCTGCAGCCTATCGCGTTTTTAAATCTGGTGTCAAACCGTAGGCCCGAAAAATGCGGCTCTGAGGCAATAAAAGGGCAAATCCATAGGCTCGGATTCACCCATTTAAGTTGTGATACCATCCAGATATCCAAAAAAATTTAGAAACTGATATCTACCGTTTTGTTGGAGATAGTGCGCCACGAGGCTGCACAGAAGATGATGGTATGGCCCTTCGGAGTCGACTTGCAGGAGCCGGAAGAATCGGGAGATTCGCGTCCGGATCTGAGGGGTACTCGAGGTGAAATTCCTCCGGTCTACCCGACTCCGGTTATTGGATTCCAGTCCTGTTGCTCCTATTGAGCCTGAATTTCGATTGCAATACCTTCAACATTTGTGCATGTGTAGCAGAAGATGTTATAAATTGGGACGAATCCATAAAGACTGCTGGTAACTGAAACATTTATCAAGGCATCTCCGCCATTTTCTAAGGCGTTGTCTATTGCTTGTGAAAGGGTGGAATCTCCCCATGGTGCGACACCGAGTAAAAAAAACCGGCAGGCATGCCCTTTGACGAGTCCAATTTCTTTAAATGAATGGGAGGAGCTTAGAAGTGAACTAGGATTTGCCTGGCTTTTTGTAACCATTCCGAGGTTGCCGGTTGAAGAACAACCCGCAATAAATAGTATCGCCACCAATGAAATAATAGTCTTTTTCATAATAAACCTCCTTTTGCAATATTAATGGCATCAAAGGTTTTTTTATCAACCCCCACCTGAACCAGGCATTGCTAAATACGGTCTCGGGCTTATCTAATGAAAACAAACGCACTCAGGATTTTGAAAACGTCAATATCGTGGAGGTATCTGCACTTTTTCACGGACAAATTTATTGCCGATAAATTGTAAATTCCACCTTTTGATTAAGCTGGTGATTCCTTTCTGTTGTTAGAGCTCTTCCAATAATTTTGCTTTTTTCTTGTCGTATTCTTCCTGAGTAATTAAATCCTTATCCCTGAGATCACGCAGTTTTTTCAGTTTGGCTTCAATATCATGTTTTTTATTAATACCCGGTATGCTTTCGTTACCGCCCCTAACAAGCCTGTTATCTTCGTTAAAACTTAATGTTATTTTGTCCCTTCTATTCATCCAATAATACCATGTATTAGCATCCTGATTAGGGGTATAATGCTCCGGCGGGGTGACCATAACAGATTAAAACTGCTCTTTTACTCATTCCCATTCACAAGAACGCCTTTCTTGATAGCCCTAATTTCCATTTCGGTCAGCCCTTTAGTCAAGTCCTCAAAATTTTTTATTGTAAACATCATGTCCCTGTAGTCTTTGATCGTTTTTTTCGGATGCCATCTTTCAAAAAAGCCTATGGTGTATTCACGACCATCTTTAACTGTATTAAAACGAAGATAGCTTTTATTACCTGGTTGCCAAATATGAACGTCTTTGACCTGCGTGCCAGCAGGTATTATGTCATAACCTTGCTTAAAATTGATGCACAGCATTCTTGACGTCTTCCAGATATTGTAGGCCGTGTAGAGTTTTTGTCCTTCCTGCGCTTCACTGCTCAGAATCCCCACTGTTGCCATCAATGTAACGACTGCTACAATTGTGATAATTCTTCTCATATCCACCCCCTTAATTAATGTTAGAATGAAAAAATCAGAAATTAAATCAAACAGTGAAATATGAAACCAGACGGGAAATCAAGTTCGCTTAGACAGATAAATAATCATTTTAGTACAGGTAGAGAGGTAAATCAAAATTATTGTTTAATTTTATACCTAATCCACTGAGTTTTGGTCAAACATAATCGAGAACACCGGCAGTTTGTGATACCATACCAGGAAACCTAATATCAGCCGTTTGCCGATATATTGAGATACTGTCGAAAAAGTCAAATAATGGCGATTTTAGCAATTTCGCATGTAATGAAATCAATAACTTACAAGCATCAAATTCACAGATTTAGGGTTTTTCGACAGTCTCTGAGAATAACACAATTTTAGCAATTTTACAGATATGAAAAGGTATTTTTAATAGAATTTTTATTCTACTTTCCGATATTTTTTTCAGTACTTTTTATCCGAAGGTTCCAATTAAGATTCTAACCTGATAGACTGTCTGCTAAAGTTGACGGGGAGGGGCTTTAGGCATCTATAGAAGATATGCCACCGTTCCATCACGACTAACTCAAGTACTCTGATAGAATTCATGGGCGATAAGCTCCATATGCACAGAATAAGTATTCAGGTCCATCTTCCAGATTAAGGTTTCCAACCATTACCCTTGCAGGGGAGGTACTCACATTTGAAGTTAGGACAGATACGACGCCTTTGTATTGGGATATTATTGGAAGAACAATAATTGAACTGCAAATTAGCTCAAGCGCTAATGTAGGGAAAAGCCATGACAATCCAAAGCGCTAAACGAAAGCCGAGGGCCATCAATACTTCAATTATTATCCGCCCAAAATTGAGTAGAAAAAGTCTATTTATCGTATTTATCTTTCAATTTATCATCATCTTCATACTCTTCTCATCGTGTGCAACGACCACTAAGATTGGACTGCCTATAAATAGACAATTAAAAGATGGCGTTTATGAAGGCAGTTATAGAGGGGGCCCTAATAAAGCATCTGTAGAAGTAACCATAGAAAATAATAATATAATTGATATTTTAATCGTTGAACATTGGACCATAAAAGGAAAATCGGCTGAATTGATCGTACCGGGGAGAATTATAGAAAATCAAAGTACGGATGTAGATGCAGTTAGTGGTGCTACAAATAGCAGCATCGTAATTATGAACGCAGTTCAAAGGGCAGTTGAAAAAGCTTATCAAAATTAAATAAAGGGTTAAAGTTAGAAAAATAAATAACTGATGGACCCGGGAAAGGCGGACAACATGAAAATACTGGCAATTAATTCCAGCCCCCGCAGTAGTGGTCGAAGCAAAACCGAACTCATGCTTAATCACCTTGTCGAAGGGATGCAAGAAGCCGGTGCCGACGTCGAGGTCGTGAACTTACGCGAGAAAAACATTAAGAATTGTATCGGCTGCTTCACGTGTTGGACCAAGACCCCTGGTAAGTGTTTACACAAGGACGATATGACCAATGAACTATTCCCGAAATGGCTGGAAACTGACCTTGTTGTCTATGCGACCCCTCTTTATTACCACTTTATGAACGGTGCGATGAGTACCTTTTTAGAACGCACCCTACCTGCAATCCAACCCTTCTTCGAGCAAAGCGAAGGAAAAACTTACCACCCGTTGCGCAATAAGGTTCCCGCCACTGTTTTGCTTTCCGTATGCGGATTTCCCGAGGAATCAGAATTTGACGCACTCTCAGAATTTGTAAATCGTACGCGCCATAAAGATGTAAAGATTGTGGCTGAAATTTATCGACCTGCTGCCGAGGTAATGACGAACGTATTTTTAGAGGATAAAAAAAATGACATTTTGGATGCAACAAAATTGGCCGGACGAGAATTGGTAGAGTCCATGAAAATAACCCGGAGACAATGGCGCGGATCAGGCAACCGCTTACAGATGCTCAAACCTTTGCAGATTTGGGCAATATTTATTGGAAAACCTGCATCGCTGAAGGCGTAACACCTAAAGAATTTAAAGAAAAAGAATTGGTTCCGCGGCCAGATTCTATTGAAAGCTTTATGCTGCTCTTTCCCTTTGGTCTTCATTCTGAAGCCGTCGGCGAACGAAAGGTAATTCTGCAGTTCAACTTTTCCGGTGAAGTAACGGATTCATGTTATTTCATAATTGATAAAGGCAACGTTGCTGCAAAGGAAGGAAGCGCAGAAAATCCGGATATCACCATTGGAACTTCTTTCGGCCTGTGGATGGACATTATGACCGGAAAAGTTGATGGCCAGCAGATGTTTATGGAACAGAAATACAAGGTAAATGGTGATATTTCATTAATGATTCAATTATTCCAAAAAAATGAGTCGTAACGAACTCACACCCAGTCAGGCAGCTTAAATCGTCTGCGAAGCTGAACGAAATAGGGAGAGTCTGACATGATAAACAATAATTTGTTAAGCCGTTTCAAATATGTTTTTCTCGTAGCTGTTTTATCGATTTTTCTTAGTGACTGTGCTTTCATTAGGTTAGAACGGGAGATCGCAGAAATTGAGAAAGCATATGTGCTAGCCGGTAAAGTCGAAAACGATTTGTCCCATATGGGACCCGTAGTCGTTGTTCTATACTCGGGAAAAAGAAGACAAAAAAGAAATTGTTGAATATACGTTGCCGGAAGACACAGGCCATTTTTCTTTTCTCGTTACAGAAGGAACTTATTATATAGTGGCGTTTGAAGATCTTAACAATGATTTTACTTATGATCAGGAAGGACTTGTCGGGTATTTTGGAGCTCCCGATAAGATTGTGGTTTCATCTGATCGGATGGCCTTATCTGATTCAAAAAGAATAAAGGATCTAAACATTCTGCTAACTAAAACAGATGTTTTCTTATACGGCTTTCCGACGGCTGTAGATAATGAGGCACTCAGTCAAATAAATTTCGAAAAATTAGGACTCATCACTGATTTGGATGATAAAATTTTTGCGCCTCAAAACGGTACAATTGGATACTGAAAGCCGCTGACGTTTTTAAGAGATTTCGGCCATGGAGTATACTTTATCGAATCGTATGATAAAAATAAGATCCCTATTCTATTTGTTCATGGTGCCAATGGGACCCCCATAAGCTGGAAGAAGATTGCAGCGCAAGTTGATCGACAACAATATCAGCCTTGGTTTTACTATTATCCTTCTGGTATTCAATTGGAACTAATCGCCAGTGGTTTGAATAATGTTATAAAAAGACTACATGACACATACCGGTTCAATACACTCTATGTAACCGCCCATAGCATGGGAGGCCTGGTTTCTCGTTCGTTTATAATGAAAAATGCATACGAAGATGGCGAGGATTACATAAAGTTGTTTGTTTCCATTTCAACCCCGTGGGACGGCCATCGAACTGCGAAAATAGGCGTTGAAAACGCACCGTCTGCAATTCCCAACTGGCATGATATGGTACCCGGCAGTGAATTCATCCAATCCATTTATGAAAGGAAATTACCATCCAAAATAAAATTCCACCTCTTTTTCAGTTTCCGAGGAGACTGTAAAACGCTTATGGGAAATAATGACGGCGCTGTCGAGTTGACCAGTGAGCTGGATTACCGGGCTCAGAAAGAGGCGCAAAGAATTATCGGCTTTGATGAAGGTCATGTCAGTATTTTATCCAGCCAGATCCTCATCGACTATTACAATCAGGTCCTGAATTCTGTTCCGCGGATTCGGGGGTGGCATATCAGTGATTTCGGAATTAAAAGATAATAAATCGTATTGATAAAACAAGGAATGATTAAAAGTAATGCTTTCCTAACAACTCATCGTATAGAAGGGGTTTAGCCATGAAACATCGCCTGATTTTATTATTCGCAGCTTTGGTCATAATCAGCCTGCCCCAGCAGACTTTTTCCCGCGACGATCGGCCAATGTTTCCTATCGGTGAAGAATTAGCAACACCCGCAGCTCAAAATAAGCTCCAGGGTATTGAATTTTATTTCGGCAACCAGGAACATCCTAAAATATTACAGGACTTTGGAGAGGTTGGTACCAATAAAAAACTAACGCTCTCAACAAATCAGACAAACAGGCCTGCGAATGGGTGTTTCTATCCGTACTGCTGAAACTACAGGAAAGAGCGAGAAGTTTGGGGGCAAACGCCGTGATCAACATCAGGAGCAATTATCGAAACAATGAAATTGTGAGTGAGATAGAATATCAATGCGGTGCGGGCCACATATTTGCCGGTGTTGCGCTCAAGGGCAGGATCGTAAAGGTCTCCAAGTAGAGATTCACGTCTGAAAATAGATCTCTCGCTTTGACTAGATACTAAAGTATTCAATGATAGTTATCAATTCTCAATTATTATCATTCTAATTTATCTTTATGGAAATTTTTAGGTTCGGGTTTGTCCATAATTAGTTGGTACGAATTTGCCCTGCAATTATCTATAATCATTACTTTCCGAATTATCTCCATTCACCATTTAATTTTGAAAAATCCATTTTATCGACCAACTTAATCGCTTTGCCCGATCCATGAGGCGAAGCCCATGAAAATAATGACGGTTGTCTCCACGTTCTGATCTCAACAACTGCGTCCGCACCAAATTCTCGAGCCTGGTTTGCCATAGATGCATATACAGATTCCATTGATGGGAACCCTGCTCCTCCGATACCTACTTCGATTTTACCTATAACCTCATAGTTAATATCTTTTAGCAATGTTTCTTTTGTTAGAAATACCTTTTTGCTATGGGATGAATGGTTTTTCGTAGATTCCTTTATAATTTCTGTTGTGTCTTTAACATTCACTGGACTATGGGTCGAACAACCGATTAAAAAAAAACCTACGATTAATAGAACTGCAAAAACTTTGGTTTTCATTTCTATAATCCCTTCTTGTTAAGAGAAATTATTAATAACTAGATTTAAAACCATTAATTTCCACCATTTTAAACATCGGTATTTTTGCTTAAAACTTGAGTTAATGAACAATTTCCCGAAAATTAAAAGGATTATTTATTAATCTTTAAGGGTAAAAATTTAGATTGAAATATCTTGATAGGAAGGTAATATAGCTATTTTTGAGGGTTGAAATTGGAGCATTTGAAGACCTTCGTCAGAAAACCAAATATTAGCAGATTGCTGATATAATTGAGAGTATCTGGGTGACCGCCGAAATCTGCAATATGTTAATGATATCTGAATTCTAAAAGTCCGGAGTTGTCCGATTTGGTTGTAAGCTCGAAACAGAATCTATTAGGGTAAATATTGGTCACTACATCGAGCATGCACACGTTCCCACTGATACGAACTATTGGTGTTTTCGACAAAACTGCAGTTGCTATACCAGTCCATAAATTTTTCCGATTCCAGTTCGTCTTTGTTGATCGGTTTCAGAGAAAACTGGGCTTTCCAGACCCCCACTCTTGGTGTAACAAGAGCGTAATACTTCTTGCCTGCTTCAACTTCCGCTCCCATGAAGTCCGCGCGCTCCAACAACCATGAAGATATACTCACCGGGGGCCGTCTTGTATGCAATTTTTGCCTTTGATGATATGATACCGACCAGGACATTTTCTCCGGTGGTAGTATCGAACACAGATGATTGAACTGCACCACCAAAGGCCGATGGCCTCATGAATATAATAACCGCTTCACTTTCTGACGGTACATATGACAGTTCTATCTCAGGACCGACCGGTTGCACATATTTCGATGCGCAACCGGTAAGTGCCAAACCAATACAAAGAACGATAAAAATAGATTTCATAAACGGAAAGCGTCATTCATAACGGTGCCGAAATATTTTTGAACCTATGAATTTACACTAAAAAAACGCGAACATACGAATCGATCAAATTTTATGCGTGCCTGTTTTTTAAAGCAAAAATAACACCAAAGACAATACGAAATATTTGACAATTAGCATATAGATAGGTTAATATTTAACATTAATACTGCTTTTTTATAATGTCAGATTTTGTGTAACTTGTTTCACTCTCCAGTTACTAATTTTTGAAAAGTCTAAAATTCTTTTGAAGCGGGCTCGTTTAATTGTAAATAATCCAAATTTCAACTAAAATTGTCTATCTGGAAGCCCTTTTTCGAAACAACCGGATCAGGGTTGAGGGTTATGTTTTCGCGACACCTAGTTTCCATAATTTTCGCATGTTTATTCATATTAATAATTTCAGTTGGTTGTGGCGGCTCGTCTCCCAAAATAAACCCGACTTCTCAGGAAAACACCTTATTTCTCCAGAATAATATTCATGCCCAGGCCGGTTCGCGTGATACGAAAGCGAGTTATGCCAATTGGACGGATCCTGGCGCCGGTCATATTATCATCCCCGTGAATACTCCAGTGGAAATCGGAGGATACCGCAGGGGATTTACAATAAAAAACCTAAATGATGGAAGATTTATTTATTTTGAGTATAATAGCAAAAACATGGGTATGAGTGCTGAACAATATATCAGCTTGATTACATCTTCGAAAAAAAGTAAACTTGAAAGAATTATCAGAAATCGATCAAAAAGGTATCAACAGCGGAAAAGCTTTAGTTGGAATGTCAAAAAAGGGCGTTAGAATTGCCCTGGGCTATCCCGCAGCTCACCGAACACTGTCTTTGAAAAGCAACTCCTGGATCTATTGGCGCAATAGATTTAGAACGAAAGTGATCGAATTCGACACTGATGGCAAAGTAAAAATGATCCGATTTTGACAGAGGCAAAGGATGGGCAAACGAATCGCACTGGTAACCGGAGCAAGCAGGGGTATCGGAGCTGCCATTGCCGCAGTTCTGGCACAAGATGGCTTTGATCTCTGGCTTAATTACAGAAGCAACCATGAAGCGGCCGAAAGGGTTAAGAATGAGATCGAGCAAACCAACGCACAGTGCCGGCTGTTGCCTTTTGATGTTTCTGACTCCGAAGCGACGCTGTCCGTATTGGATCCCTTAATTGAGAAAGAAACGCCGTATGTACTGGTAAACAATGCTGGTTTTACCAGGGACATGCTGATGATTGGATGAATCAAAATGACTGGAAGGATGTTTTGTCCGTCACGTTAGATGGGTTTTTCCAGGTAACCCGCGCAGTGATCAAAGGCATGTTGACACAACGCAGGGGTCGAATCATCAACATTGTTTCCACTTCCGGTCAAAGCGGTATGGCCGGTCAGGTAAACTATTCTGCCGCCAAAGCGGGGTTGATTGGCGCCACAAAAGCATTGGCCGCTGAGGTTGCAAAACGCAATGTATTGGTAAATGCGGTATCTCCAGGATTCATTGAGACTGAAATGATAAAAGATATTCCAAAAGAAAAAGTATTGCCCATGATCCCCATGCAACGGTTTGGCACCCCCGAAGAAGTCGCTGCAGCTGTTAGATTTTTATGCTCCGACCAAGCATCTTATATTACCGGGCAAATTATCGCAGTCAATGGCGGAGTTTACATGTAAAATATAGATAGCCTGTTTTTATGGCATTTTTTAGACTTGTAATTTTTAATCAAATTTATACAAATTTGCTGCTGAAACAGGACAAGTTTTGGTTTATCTCCTCATAGTCTTTGGAAAGGATTTATGCACCGAGTGGCAATTATAGGCATCGGTATTGTTTCCTGCATCGGAAACAATATCCAAAAAGCTGCAGAATCATTGCGACTGGGCAAATCCGGGATTGCGATCGATGAAGAACGAATAAATATCGGTTTTCGCAGTCCGCTTACAGGCGTCATACGGGATTTTAAAGCCACCGACTTTTTATCACGTAAACAGCGCAAAACCATGACAGATTTCACCATCCAGGCCTACGCCTCTGTAAGGGAGGCGCTGGACATGTCCGGGCTTAGTGATGAAGAAGTCCAAAGTCCGGATACGGGGCTAATATTCGGATGTGATTCCAGCTGCATTGCGGCTGTAGAACAGGTAGAGCTTCTGCGCAAGCATGCGGAAACAAAATACATCGGAAGCGGTCATGTTTTCCGCTCGATGACATCAAATATCACCATGAATTTGAACACCATTTTTAAAACAAAAGGCGCCTGTTGGACAATCAGCTCAGCATGCTCCAGTGGGGGGCATGCAGTCGGTCAGGCGGCGGATCTTATCGCCCTGGGTCGGCAGCATCGAGTTATTTGCGGTGGAGCTCAGGAAATCAATTGGGAATCCATGTGCAGCTTTGATGCAATCGGGGCATTCTCGATGCGGATTGAAGAACCGGAAGCAGCCTGCCGTCCATTTGACTCCCAAAGAGATGGTCTTGTGCCCAGTGGAGGGGCCGCTGCGCTTGTTTTAGAACAATATGACATGGCCAAACAGAGAGGTGCAAAAATTCTAGGTGAAATCAAAGCTTATGGCTTTTCTTCAGACGGCACCCACATTTCTGTTCCGAGTCATGAAGGCCTCACAACCGTTATGCAAAAAACGCTAGAAAGTGCAAACCTAAAACCCTCTGAAATAGACTATATTAGTGCGCATGCGACCTCAACTCCTGTGGGTGATTCCATAGAGGCCCAAAGTATTACTGCAGTTTTCGGTGAAAAAACGCCATGGGTATCCTCTTTGAAGTCCATGGTCGGACATGAGCTTTGGATGGCAGGCGCATCAAGTATTGTTTACTCGATAATCATGGCACAGGAAGGATTCATCGCCAAAAACCTGAATCTTCATGAGCCGGATGAAGATTCTAAAAAGCTCAATATTGTAACTGAAACAATCACCAAAGCACCTGAAACCGTTTTATGCAATGCTGCCGGATTTGGTGGCACGAACGCTTGCGTTATTATAAGGTGTAGCGAATGAAATACGACTACGTTGTTATCGGAGCCGGTGTTTCCGGAATGACAACGGCATTGATCCTTGCAAAAAACGGCTTTGATGTCGCTTTAGTCGAAAAATCTAAAAAAACTGCACCGTTAATTAGAGGATTCACCCGCAACGGTATTTATTTTGACACCGGTTTTCATCACACGGGCAGCCTGGGCAAAAATGAAATATTAGATATTTTATTTCACTATTTAGGTCTGTCCGACCGACTGGAAAAAGAGCCTTACGACCCGGATGGTTTTGACTTTCTTCGTTGCATGCAATCCGGTTTCGAATTTCGATTTCCATACGGCCATGAACGTATCCAGGAACGCTTGCTTGAAAAATTTCCCGGCGAAGCAAAAGCCGTTAAAAAATACCTCGTAGCGATCAAGGAGACCTTCGATTCCTTTCCCTATATTAAACTCGATCCTAATCGATTGGAAATAAGCATCCAAAAAAGTGTACAGGGACCAAGCCTGAAGGAATTTTTAGATCGTTCAACAGACAACCAACAATTAAAATGGGTGCTTTCCCTCCACTGCCTGCTTCACGGTGTCCCTCCTGAAGAGGTCCCTTTTGCCTACCATGCATGCGTTGTCGGTTCATATTACGAATCAGTTCACCGTATCAAAGGGGGCGGAATGTGCCTGGCCAAAGCTTATGACAGCCAGCTAAAAGAACTCGGAGTCGATGTTTACTGCGATCAGTCGGCAACTGAAATTTGCATGTCATCAGATCGCTCTCCTTCAGGAGTCCGCCTAAAAGACGGTACAGAGCTTAATTGCCGGGGTTGCGTCTCAACAATTCATCCAAGAAGCTTCCTAAACCTTTTACCGGACACCACCTTCCGACCTGCCTATCGAAAACGCTTGCAGCAACTGGAGGAGACGGGTTCGGCCTTTATTCTCTATGCCGGTTGCAGTACCCTGCCGCAATCATTAACCCGCAACAATTTATTGCTCACAGCTGATTGGGACTTAACCGGGCTCCGACCCAAAGATCCGTTGGAAAATCGACCTTTATATGTTTGCCAGGCGCATCAGCCAAATGGCAAAGCTTCAAACAAGGGATTAATCGCTATCGTACCTGCATCAAGTGGAATAACAGATCGTTGGTCGGATTCCATGCCCGGACAACGTCCGCAAGATTATATTCAATTTAAGGAAAGCACCGGCCATAAACTCCAACGACACATTGAGGACTGGGTACCGGAAATCGTTGGGAATATCAAATTTGCGGAGTGTTCTACTCCATTAACTTTAAGAGATTTTGCAAATAATCCGTTTGGCAGTGTTTACGGCGTTAAACATAAGGTCGGTCAATACAACCCCATACCTGTAACAAAAGTAAAAGGCCTGTTTCTGGCTGGCCAGGCCACGGTGGCACCGGGAATCCTGGGTACTGTCATTTCAGCTTTTCTGGTCTGTGGATTTATCTTGGGGCATCAACAACTTATAAAGCAACTTCAGAAATATAAATGAGACGAGTCGTAATAACAGGAATGGGAGCCGTTTCGCCCTATGGCAAAGGTGTGGATACCTTTATCGAGTCCTTAATC
>PVMK01126076.1_pt1 | contig 12394 bp, 10 predicted proteins | sample 1853481 | NCBI WGS metagenome assembly PVMK01 (sample SAMN08533507, study PRJNA380276) | Marine sediment metagenome, whole genome shotgun sequencing project.
GTGAGGGGCAGGATAATTCCGGTGACCGCATCGTCCCACGCGTCCGAACGCCGCTCTTGGATCGTACGCAGTCCCAGGCGTCTTCTCTCTTCATCCGAGACCTCAGCATCGTCCCCGGATCGGAGCTCGATCTCGGCGAAAATCTTCGATGCCCAGCGAGCGGATGAGCCCAGCGCGATCAGCGTCCCTCCCCCGCGCAACCAGCCCTTCAGCCCCTCTTCCTCCGACGACAGGGCATTTGCCGCGTTCCCAGCCGGCAATACGAGGACATCGTACTCGTTCAAGCCGGGGCGGCTGATCGATCCCACCTCCAGGGCATCGAACGGAATGCCGGAGATCACCTCGAGTAGATACCACACGGCGCCCACGCTGGTCGGCGACAGACCCGATCCCGACAGGACTCCGACCCGCGGAGCCGTCAGAGTAATGGAGGACCCCGTCCCAAGGTCATGACCAGAGGCTGTTGTTCCAGTCGAGACAGCATGTGCGAGGCCAGCGAGGCCAGCGACGCGCAGGGCCTGCCCTGCTTCCTCGTCGCCCGGGACGAAAAGCGTTCCGGCGGGCCAGGATATTCCGTCCTGTTGGAACGCTTCGCGGAGAGCGAACGCGCGACCGCCTTCCGCCAGGTAACGGACCAAGGGTCCCGCTGCCTCGAATGACGGCAGCACCAGCCACCCGTAAGCCTCGCGGAAGGAGTCGACTGCCTCAGGCTCTCTGAGCACGGGAACATCCTCGAACACTCCGTCAACCGTCGAATTCGTCGAGTGGGCCTCGACCCCGTACGCGTACGGCAGCGACCAGGCCGTGATGTCGTACGTAGCGTCGACCTCATCGTCGAGGAGTATCTCGGGTTGAAGAAGCGTGGACGCCAGTCTCCCGCGCGCCTGGCGGGACGGGACCCGGAATGTCCCCACCGGAAACTCGACTCGATCGGCATGGCCCGGGTGAGGCTGCGCAGCGGACCGGAACGGACGTGTAGACCGTTCGACGCGGACACCCTGCATCTGCAGGAACTCGACCAGCGATCGAACCACCGACGGGTCGGGACCGGGGACGAGAAGGACGTCCGGTTGATCGGTTCCCTGGCTTCGGTGGAATCCGGCGAATTCGGTGAGTAACTGCGTCTTCCGGGCAGCGGCCGCCCGAAGTGTGGCCAGGCCCGCCACACGGTGGTGGGTCGCCCGGTCCCTCAACGTGAGTTCCCTGCCGTCCGGACGACGCACGACAAGGCCCGCCCCACGGCTTCCAGCTTGCTCGTACGTCATCCCGATCGCCCCGACCAGACTGGGCCAGCTGTCGCCAAACCCAGGATAGAACATGTCGAATGTCTCGCCGGTGTAGTACAGCCACCGTCTCCGGTCAAACTCGGCGGCGTTGGCGCGGCCGAAGTACTCCGCCCAACGCACCGTGTAGTCGGGATAGATCGGGTTGAGGGGCTCCGCCGCCGGGAAGAAGAAGTAGCTGCTGCCGTATCCCATTTCGTGGAAGTCCACGTGCACCTGTGGGTTCCACCGCTGCCACTGAAGAAGGCGAGCACGCGTCTCACCCTGAGTCGCCCAGGTCCAGTCCCGGTTCAGATCGAACAGGTAATGATTGTAGCGCCCACCCGGCCACGGCGGATGGTGCTCGAGGCTGGCGGGCTCCGGGTTCGGCGCGGCGCCCCGAGATCCCCGATACCACTGCACGTAACGATCCCTGCCGTCCGGGTTCGCCATCGGATCGATGATCACGACGACGGAGTCCAGGATTCCGGCAGTTCCCTCTCCGTCACTGGCCAGATCCCAGGCCGTCCACAGGGCGGCCTCCGTTGATGCACTCTCGTCACCGTGCACTCCGTAAGTGAACCAGGCGACGGCTGGATTCTCACCAGCTATCCTGGAGGCCTCCGCGGTGGGGAGATCCGGATTCAGCAGTCTGGCGTTGGCGGCGAGTATCATGTCCATCTGGCCCTGGCTGCGCACTGACGCGACCACCAGCAGCAACAGAGGTCGCCCTTCGGCCGTCGTACCGTAACGGATCAGTCGCACGCGGCCTGAAGCCGCTTCCAGGGCCTCGGCGTATCGCACGACCTGGGCCGCGTCGGTGAACCTCTCCCCGAGGGCATGCCCCAACACGTCCTCGGGCGAAGGGGCGGTCTGGGCCCCAGCTCTGGCGGCGGTAAGGAGCAGCACGACCAGCGAGAGTCGAAGACAAGGGTGCATCGGAATGGATCCTCTCTTCGTGGCGATCGGGGCCCGCAAGCACGCGGGCTTGGACCGGGGTCCGGCTCGCGGGCCGAACCTTCGCCGAACCTAGCGATGGTCTCGGAAGGTATCAATCGACAAAGAGCCGTGTATCCGCAGATCTGGCCCTCAGGAGGACAGACGTTGGAGATTGAGAAGATGATTATCGTGAATCGAACGAAGACCCTGGGTGGCGTGCTGCTCCTGATGACACTGGCGTCTGGATGCGTGGAGCGGGCGCCGGAGGAGATCCCTGGCCCCGTCACCGATGATGTATACATCGATGTGATGACCCAACTGCTACTTGTCGACGTGAAACCGCCGAAGGGCGCCTCAGCAGAGGAGCGGGAGGCCAGGGCGGACTCGATCAGGGCAAAGATCCTCGCCGAGCATGGGGTCACCTCGGGGGACGTCCTGCGTTACGCGGACGCGCTTGGGAGTGAAGCCGGGCGAATGGAATCGCTGTGGCAGAGGATCACACAGCAGTTCGACTCGACTCGCATCGCGAACCTCGAGCAAGAGACGGAGGCTCGATCGGAGCCCGAGGGCAAGCTCGGCGAAGACGCCGCGGGAGCGCAGCAGGAACCGACGAATGCCGATTCCGACCCGGCAGTCGCAGGCTCCGATCCCGGAGAGAAAGGCGCACCCACGGTGACAGATTCAGGCGTCGCGCCCCCCCGCTCCCGTCGGCCGGCGAAGCGGACGTTCCCCGGACGACGGATCATCGCGGACTCGACAGGGCAGAGGCGCTGAAGGGCCGACCGAAACAAGCTTCAACGCCACCATTGGCCAGCATTCCCCGGTCTTGGTTGAGGTGCCGGACCGTGGTAGCTTGGCCCGGTAGCCGACCGACCAGTCACACGTTCAGAGAACCAACCGTACACGCCCGTTGGGCAGCACGCCCGACAATCGTTTGAAAGGCAGCGCGACCCTTGACCCGGGAGTCGAGCCTGGCAGAGCGTCACGAACGGTCGACCGGAGACCGAATCCCGGTGACGTGGATCCGCAGCGTCGGTCGAGTGGGGCTGGCGGGTACCCGCCACCTCGGGCGCGCGGGCGTTCTGTGGGGCGCGACCATGCTGGCACTGCTCCACCCACGCGACCATATCCGGGAGACGTTCCGGCAGGCAAAGGCGATCGGAGTCGAGAGTCTACCTCTCGTGCTCTTCGTCGCATCACTGAGCGGTTCCATTCTGGCTCAGCAGAGTGGATATCAACTCACCGAACTCCCGATGTGGATCGTTGGCAACACGGTGGCGGCGGGTATGATCACCGAGCTTGGCCCCTTGCTCTCCGCGATCATCATGGCGGGCCGCGTGGGGGCCGGCATCGGAGCCGAGATCGGAACGATGAAGGTCACGGATCAGTTGGACGCCATGCGTACCCTGGGTCGAGATCCGGTCGAGGAACTCGTCGCTCCCAGAGTGGTCGCAGGGGCGATCATGATGCTCCCGATCGTGATCCTCGCCAATATCGTGGGCATCTGGAGCGGGTGGATCACGGCGCTCGCGATGCTCGACATGACGACGCACGAATACGTGTATGGCGTTCAGGCCTATTACCACTCCGCCGCCCTGATCTTCTCCCTCCTCAAGGCCGTGTTCTTTGGGATCACGATCACATTCATTGGCTGCTACGTGGGCATGCAGGCTGAGGGCGGGGCCGCCGGCGTCGGCCGCACGGTCCGGAACACCGTGGTCGCCATCATCGTGGCGGTGATGGTTCTCGATGTAGTTCTAGCTCCGCTCTACAAGGCTGTCGGATGATCGAGATTCGAGGCCTGAGGAAGAACCTCAACGGCAAGTGGGTGCTGAACGGAGTAGACCTGGACATCCACGAGGGAATGAGCCTCGTGATCATGGGTCCCTCAGGTACCGGCAAGAGCGTCCTGCTGAAGCACATTGTGGGGTTGTTCGACCCGGACGAGGGCGAAGTGCTCGTGGAAGGGATGTCCGTTCCGAGAGCGAACGGCAAGCAGATCCGGGAAATCCGCGCCCGGATCAGCTACGTGTTCCAGAATTCGGCGCTGTTCGATTCCCTCACGGCCGGGCAGAACATTCAGCTCGGGCTCCCAGCCGAATTGTGCCGCGGGCAAGACGCGCACCGTTGTCCGCGTGTGCTCGAGGCCGTCGAGCACGTGAACCTGGAAGCGGACGTGCTCACGCTGATGCCCTCCGAGCTGTCCGGCGGCATGCAGAAGCGGGTTGCGATTGCACGGGCAATCGTCGGCCGCCAGAAGTACATTCTGTATGACGAGCCCACGACAGGGCTCGACCCGGTCAACGCTAGCGTGATCAACCGGCTGATAGCCAGGCTTCAGGGCGAGCTCGGCGCCACCAGCGTCATCGTGACACACGACGTAGAGTCGGCCTTCTTCCTGGGAGACAAGATCGTTCTCCTGGCAGACGGCAAGGTCCAGGTGCAAGGTACCCCGACGGAGCTCCGCGAATCGTCGGACCCCGTCGTGCGGGACTTCCTTCACCCCAAACTCAGATCATAGGTAACGTTAGATGCGTGACCCGGGCTTGAGAGACCAGTACAGGACGGAGCTTCAAGTCGGAGTGCTCCTGATCATCACCTTCTTCGCGTTGATCATGGGCATCGCGTGGATCACGGGCAGTCAGCCAGGGGGAGCCCGGCTGTCGGTGACCGCGATCGCTCCGGAGGCAGCAGACGTTACTGAAGGCACCCGCGTCACCTTGCTCGGAGTCGACGTGGGAGAGGTCAGGCGAGTCGTGCTCCGGCAGGACCACGTCGCGATGGAGCTCGTCGTCTCGTTTGAGGGTCGGTTGCCCCGGGACACACGCGGCGAAATCAAGACGTCGGGTTTCCTTGGCGCCAACGTCGTCGCGCTCCTGCCCGGCACCTCGAGCGAGCTTCTCTCATCGGGTGACACGATCACGGCGGCACCCGCCCCCGGCCTGAACGAACTGGCAGGACAGCTCGGAGATCGGGCAGGGCTGGTTCTCGAGCAGGCCCGGAAGCTCCTCTCTGACAGCATGATCAGCGATATGCACTCGGCGGCCGGCTCGCTGGCGTCTGGTATGGAAGATATTGAGCTTCTGCTCGAGCGCGAAGCCACCGCGCTGGAGGAGATGATAGGAGCTTTGAGCGCGGCATCGAAGGAGCTGGCCGAGGCGGCCTCAGGACCGGAGATCGATCGTACGCTGGCCAACATCGACACTCTGACCACGCGCCTGGCCGCTGCCAGTGTCGACCTGAACGCGAGCGGTGAATCTCTGGCGTCGATCCTCTCCAAAATCGACGAGGGAGATGGCACGCTGGCGAGGATGGTCAACGACGACGAGCTCTACGAAAGGCTGACAGGAGCAGCCGAGAACATCCAGGCAGCCTCCGAAGAGATCGCGCTCCTGACGCGCGATGTCAGGGAACAGCCCGACAAGTATCTTGGGAACCTGAAGTTCTCGGTCTTCTGACGGGGCGAAGTTCCTCGGCGTGCGGCCCGTGGGATCCGGTCAGAACACGGCCCGGAAGAGCTGGAACGCGCCGTACGCCGCCAGAATCACCACGACGGCAATCGTGGTGCGACGGCTGAGCAGCGGCCAGCGTCTCGCGGACGTCTCCGTCACCTGGTAACTGCCGGTCCGCTGCACTCCGTCCCGGCTGATCTCGAACAGCCAGGCCAGGATCAGAGCGATCGGGAAGCCAGCGGCGAGGCCCATCAGGATCCACCCCCCCCACGCGATGTACTCAGCAGCCGCATCGACAATTCCAACGAGGGCCAGCGCGACCGCGATGTATACGACACCGACGTTGTAAACCTTCCGCCGCTTGAGCTCCTCCCAGAACGACACTCCGCCCCCCAACCCACGCGCTTGAGTGGCGGCACCGGTCGTAGTGTGCGTACCGGTAACGGGCGATGGCATGAGGCCGGGCGTGCTGGTCGTGGTGTAACCGCCGGTAACCACGCCCGCCCCCGCTTGCACCGCTTCGGCGTACTGACTCGCCTCGGCGTACCGATCCGCGGGAAGCCGGGCTAGCGCCTTGAGCACCGCCAGGTCCAGCGTCTCTGGAACAGTGTCTCGCAGGAGGCTTAGAGATGTCGGCGACTCCGACTGCCTACGCGCCATGGTGATCTGGGGGGAGCGCCCCGCAAGCGGAGCCTCCCCGGCAAGCATCTCGTACGTGACGCACGCGAGGGAGTAGATATCGCTCCTGCCATCCAGCTCCGCCTCTCCGCGCGCCTGCTCCGGGCTCATGTAGGCCGGTGTACCAACGGCCATTCCGGTCTCGGTGAGCCGCTCGCCTCCGCCCAACGTAATGGCACGTGCAATCCCGAAATCGGTGATCAGGGCGTGTCTGCTGGTAAGCAACACGTTCTCGGGCTTGATGTCCCGATGGATGACTCCCTGCGAGTGCGCGAAGTCGAGAGCGTCGGCGACTTCGGCCGTGATCCGAACAGCTTCCTCCACAGGCAGATACTTCTCGCGCTTCAAGCGATCTCGAAGGGTCTCGCCCGTGATGCACGGTGTAACGTGGTACAGGAGCCCCTCCGCGTCGCCCGAGTCGTAGAGCGGGAGGATGTGAGGGTGCACGAGACCCGCCGCGATCTCGATCTCCCGCAAGAACCGCTGGGCGCCGACGGAAGCGGCGAGCTCCGGCAGCAGTACTTTCACGGCAACCGTACGGTCATGCCTGATGTCCCGCGCCTTGAACACCATCGACATGCCGCCGCGACCCAACGCCTCCTGGATCTCGTAACGACCCTCGACAGCACGAGACAGTCGGTCAGCCAGTTTCGGCATGCTCACATCCCGGTAGGGTGATCGACGAACCGGCATTCCACTCCGTAGCGATCTGACAGAAGCTCCCCCAGCGCCCGCACACCCGCCGTCTCCGTAGCGTAGTGACCAGCATAGATCACGTTGACACCGAGCTCAGTCGCGTCGTGGAACGAGTGGTGACTCCCTTCTCCCGTAACGAAAGTATCGAGTCCCTCGGCATGCGCCTGCTCGATCAACGACGCGGCGGACCCCGTGGCGATCCCTACACGTCGGACGTGTGCCGGCCCCCCGGCAATCACCCGCGGAGTGTCACCACAGACCTTCTCCACTGTCCCCACGAATTCCCGTAGCGACACGTCCGTCACCGCCCACACACCTGCACCGACTAGATCTCTCCACACTCCAAAGGTCCCTTCGACAGTGAGACCGAGCTGCCCGGCGAGCAGGACGTTGTTACCTACGTCAGGATGGATGTCGAGAGGAATGTGGGCGCTGTACAGGGCCATGTCTCCTTCGAGCAGGGCTTTCAAGCGCCTGTACGAACGGCCTGTGACTGGAAGTGGATCACCCCAGAAGAGGCCGTGATGGACGATCAGCAGCTGGGACCCGTCCCGTACCGCCTCGTCGATTGTGGCCTGGCACGCGTCGGTGGCAACGCGCACCGACTCGATTGGCGACCGGCAGTATACCTGGAGGCCGTTCCACGCCCCCGAGTAGTCCGGCGTACCGCGCACATCGAGATAGTCATCGAGAAACTCCACCAACTCCTGCAGGTCCGCCACGTGTCACTCCTTCCCACCGGGGTTCGCTAACAGGTTGGTGAAGGACCCTGGCTGGCCGGCCGCCCGGGATTCTTCAGCAACCTGCCATGTCAGTACGACCGCGCCCTGACGACCTCATACTTCGAGGGCTCTCCGCACAAGCACCGCACCGGGGCATTTGGCGACCGGTATTCCTCGTCCGGAATGACCCGGATCGTGGAACTGGTGTCGTCCTTGACCTGCTGCTCGCACTCGCCTTCTCCACACCAGCCCGTGAATGCGAAGCCACCCTCCGTCTCCATGAGCCTCTGGAACTCGGGATAGTCCTCGATCCCACTGACGGTGGCAGACTCTCGACGCGCCAGGGCTGCCGCAAGCGACTCATCCTGGATCGCGTCGAGCATGTCCCGCAGCACCCCAGCCACTCCCTCCATCGGAAGAGGGAGCTTGCGGTCGACCCCCTCGGGCGTGACACGTCGGACCGCCATCACGCTTTCCGCCTGCACGTCACGCGGCCCGACCTCGAGGCGCAACGGGACTCCTCGTCGCTCCCAATCATAGTACTTCGCTCCGGGATTCATACCCTCCCGCGCGTCGACGTGGACCCGCACGCCTGCTTTCTCCAGCTCGACCCGAACGCGCTCTCCGGCCTCGAAGACCTGCTCTCGCTGCTCGTCATCTCTCCAGATCGGCACCACAACGACCTCGTATGGCGCGAGCTTCGGAGGCAGGATCAGGCCAGCGTCATCACCGTGCGTCATGATGAGCGCGCCTATCAGCCTCGTCGACACACCCCACGAAGTGCTCCACACGAACACGTGCTCTCCGTCCTCTGTCTGATACCGGACGTCAAACGCGCGCGCGAAGTTCTGACCCAGGTTGTGGCTCGTTCCCGCCTGTAGCCCCTTGTTGTCCTTCATCAGGGCCTCGCAAGCGTAGGTGCGCAGCGCACCGGCGAACCGCTCGGAGTCGGTCTTCAGTCCCGTGATCACCGGCATGGCCATCCAATCTTCCATGAAGGTGCGATAGACTCCAAGCATCCTCCGCGTTTCTTCTTCGGCCTCCTCCTCACTGGCGTGTGCCGTGTGCCCTTCTTGCCACAGGAACTCGGTAGTACGCAGGAACGGTCGCGTCCGCTTTTCCCACCGGACCACGTTCGCCCACTGGTTGAGCAGTACCGGTAGATCCCGATACGATTGAATCCAGTCGCTCAGGATGGGCCAGATGATGGCTTCCGAGGTCGGCCGCACTACGAGCGGCTCCTCGAGCTGGACCCCTCCCGCATGTGTTACAATTGCCGTTTCCGGGGCAAACCCCTCGAAGTGTTGTGCTTCCCGGTCCAGCGCGGACTTTGGCAGGAACAGCGGGAAGTACGCGTTCTGATGGCCGGTGGCCTTGAACATCCCATCCAGCGCACCCTGCATCAGCTCCCATATCCGATAACCGTAGGGGCGGATGACCATGCAGCCCCGTACCGGCGACTGGCTGGCCAACTCGGCCTGCTGCACGATTTCGTTGTACCAGGCGGAAAAGTCCTCGCTCTGTGGCGTCAGCCCCCTACCGTTCGGCATGCTCTGTGTCATCCTCCGCCTGGGCCTTCACCCGGGCAGCATCAGTTCTTCAATCGAGCGTCAGGACGAATCGGCCAGCAACTCGGCCAGTCCGATCCTCCGCTCCTCTCCCGTCGCCATCGTTCGAACCACACACTCGCCTCGCTCTACCTCTTCGGGGCCCACCACGATCACCCTGCCCGCACCGGCCTGGTGGGCCACCTTGAACTGTCGGGCCACCCCACGGCTTCGGTAGTCAAAGGCAACCCGGCGACCCCGCCCCCGAAGGGCATGGACGATCCGCAGTGCTTCGGGTAACTGCTCCTCGGAAACGTGGACCACGAAATCGTCCAGCGCCACCGTAAGATCCGGAACGAGATCTCTGTCGCGCAGAAGCTCGGCGAGCACCACGTCTCCCATACCGAATCCCAATGCCGGCAACGCCGGCCCTCCGACCGCCTCGAGGAGGTCATCGTATCGGCCACCACCGCAAATCGCCCGGAATCGCCCGCGGCGATCCCATAACTCGAACACAAGCCCTGTGTAGTAGGCCAGGCCACGCACCAGGCGCACGTCGAATCTCGCAAAACCGCCGAGCCCCGTCGCCTCCAGCTGGGTCTGAAAGCGGCGCAGCCGCTCCAGGCTGTCAACGACCTCACTCGATCCGCCGAACCGATGGGCCAGCTCCTGCAGATCCACATCCGCCAGCGCGAGCACGTCGGTCGCCGCGCCTCGCGGCACACCCGACTCGGCCAGGCGATCAAGCACCCACTCACTCGACTCGCGATCGGCCTTGTCGAGAGCCGCGAACGCTCCGGGAAGCCCGGTCTCCGGAACGCCGAGTTCCACAAGGATTCCCGATATCAGGCGCCGATCGGAATAACGCACCTCGAAGTCCGCTTCGCCCAGTCCGAACTCCCGCAGGACATCGATCGCTGCGGCGACCACTTCCACATCCGACGCCACCGACGACTCGCCGACGATATCGAGATTCAGCTGGAAATGCTCGCGGAGCCGTCCCTTTTGAGGCCGCTCATGGCGGAACAGCTGTGGCACTGAGAACCACTTGATCGGCTTCGGCAACCCCGCCGCCCGGGCTGCCACCATGCGCGCGAACGTAGGCGTCATTTCCGGCCGCAACGCGACCTCGCGCCCACCCTGGTCGGTGAACGCGTACAGCTGGCCCACGATCTCCTCACCCGACTTACGGGTGTACAGCTCGAGGGATTCGAGAGGGGGGCCGTCGTACTCGACGAATCCGTAGCGTCTCGCCACTTCCCGCCACGTGCGGACAATGTGTGACCGCAGTGCCATATCGGCCGGATAGAAGTCCCGGAACCCGGGCAGACTAGACATGTTCATAAGACGCCAATGTATGCGGCGCCTCCGGAGGGTGGCAACAGAAAGCGCCGGCCTCATGACCGGCGCTCTCTCGCTTGTCGGGGCCCGTCCAGAGACAACTCAGTCGGGCGTGCAGAACCGATCGTACGCGCGCTTCAGCTCGTCGGCGATCTCGAAGGCATCTCGGCCCTCTATTTGATGCCGCTCCAACATGAACACGTGCTCGCCGTTGTTGAACAGGGCGATCGACGGACTCGACGGGCGGAAGCCCCGAACGTGCTCACGGGCCCGCTCGGTTGCGTCCACGTCCTGACCCGCGAAGACCGTGACGATATGGTCCGGTTGCACCGAGTGCCCCGTGGCAATGGCCACGGCAGGCCGAGCGTTCGCTGCTGCACAGCCACAAATCGAGTTGATGACGAGCAGAGTTGTGCCCTCGCTGTCGGCGAGAGCGCGATCTACTTCGTCCGGCGTGCTCAGCTCCTCCGCACCGATACGAACGAGCTCCTCCCGCATCGGCCGCACGGTCTCCGGATCATACTGCATGTGCTCACTCCTTTTCGGTCGCGCCCAGGATAAGTGTTCTGGCATCGCCCACGGTGTGGGCAGACCCGGTGACGACTACCGTTCCGGCACCAGCGAGTTCCCTCGCCCGCTCGAGAGCCCGGGCGAACTCGGGCTCGACCTCCACGTTCCGGCCGCCAGCCGCCTCGAGAGCCTCTTCGGGCTTCCAGCGTCTTTCCGGTGGCGACGACGGTGCAATCGTGAACACGCTGGATTCTGCCGATGAAAGAAGGGGCCCGAGCATCTCCGGCCACGGTTTGTCCCCGAGGATCGCTACTAGCAATACCAGCGGTTCGGGGAGGACCGCAGTTTCGAGAAGCGCCGCCAGGTTCTTGGCGGCCGCCACGTTGTGCGCGATGTCGAGCACCCAGGTGCCCCCATCGGCCGACAGAACTTCGAACCGTCCGGGCCAGCGGACCGCTGACAGCCCCTGTGATGCGTGGTCATGGGTCACCCCGGAGTCGAGCCATTCCACTGCCCGGATGGCGAGCGACGCATTCCTTGCCTGATGGCCGCCCACGAGCGGGGTCCGGCCCCTGCGTCCGTTGATGCTGCCAGTCGCTCGATATGTGAAGGTCGTGCCTGCCCGCTCGACGACGACATCCTCGAGCGAGAAATCCTCCCCCAGCGTATCGACAGGCGCCCCGAGATACTCGGCCCTCGCCTCCACGACCTGTTTCGGCCCTTCGGAGAGGGGGCCCGACACCAGTGGCACACCGTGCTTCAGGATGCCCGCCTTCTCGGCTGCAATCTCCTCCAGTGTGTCTCCGAGATACTCGGAGTGATCGAGGTCCACCGACGTGATCACCGTTACCCGTGGGGTCACCACATTCGTGGCGTCGAGTCGACCACCGAGCCCCACCTCCGCGACGATGGTCCTGCACCCGGCCCGCCGAAAAGCCTCGAACGCGAGCACGGTAGTCGACTCGAAGAACGTCGCGTCCTCCCTCTCGGCCAGCGGAAGTACGTCCCTCGCGCAGTCCTCCAGCAGCACCAGGTCGGCCAGGGCACCACCGATACGGATTCTCTCGGCGAACACTCTCAGATGCGGGGACGTGTACAGGCCCGTGAACCGTCCGCTTGCGCGGAGTATCGACTCGGCGTGCGCGGCCGTCGACCCCTTTCCGTTCGTGCCGCCGATGTGGATGAAGTCCAGTTCCCCCTGCGGATCGCCGAGCGAGTGAAGCATCGACCGTGTCCTGTCGAGACCC
>PVMK01126866.1_pt1 | contig 12394 bp, 9 predicted proteins | sample 1853481 | NCBI WGS metagenome assembly PVMK01 (sample SAMN08533507, study PRJNA380276) | Marine sediment metagenome, whole genome shotgun sequencing project.
GGTCCACTGTTTGGTGAAGCTGGTATCGTAGTTGTCCGGATCGACATACTCGCGCTCATCGCACTCAGGGTCTTCCGAGCCCACCAGGATGTGATTGCCCGTCTCCGGTCTCGAATAGCAGCCGATATCGCCGTCGGAAATGATCGTCCCATCCCTCTGGTAATCGATGTCATCAGGGGCGGGAACATGGCAGACTTCCTGGCGCAGGGCCCTGGTTTTGATTTTCATGTCTTCTTCCACCCCGGCCATACGGTTGATGATATAGGAGTGGGGACCGGCGACATTGACCACGATGGGCGCATCGATTTGATTTCCGTCCTTTAAGGTAATGCCGGCTGCCCGGCCTTCTTTTTTGCGAATATCGACCACCTCGGCGTTAAACATAAACTCTCCGCCCTTGGCTTCAGCCGCCCGCTGGAGGTTATGGGTGGAAAGCTGCGGATCGCTGATATAGCCCGACTCGGAAACAAAAATTGCTCCGGCCACGGCCTCACCGGTGGGCTCGCCAAAATCGGGGTCATCGGGCAGCTTGACCGGGAAGTATTTGCGGGTATCTAAAAAGGGCACCTTCTTTTTAATCCCCGCGATATCCAGCTCTTCGTATTCGACCCCCAGGTTATCGAGACTGGCCATGACATTTTTAAGGTATTTGTTGTGGGCGGTTTTCATCACCAGACAGCCGGTATTGATGTAGGTCACCAGGCCGAGCTCGTCCTCAACCTCCAGGTATTCGGGCCAGTTGATCCAGTAATGAAAGCCTTCACGGGCCATGGCCACCCCATCCGGCGTGGAGTAATGCAGGCGAATGACGGCGCAGGAGCCGGCAGTAGAACCGTAGCCGGCCGATGAAAGTTTGTCCACGTTGAGTGTCTTGTAGCCTTTCTTGGCCAGTTCGAAAGCAATGGCGGCGCCGATGATGCCGGCCCCGATAATAATAGCGTCATATTGTTTGTTCACAGATACTCCTCCTAAATTTTTCGTAACCGTTCACAGGTTCAAGGTTCAACGTTCAGGGTTAAGGACAAAGAAGGCAAAAAAGACCCGAAGTCCTCGTTAAAAATGCTCATTTTGCCAAATAATTGCCAATTTGGCTCCAAATTTTGGATTAGGCCTGACGAAGCTGACGCCTTTCTCGTAAATACGCATCCCAAATGCAGTCCGGGGACGAGAATGGAATCTTGAACCCCGGAACCCCTGGCCCAGACCGATCATCGACACTATACATGCGAAAAGTACAGTCTAAGCCTACTCAAGCAATGGGTTTGGAATCATGCCACGAGTCGCACTCTCCGAGGCGTAGGATCGCGCGCTACGAGCCGGAGGCCAGGGCGGGCTTTGAACCCGTGAACGCCCACATTTTTCGTAAAGCAGACAGTGTTTCGACTGATGAAGGCCACTAAGGGCCTAGGTTTCTTCCAACATTGCGTGGAAGAAATGGCCCCTTCGGGGCAATAAAGGCGTCTAAAAGCGATTGAGCAAGTTATAGTTTTCAGTGTTCAGGTTTCAGCACTTACTTTCCCTGACACCCGACACCTGACACCTTCAGTCTTTTACAACATGTTGTCAGAAAAATCCCGCTAAGGGCCTAATATGACTATCGGGCCGCCTATTCTCTATTTATGGATATCGTCTGTCAAGAAAATAGTTAGCTGGAGATCACAAAATTGTTGAACAAGGGGTTGTAATGGTTTACAAACTGAAACCGGATAAAATTCCTTTTCCAAATTTTAAGCTTCACTATAACAGGGGGCCTGTTTTTTTTCATGGGTGACGCCGTATTAGCCGTTGATAATCTAAAAACCTATTTCAGAGTGAAAGAGGGATTGGCCAAGGCCGTTGACGGGGTCTCATTCCGAATACACCGAGGGGAGACCCTGGGGTTGGTGGGTGAGTCCGGCTGCGGCAAAACGGTTTCTTCACTTTCCATTCTAAAGCTTCTTGAAATGCCGCCGGCCGAATTTCATTCAGGCAAAATCCTTTTTGAAGGACAGGATCTGCTCACTTTTTCGGAAAAGCAGATGCGTAATATCAGAGGCAAATCCATCTCGATGATTTTCCAGGAGCCCATGACGTCGCTTAACCCCATGCTTTCTATTGGGTTTCAGGTTGGTGAGGTACTCATCAACCATGAGCGTTTAACCGCCAGACAGGCGCGCTCCCGCTCGGTTGAGCTTCTGGAAATGGTGGGAATTCCTTCGCCCGCAAAACGAGCAACCGAATACCCGCACCAGCTCAGCGGCGGCATGCGGCAACGGGTCATGATCGCGCTGGCGCTGGCCTGCAATCCCAGGGTGCTCATTGCAGACGAACCGACCACCGCCCTTGACGTGACTATCCAGGCTCAAATTCTGGAATTGATGATAGATCTCCGTGAAAATTTGGGTACGAGCATTTTGTTGATCACCCACGATCTCGGTGTCATTGCCGAAACCGCTCACCGGGTGGCTGTCATGTATGCCGGCAAAATCGTCGAAGAGGCTGATGTCGGAACGATCTTTAAAAATCCGCTTCACCCCTATACCCAGGGTCTTATGAAATCCATTCCCCGAATCGACGAATCCGGCAGCACGCGCAGGCTGGCGGAGATCCCCGGGATGGTTCCCAATTTGTATCATTTGCCGCCGGGGTGTTCATTTTTTGACCGTTGTCCTGTGGGCAGGGAGAAGTGTCGGACGGCCAGCTCCAAGCTGTTTGCCGTCGATGCTGGTCACTCGGTAAGATGTTGGTTAGCTCGGGATGGTTGAAGCCATTGTATTCGATCTTTTGGTCGGTAAGGACGACTCAAGATGCCGGAAATGCTGTTGGAAGTTGAAAACCTGAAAAAACACTTCCCGATCAAACACGGACTGTTTTCAAAGATCGTGGGAAAGGTTCACGCGGTAGATGGAATCAGCCTGAGTATTCAGCGCAAACATACATTGGGACTGGTTGGAGAGAGCGGCTGTGGGAAAACGACGGCGGGCAAAACCATCCTGAAACTCCTTGAGCCCACCAGTGGCGCCATCAGCTACGGCGGCGAGGACATCACCCGTTACGATCGCCATGAAATGAAACCGTTCAGACGTAAAATGCAGATCATCTTCCAGGATCCCTTTTCCTCTTTGAATCCCCGCCACACGGTGTCTTCAATTATTGCTGCGCCACTTGAAATTCATCGACTGGCCCGGGGAAAAGAAATAGAAGAACGCATCGCCGATCTGCTGAAGAAGGTTGGTCTGCCGTCCGAGTCGATGCGCCGCTATCCCCATGAGTTCAGTGGCGGACAGCGTCAGCGTATCGGCATTGCCCGCTCATTGGCCGTAGAGCCAGAGCTTATTATTGCCGATGAGCCTGTCTCCGCACTGGATGTCTCTATTCAAGCCCAGATTCTAAATTTGTTGCAGGATCTGCAGGATGAACTCGGCCTGGCCTATATTATTATTGCCCACGATCTCAGCGTCATTCGTCACATTTCATACCAGATAGCGGTGATGTACCTTGGCCGGATCGTAGAATTGGCGCCAAGTGCCAAATTTTACACGAACCCGCTTCACCCCTATAGTGAAGCGCTTCTCTCAGCGGTGCCAGTCCCCGACCCTGCCATTAAGAAAAAGCGCATAACGCTGAAGGGGGACGTTCCATCGCCGATTAATCCGCCTGCCGGTTGTCGGTTCCACCCGCGGTGTCCTTACCGGTTTGATCCCTGTGATAAAGTGGAGCCCGAGTTAATTCAGGCCGAAGGGGACCATATTGTCGCGTGTCACCTGAGACAGGAAAAATTATTGAATACTTTCGATTGAATATTGAAAATTTATGGTTCGCCTTCGGCGGATCAATTTTAATAGATCCGGATGAACCGGAACCAAACAAAAATTAATCACGAAAACACGAAAAAAAGACGACCTAAATTTCGTACTTTCCAGCTTTCGTATTTTCGTGATGAAAAAATAGTTTTGCCATTAAATGCAAAAAAATTATAACTAAGTGCCTATCAAAAAATGGCTGAGTGAAGCAACTTCCATAAATATTCAATTTCGGCTTGTCCGGGTTAGGAGAGAAATAGCTTGTTAAAATATATTGCCCGCAGGCTGCTTCAAGCCATTCCGTTGCTCGTCGGTGTATCGATTCTGGCCTTTGCCATGATGCACCTGGCGCCGGGCGGTCCCCTGTCTGTGTATACGCTCAATCCCACCATTACCGCCCAGGACATCGAGCGCATCAAGGCCGTCTTCGGTCTCGACCAACCCATTTACCTCCAGTATGCCAGGTGGGCCTGGGGTATGTTTACCGGAGACTGGGGAAACACCTTTTTCGGCGGCCGACCGGTTTTCGCCGTCATCATGGAAAGGGTCCCGGCCACATTTTTGCTAATGGGATCGGCCATGGCCGTCGCTGTCCTGCTCGGCATGTCCATCGGCATTCTGGGTGCATTCAAACGCTACTCGCTTTTTGACTATTTGGCCACTACGGGTGCCATGGTGGCCCTTTCCTTTCCCACGTTCTGGTTCGGATTGATGGCCATCTTTATTTTCAGTTTGAAACTGGGCTGGCTGCCTTCCGGCGGTATGTACACCCTGGGCGGCGAAGAGGGCATTCTGGATTTGCTGCGCCACATGATTTTGCCCACCATGGTTCTGGCGCTGGTATTGGTGGCCCAATGGAGTCGATACACGAGATCAAGTTTTTTAGAAGTCATTCATCAGGATTACATCCGTACTGCCAGATCCAAAGGGTTGTCCGGAAGCAGGATCCTCTTTCGACACGCTTACCCTAATGCCCTGGCACCGCTGATTGCCCTGGCGGGAGTTCAGTTGCCCTGGCTGTTTAGCGGGGCGCTGGTTACCGAAACCATCTTCGGGTGGCCCGGTATGGGCCGGCTTTTTGTGGACGCCTTGACGATGAAGGAATATCCGGTATTAATGGGAATGGTGATGGTGACCGCTATAACGGTCATCATTGGCAACCTTCTGGCGGACACCGTCAATGCCCTGCTTGATCCTCGTATTCGAATCGACTGAAACGGGACAAACGTCCGCAAAACTTTTGAAGACCCAACCCGACAAGCCGGAATTGAATATTGAGGATTTATTGATCAAGATCTGGAATGCCCGACTCACCCAATTGGGTGAAAAGGCTCCATGAAAAACGATGAAGACGGAATCCCTTTGAATAAGAGCGGGTTGGGAGTCTTTTCAACCCGGAACGTTGAACCCTGAACCGCTCAACCTTGGGAATTTTTATTATGGAAGTTGAAGAAATAAAAGTGACTCAATCGTACGTGAAAAAACGGGTGAGTTTTATGAAAGCCAAATACATCGGATCTGGCGCCGATTTTGCATCATCGATTGGCGGTGGTCGGCGGATGTGTCATCCTGGTATTGTTTCTATCAACCGTATTTGCCGCCCTTATTTCGCCCCACGATCCTCTTGATCTCGACACCAAACGGCGCTTTATTGTCCCCTTTACCGACAGCAACTACATTCTCGGTACCGATGAGATCGGGCGCGGCACGCTTACCCGCCTTATTTACGGCGGTCGTATCAGCCTAATCGTGGGGGTTGCGGCCATGTTTGCCACCATCGTTACCGGCATGATCATCGGTCTTTTGTCAGGTTATTACGGCGGCAGGGTCGACAATATCTTGATGCGCTTTACCGATACGATGCTATGCTTCCCTCAGGTTTTTCTGCTCCTGGTTCTGGCGGCTTTCATTACGCCCACCGTCATTTCCATCGCCCTGATCATCGGATTCACCTCCTGGATGGAGGTCGCCCGGATTATTCGGGCACAAATTCAGTACATAAGGGAACAGGACTTTGTTCAGGCCAGCTATGCCCTGGGCGCCTCAGGTTCCCGGATTATGTTTCGGGAGTTGTTGCCCAATGCCATGGCACCTGTTTTGGTATCCGCCACCCTGAACGTTGCCAACGCGGTACTGGCGGAATCGTACATCAGTTTTTTAGGGTACGGTATTCAGCCTCCCCTTGCCAGCTGGGGAAACATGCTGACCGATGCCCAGGCTTATTTTGATTTGGCTCCCTGGCTGGCAATTCTGCCGGGGGTCATGATTACGTTGACGGTTATGAGTTTCAATTTCCTCGGCGACGGTCTCAGGGACGCCCTGGACGCACGGCTGAGGATGACTTCAGGATAGCCGTCCGGGCAATGTCGCCTGTCGGCTAAATTAACCATCTATTCAGGAAAGGAGGAAAAATCATTATGAATCATGTCAAAAAATTCGGTTTGAGGGGCAAGGGCTCAACGAGGTGTTTGTTTACAGCCTTTATCCTATTGGCATTTGTCTGCGGTATTTTGATCTTTACCGTCCAGCCGGTCTCGGCAGCCAAAAAAAGCGTTATTATCGGCATGACCCAGGAGCCGGTAAACTTCAACCCTTTGCTTTACGTCAATTCCGGCACCGAAGAAGTCCCCGAGGCCTGTATGTTCGACGCGCTTTGGGATATCAACGAGAAAGGAGAATTCGTACCCAACCTGGCCGTAAAAGTTCCGACCCTGGAGAACGGAGGTATCTCCCAGGACGGCAAAGTATGGAAGATCGAGCTCAAAAAAGGCATCAAGTGGCATGACGGCGCACCGTTTACGGCCAAAGATGTAGAATTCACTGGCGGAATCGTACATCAGTTTTTTAGGGTACGGTATTCAGCCTCCCCTTGCCAGCTGGGGAAACATGCTGACCGATGCCCAGGCTTATTTTGATTTGGCTCCCTGGCTGGCAATTCTGCCGGGGGTCATGATTACGTTGACGGTTATGAGTTTCAATTTCCTCGGCGACGGTCTCAGGGACGCCCTGGACGCACGGCTGAGGATGACTTCAGGATAGCCGTCCGGGCAATGTCGCCTGTCGGCTAAATTAACCATCTATTCAGGAAAGGAGGAAAAATCATTATGAATCATGTCAAAAAATTCGGTTTGAGGGGCAAGGGCTCAACGAGGTGTTTGTTTACAGCCTTTATCCTATTGGCATTTGTCTGCGGTATTTTGATCTTTACCGTCCAGCCGGTCTCGGCAGCCAAAAAAAGCGTTATTATCGGCATGACCCAGGAGCCGGTAAACTTCAACCCTTTGCTTTACGTCAATTCCGGCACCGAAGAAGTCCCCGAGGCCTGTATGTTCGACGCGCTTTGGGATATCAACGAGAAAGGAGAATTCGTACCCAACCTGGCCGTAAAAGTTCCGACCCTGGAGAACGGAGGTATCTCCCAGGACGGCAAAGTATGGAAGATCGAGCTCAAAAAAGGCATCAAGTGGCATGACGGCGTACCGTTTACGGCCAAAGATGTAGAGTTCACCTATCAGACCATCGTCAACCCCAAGGTGGCAATCCGCTCCCGTTCGGGATTTGATTTGATTTCCGAATTCAAAATTATCGATGACTACAACGTCGAAATCCATCTTTCCAAGCCATTTGTTCCCTTCGCTTGGGGCTGGCAGAAAATGCATATCGTTCCGGCACATATTCTGTCCAAAGAGGCCGACATTAATACAGCGCCGTTTAACAGCCAACCGATCGGCACCGGCCCCTACAAGCTGGTAAAACGCGTGGCCGGCAGCCACATGGTATATAAACGCAATATGGATTACCACCGCGGTGCACCCGCCATCGAAACCGTTATCCATAAGTTCGTGCCCGATCAGACTGTCCTTTACACCCAATTTAAAACCGGCGAAATCGATGTTTTAGGACTTCACGGTGTTCCGCCTGTCAGATACGAGGAGGCCCGGTAACCTTAAAGGCAAGGACGCTCTCGAAACACCCGGCAGCCTTGGGTGGAGTTCATTTATTTTAACTGCGGAAAACCCCAGTTCCAGGAAAAAGTCGTCCGCCAGGCCCTCTACTATGCCGTCGATAAAGAGAGATGGATCAAGGACATTTACTACGGCCTGCCGCCCCGGACGTTGTCATATCTGCACCCCAACCATTGGGCCTACAGTCAAAACCTCAAAGATCCCGGATACAACCCGGAAAAAGCGGCCGCCATGCTCGACGCCGCCGGCTGGAAGAAAGGCGCGGATGGGATTCGGGAAAAGAATGGTGTTAAACTAAAATTCACCATGTCCACCACCGCCGGGTCCAAGGCCCGCGAACAGGCCCAGGCCATGATCCAGGCCGACTGGAAAAAAATCGGTGTGGCCATGGAAATTAAAAATATGCCCGCCTCGGTGGTCTGGGGGGAATACACCACCAAGAGCCAGTTCGACACGTTGATGGTGGGATGGGAACCGACGGTGGGGATGGATCCCGACTATACCGCCCGCTGCCACTCCAAACAGATTCCGGCCAAGTATGGGACCGGTTCCAACTACGTCCAGTATGAAAACCCTGAAATCGACAAACTGTTGGAAGAAGGTGTTCTCATATCCGACATGGAGAAGCGCAAAGCGGTTTATTATAGAATCCAGGAAATATTACACGAAGATGTCCCTTTTGCGCCAATTTTTGCTTACATGTTTATGTACGGCAAGAACTCGGCGCTTAAAGGCTATAAAATAAATCCTTATGTGACTGATATTACCTGGAATATTCAGGATTGGTCTTGGGAATAAATTTTCCGGAAGAAAATTTATATTAAGACGCACCGGAGGGTTTTAATCAGCCCTGTAAAACAGATAAAAGGGTGGTGGCCGGAAAGGCCACCCCCTTTTTATCATTTTAATTTTAATCAGAATATAGGCATATTCATGAACCACAAAGCAGAAACGCTGGTCATCGGCGGCGGCGCCATCGGCATTTGTTGTGCCTATTACCTCCATGGGCTTGGCAAAAATGTCACCGTGGTTGAAAAGGACGCCATTTGCTCCGGCAGTTCCTATGGCAATGCCGGGCTGATCGTCCCCAGCTACAGCACACCCCTGGCGACACCCGGGGTGATTTTCCAGGGACTCAAATGGATGTTAAATCCGGAAAGCCCCTTTTACATCAAGCCTCGCTTCGACCGGGGATTGCTCTCATGGTTGTGGAAGTTTCGCAGCGCCTGTAACGAGAATAACGTGCGCAAAGCGCTGCCTGTTTTAAGTGGCCTCAGTTCAGCCAGTATGGAGCTATTTGACGATCTGGCTGCGCTTGAAGGATTTAATTTCGGTTTTGAAAAAAACGGAATAGTAGAAATTTTTAACACCCATAAAGGCTTTGAGAAAGGCGCTAAAGATGCGCGGCGCCTGAAAGAATATGGTATTGAAAACAAGATATTGGAAAATGGTGAAATTATACAATACACCCAGAGCTTGCGAACTACCGCTGTGGGCGGCATCTTTTTTGCCGGTGACGCCCACATTGTCCCCGACCAATTTGTGCGCCAGTTAGCCCGGCATCTTGAAAACAAAGGGATTCATCTGCTTACTTCAGTAGAGGTGCTGGGATTTAAAACATCAGGTCGAAAGATGACAACTGTTAAGACGACGCGAGGTGACATATCCGTTGAAGAAGTCATTCTGGCCGGTGGTTCCTGGTCCGCGGAGATGGCACGCGAGCTGAAAATCAAGGTATTGATGGAGCCTGCAAAAGGCTACAGCGTTACTTACAAAAGACCGCCTGGAATTCCTTCCGTGCCATTGGCCATGGCCGAGGCGAAAGTTGTACTGACCCCCATGTCCGACATGGTGCGTTTTGCAGGCACCCTTGAACTTGCCGGATTCGACATGTCGATTAATAAACGGCGGTTGCATGCGATCCTCAAGGCCGTACCCGCATACTTTCCGGACATCGATACGGATGCACTTGAGTTAATTGAAATCTGGCGCGGACTGCGGCCCTGTTCGCCGGACGGGCTGCCCTATCTCGGGCGGCCCCGGCAATATGATAATGTCATCATTGCTGCCGGTCACGGCATGCTGGGCATTTCGCTGGCGCCGATAACAGGCAAAATCGTCTCCCAGCTTTCAGCAAACCAAACACCCGCAATAGATTTAACCGCGCTGAGAATCGAGCGCTTTGATTAAATTTAATCTCGAAGTATTTCGTCCAATACCACAAAATGATGAAAGTAGCCGGAATCTTTTAGTGATTTATCGGGACCATAGAGGCTAATCAGTGCCTTTTCCAGGACATAACCACGTGGCAACTTGAAAAGAGTGCACTTTTTTTCCATTTCCGGAATAATCTTGGTATTTATTTTCCTTCTTTGATGTTTGATTTCGCAGACCGTTATCACGTGATCAGCCCGTTTGCATAAAAGATCAATTTGAAAGCCTTGATCATTTCTACTAAAATATGGCGAGGCCAATAAAAGATCATCTGCAAAGTCCATGATAGCCGCCAATTTTCTTGCCTGTTTCAGGCAAAACCTTTCGAAAGCAAAGCCCAACCAAGAGTCAAAACTATCTTTGGTCAAGGTTTCAAACAATCTGTTTGAACTACTTTCGCTAATTATACGGAGATTTGGTTCTATATACTTGAAATAAAAAACAAAGAATTCATCTGATAGTTCATATTTTTTTAACTTCGAATTTATGCCACGATCAAACGGTATAAAGGAGCGTATGATTTCGGCCCTTTCAAGATTTTCAAGATATAGTTTTAAACCACCACCTGATGCGACTCCAGCTTTCACACTGATTTCACCTGGTGAATAAATTCCGTTTTTCAACAAATGAATAATCTTTAGGTAGGTTTTGGCTTCTTTAAATTGACTATAAAAGATACGATTAATCTCATTTAACATGATCCCATGAGAGGAAAAACATAGGATGTTTAAATTCCGGTTAAACGAACGATTTGGGTTTACCTGCTCCAAATACTTCGGCACCCCGCCAAAAACCAACTGGTATTTTAATATTTCTTCATAATTCCTTTTATTACCAATAAGTTGTGAAGCTTCCGGCGGACTAAGACCTTTCAAAAGCATTTCCAGTGTAGTCCGACCGTAAAGAGCTTTCGAATGCAATACTTTGTTTATCATGAACGAAGCTACTGAGCCACAAAGGATCAGCATAAAATTTTTATTTTTCCAATGATTATCCCAAAAGAATTTTAGCAGTGAAACAAGCTTGCTTCGGCCTGCAGCCATCCATTGCAGTTCATCCAAAAACAGTATTTTTTTAACCCTGGTTTTCGTTTTAAAAAGCCGATCCGTAAGATATATGAATACTTGCTCCCAATTTTTAAAAGCAATGCTATCTATAATCGGATCATCGATTTGGCTTTTTAATTGTTCTTTAAAATGTTCAATTTGCGAAGAGACTCTTTCACCCTCTAAAGCTTCAAATCCAAAAAAAGTATGCTTTTTTTCAGAAAAGTGCTTAATCAGGCTGCTTTTACCAATTCTGCGCCGACCATACAGTACGACCAGTTCGCTTTTCCCCGATTGATAGGCATCATCTAAAAGTTTCAATTCCTTTTTTCTGCCTACAAACATGATTATCCTCGTATGAAACATTCATTTAGACAGGATTTACAGGATTATCAGGATTTATTTTGGACTCGTATTTCTCTATCCTGTCCATCCTGTTGATCCTGTCAGAAAAATAAAATTATATTTCGTTAAGTTTTCTTTTCAGGCCGGCGGCGGCGCTCGTATATGAGCAGATGCAAAATCCGCAAACAAAAAGATAATAATATTGTTTGCGGATTATGTCAAAAGAAAATTACTAATCCGCAAACAATAAACAAACTAATTCTTTTGCGGATTCCGGGTGGAGTCGTTTATTATGGAAGAATAAGGTGGATGGAGGTTTTAAAAATGCCGGTGCGTAACAACAAAAGCGCACCATTAGTGCAAGAAATGCTAAGCGGCGGCTGTTTTTCTTGAGCCAACACCCAAACCGGATAAACCGGAAAGAATAGCCACAAAGGCACCAAGACACAAAAACAAATGTTTGACAACCGTTCAGAGTTCAGAGGTTCTGGGTTCAAAGGTTACACCTGTTGGAAACGGCTTTTTAAATACGATAAAGACTGAATCCCTTTGATATGAGCTGTTTGGGGATTTTTCAACCTGGAACGTTGAACCCTGAACCACTCAACCTATGTTTGTGTCTTGGTGGCAAAGATATTTTGTTAGATAAATTCTTCGCAAACATGATGTGATTTCAATAAATAGATACTAAAGAAGAAGAGAAATAAAATGCACCTGGCCTTATATCGCAAATAAGAGGACCGTTTTTTTGCTAATTTACGTCTCGGAATTTCTACAACTTGTTGGAAATATAGTGCTTTTTCTGGCTATTTTTTTGTAAGCCACATGGAATGATGGAATAGTGGAACAGAGGAATACTGGGTATGGAAAGCGGAAAAAGGTCTATTCTACAAAAAATGTTGCATCTACATTTTTTGATGATGCTCATCAAGCATCTATATTTTGCTTTTTGCCCAATAAATTACTCCATCAAAACAAAAAAATCAATGCAATAATATGCGCTTTGAATTCTGTTTTCTTTAAACCCATCATTCCACGATTC
>PVMK01183684.1_pt1 | contig 12394 bp, 10 predicted proteins | sample 1853481 | NCBI WGS metagenome assembly PVMK01 (sample SAMN08533507, study PRJNA380276) | Marine sediment metagenome, whole genome shotgun sequencing project.
GCCCCATCATTTTTACGAGCTGACAGGACGCTCGGTATGCAGCTCAAGCTTCTTTATCCCCGTCGAAGCCGTTTCGCCCCCATAAGTCCCGCGTTCAGCGGGAAAATCAAAGATTTGAATTCCGCAATCCAAAATCCAAAATAGTGGGGTGGGGTATGTCAAAGAGCGGTTTTGTACCTAAAAAATAAGTAAAAACAGCTAATTTGTCAATATTTTTAAAAATAATAGCCACAATCGCCGGGCGGAATCCACCCAAGGCGGCTAAATCATACCGCAGTCAGACAATCATGGTGGAAAATGGCCCGTCTTCGCTGAAGCTACGCCGCGGCACGCCCGTCTTCGCTCTGGCGAGCTTCCGTCTTCGTCAAGACTTCGCCGGGACAGGTCGCCGCGGCACGCAAGTTGTTCGACTTATTTTTCTTCTTATTGGACTTTGCATGCTTGAATATTCGCTCCGGGGTTTTATATTATACTTTATATTGTAAAAATATAATTAGAGTGCTCGGAGAGTCCTTTATCCCCTAAAAAGCTTCAAATATTTTTCAAACGCATAAACCCGATTTCTTTTGAAGCCGGTTATTTCTTTTAAAATATCCATTCGTTCTAAATCATTGATCAATGCATTTGCAGCTCGTGGCGTTAAATCTAGAAGTTTGGTTATTGCGGATCCACTCAGAACCGGTTTTAGGTATAAATGCATTATTAGTTTGCGGGCATTTTCCGCCTTGCGAGCAAGAGATACGATTTTTCCAACCGTCTGATCCCTCAATTTCAGAATATTGCTAAAAGTATGCTGTCCTTTTTCAGCAGTTTGAATAATTGCAGTTAAAAAAAATTTGACCCACTGGATCAAATCATCAGATACTCTCACCTTTGTGAGAGAATCATAATAAGCGACCCGGTTTCTTTCGAAGAAATCAGAAAGATATAATGACGGCTTGTTCAAGAACCCATTGCTCACTAAATAGAGGGTAATTAAAAGGCGGCCGATTCGCCCATTTCCATCTAAAAAAGGATGAATGGTTTCAAATTGGTAATGGCTGATTGCAACGCGAATCAAATGGGGAACTTCGATTTGGTCATTGTGCCAGAATTTTTCAAGATCCGCCATCAACTCCGAAACCTCATCATGACCCGGAGGGATATAAACTGCATCTTTCAGGCTGGTGCCGCCTATCCAATTTTGGCTTCTGCGAAATTCGCCGGACATTTTGTGTTCACCCCGCACGCCCTGCAACAATATGGCATGCGTTTTTTTTAGCAATCGATTCGATAGCGGCAACCGGCTTAACTCATCTAACGCTTCATTCATCGCCTGAATATAATTCTGGACTTCTTGCCAGTCATCGCGTTTTTCGGGATCTATCTGTTCCCGGTCCATGATGGCTTCGTCCATTCGAGTTCTGGTACCCTCTATTCGACTTGAGGTATTGGCTTCTTTTACGATATGCATTTGAATATAGAGATCGACATCTGGGACTAGCAATGAAAAAGCATTTAACTCACTCAGATTTCGGGTTGCCGATTCAAGAAGCGTATTAATTTGAGGATCTTCCCAATTCCAAACGTGGTTGACCGAGGCAGGAGTAAAGCTCTGATATTGAAATTGTTGCCGATAGCTGCCGGCTTTGAAATCTTCTAGTTTCATATTTTCTCTAAAATATAAAAAATAATGAACGGCCCATTGACTTATATTATACTTTTATTCTAAAAAGTATAATTTGTCAAATTATATTATACTTGTTTTTTTGTTGACCGTCGTTATCCAGTTTTATATCTATCTTCAAATTTACCTGACAACACGCTCGCATCTTTGCACCCAAAGGGAAACAAATGGCTTCTTCTTCTAAAAAGGTCATTATTGCTGCTTTAACCGGGAATTTCCTGATCGCGCTGATCAAGTTCATTGCCTTTTTTGTGACCAAAAGCTCGGCCATGCTGTCCGAAGGGGTCCATTCGGTCGTGGATACCGGCAATCAAATTCTATTGCTTTATGGAATGCACAGGGCCAAAAAGCCGGCAGACGAGCAATTTCCCTTTGGACACGGCAAGGAGGTCTATTTTTGGGGGTTTATTGTCGCGATTATGATTTTTACCGTGGGCGCCGGGGTCTCCATTTATAAAGGGGTTCATCATCTTCTGCATCCGACGACCATCCAGAACCCGACCCTCAACTATATTGTATTGGCCTGTGCCATGCTGTTTGAAGGGGCTGCCTGGTATTTTGCCCTTACCGAGTTTACCAAAACGAAGGGGAAATGGGGCTATCTCGAAGCGGTGCACAGGGGTAAAGACCCCTACATGTTTGTGGTGCTTTTTGAAGATTCCGCGGCGATGCTGGGAATTCTGGCTGCCTTCGTGGGGATCCTGCTCAGTCAAATTACGGGAAATCCGTATTATGACGGTGTCGCCTCGATAATCATCGGGCTGATTCTTGCCGGAACAGCGGCCTGGCTGGCCTATGAAATCAAAGGGTTATTGATTGGAGAAAGCGCTCGCCCGGAGATCGTCAAAGGGGTAAAAGAAATCGCGAAATCCTACCCCAAAATAAAACACATCAACGAAATTTTAACCCTGCATATGGGGCCGGATTTTATCCTGCTGAATTTAAGCGTCGACTTTGCCGATAGCCTCTTGGCCGGAGATCTTGAAGATACGATTTCCAGGCTGGATAGACAAATCAAACAGGCTTATCCTAAGATCAAACGCATTTTTGTGGAAGCAGAAGCCAGAGGGGCTAGGAGTACGGATATTTAAATAGCCACGGACCCACACGGACTCACACTAACATTTTGGTCGTGCAGCCAAATGGCCTAATGGAGCGTTGCGCTTAAGGAGCACTTCGTTTGAGGAGCAGCCCTGCGGGCTTTTAGGTGGGAAAAAATATCCGCGGATTAGAATAATCTGAGAAAATCATCCACAGATTACGCAGATAAGCAAAGCTCAAGGCTGAATGCTCAAAGCTTAAAGGGGTCCGCAGATTACGCAGATTACACAGATTTTTAAGCTGAATGCTCAAAGCTTAAAGCTGTCCACAGATTACCCCGGTTAAATTCGCTTCGCTCGTTTCTGCGAAACATTTAACTGGGCAGGCGCAGATTACACGGATTAATAATAAAAAACGTGGTTATCCAGAAAGAACAAGTGGTATTGAATGTGGGATCCCGGCGGCGGGAGATCATTTAATTTCGCGGCTGGAAGCCGCTCCCACAGAGAGTTTATCTAATGGTAACTTGGACTTTCCAGATAAGCAGAAAAAAAAATCATAAAAATCCGCTTATAAAGATAATAATCTGCGAAATCTGCGGATAAATATTTCCCCCATCAAGTTCTGTGCTAATCTGGGTCTGTGGCTAATTATCAGTACGCTTTTCTTTCGCGGTCCAAATCCCGCTGTTGATCGCGGCGCTTGATCGCCTCACGCTTGTCATACTTCCGCTTTCCTTTTGCCACGGCTATCACGATCTTGACTTTTCCGTTTTTAAAATAAAGCCTGAGGGGAACCAGGGTGTGGCCCTTTTCATTGACTTTGCTGTAGAGCCGCTTGATTTCATGCTTGTGCAAAAGCAGTTTCCGCGGCCTTAAAGGGTCATGGTTATCATAATAGGCGAACGGATAGGGCGCGATGTGCAGCTGGTATACAAATACTTCACCATTTTTGATCCTGGCATAGGAATCCTTCAGGTTTGCGCGTCCCTGCCTCAGGGATTTCACTTCAGTGCCTTTAAGCACCAGTCCGGCCTCGTATTTATCGACAATAAAATAATCACGGCGGGCTTTGCGGTTTTCGGCTATTATTTTGACGTGTCCTTTATCCAAAGCAGTTATATTTTTTTCTTAATTTAATTAGCCACGGACCCACACAGACAGACACAGACTATTTACTTCTAAAGAATCGACGGGAGCGAAAAAGTGCATGCGATGCGGGCAAATTAATAATATCCAGTTTTCAACTCTTCGCCCTTTTTTTTAAATCCACAATCCGCATTCCGCATTCCGCAATCAGATTATCCTTCTGTATAAATATACTCTGAAAGAATGCTGCCGTAAGTATCCCTTATGAGCTCGAACGTACTTTTGGCTGTGGTCTGTTTGAGGACCTCCTTTATAAAAGACCGGGTATCCTCGACATTCAAGGACCGGATAACCCGCTTAATATCCGGGATGGTTTGAGGGTTCATGCTGAGCTCGTCCATTCCAATGCCCAATAAGAGCGGGATGTGATGGGGGGTGCCGGCCATTTCACCGCACATAAAAACCTTTATGTTTTTTTCCCGGGCCACATCGGCGACATGCTTGAGCATCCGTATAATGGCCGGGTCAAGGGGTTGGAACAGGTGAGCGACCTGTTCGTTGCCGCGATCGATTGCAAGGGCGTACTGAATCAGATCATTGGTACCGATACTGAAAAAATCGACGTTTTCGGCAATGACATCCGCCATAATGACTGCCGAGGGGACCTCAATCATGGCACCGATTTCAATATCACGGTTATACGGCAGACCTTCTTTCTCCAGGGACTCGGCGGCTTCGTCCAACATCCGGTTGGCGTCGCGGATTTCATAATAGGTTGAGATCATTGGAAACAAAATTCGCACGTTTCCAAAAGCCGCTGCCCTGAGAATCGCTCGAAGCTGATCTTTAAAAACCTGCGGTTTCTTGAGACAATAGCGGATGCCTCGCAGGCCCAGGGCCGGATTGGTTTCCTCAGAGCTGAAGTGATTGGTTAAAGCCTTGTCTGCATTGATGTCGAGCGTTCGGATGGTTACCGGTTTCGGATGCATGACCTCAACGACATCTTTGTATTTATCAAAAAGTTCGTCTTCGCCGGGAAAATCAGCACGGTTGAAATATTGAAACTCGGTGCGGTAAAGACCGATTCCATCACCCCCATAATTAAGCAATGCAAACACTTCCTCCGGCAGTTCGATGTTGCCCATAACCGCCAATCGGACGCCGTCTGCCGATTCAGCCGGCGCCTTGCTTTCGCGGGTGATGACAGCCTTGTATTCTTCATAATCGATTTTACGCTCTTCATACTGGACCAGGGTGGCTTCAGCAGGATGGATGATGACCGTACCGGTCTTCCCATCCACGATGATGAGATCATCATTTCGAATCGATGAAGTGGCGTTTTTCAGTCCGACAACAGCCGGTATTTCAAGGCTGCGCGCGATAATGCCGGTATGTGATGCTTTGCCGCCGCGATCGGTAATAAAACCCATAACCCGTTCAAGGTTGATCTGGCTGGTTTCAGCCGGTGTCAGGTCATGGGCAACCAGGATGACGCGTTTGTCGATTGCGGCGATATTGATCTTTTTAGCACCGACCAGGTTGTGCATGATACTGTCTGCTACCTGAACGACATCATCGGGCGCTCTTTTAAATAGGGCTCTGTCATCGTCTCGAAAACTTCTCTCAGGTTCGATACGACTCTTCTCGGCATTGACGCTTTCCTGTTTGACGGTTTCAATGGTGCGTCCATACAGCATTTTATCCTTGAGCAAGGCCATATGGGTTTCAAGGATATGTGCCTGCTGTAATTCTTCAGGGCTCTTTTCGACAATTTTACGCAGCTCATCCTTGGCTTTTTTTTACAGCCGTTTTGAACCGTTTGATCTCATTTGGTAGATCTTTTGCCTGGATCTGATATTTTTCGACAACCTCGACGCCTTCCCGGTCAACCCGGTAGGCTTTCCCGATGCAAATCCCCGGAGATGCATTGATTCCTTTGATGATTATTTCTTGAGTATCTGTTTCCATTTGTTCAGCTTATTCCTCGAATCCGCCTTCAACCAATTCTGTGATGGCTTCTAAAATATTAAAGTCGGCTTTATTTTCGATACTGATGGTAATTATTGAGCCTTTTTCACAGACCAATGTGAGGATATCCACGATGCTGGATGCATCTGCTTTCTCGTTACCTTTTTGTATCCAGACCGAAGCCGTTGACCGGTTGGCAAGTGCGGCTATTTGGGCGGCCGAGCGCGCATGCAAACCGAGTTCATTTACGATGGCGACTTCCCGGGATAGTTCTGGTCCTGTATTTGTCATTAAGCTATAAGTTAGGGGCTTCGCCCCAATTGGAATGGTGGAATGGCCTACTCCGCCGAAGTAGCTTCGGCTACGAAGGCTGGACTGGAATATTGGGAAAATGGGTCTTGGGATACTGCAATATTGGGTAAATGGCAAAATTCGACTTGATGATAAAGTTTAAAATGGATAATATCCTTTTAAAACCCACTATTCCATTTTTCCACAATTCCATTATTCCATGATTGAGGCAAAAACTCATGCCTCAAAAAATACACTGTATTTTTGTTCAATTGTAGAATTTCCAGACGGTTTTATCAAGATATCAATATATGTCAATTTGAAATCATTGACAAGACAGGAAATGGTTGCTAAGGTTTTGCTGGTTATGATCACAACTATTTGAAATTAATGTAAAATAATTACTCACCACCCTTTAAATCCGGAGGATTAAACCATGTCTGAAAAAGTATTGATTTTCGGCAAAGATGCCTGACCGTACACGAGGGCAGCTCGTGAAGCTTATGCCAAACAGGATAAAGAAGTTGAATATCTCAACATCATTTCGGATCCCGACCAACTTGACACGATGCTGAAGCATTCAAACGGCGAGCGCAAAGTTCCTGTCATTGTTGAAGATGGAGACGTGACCATCGGTTTTGATGGCGGGACGTGAGGGGTGTAAATTTTTCAGCCGGGGGCTGAAAAATTTAGTTATTCGCTACTGGCTTCTGGCATCTGGTTACTGGCATCTGGAATTCGGTACTCAGTCGGTATTGCAATATGCCAGCAGCAAGAAGCCAGCAGCCAGTGACCAGTAACCAGAATCGAGTAATTAGAATCGAGTATCGAGTAACAAACAAATAACCCAAATAACCCAAAAAACGCAGTAAACCTTATGTTGGATGTTAAGTCCCCCCAACCATCAAATGGCAAAATGGAGCAAAGACTTAAACAGATGGAAGAAGAAAGCCGTGTGTTAAGAGAGACCGAAGCGGCCCTTCGCCGTCAGAATGAATACTTAACAGCCCTGCATGAGACTTCTCTGGGCTTGATTGATCACCTGGACAAGGAAGAGTTGCTGGAGGCCATTTTGCTGCGTGCGGCGCGGCTCAGCGGCACCGAGCACGGGTATATTTATTTACTTGAGCCCGGTGATGAAGAAATGCAGATGCAGGTGGGAATGGGGTTTTTTAAAGGCCAGCTCGGTTTGCGGGTTAAATTGGGTGAAGGTATGGGCGGTAAGGTTTGGAAGCGCGAGCAGCTGATATTGGTCGATGATTATCGTTCCTGGGATGGCCGGCTCAGCGATAAATCTTTGGATAAGCTCCATTCCGTGGTGGGCATACCACTTAAAGACGGCCGTCGCATACACGGTGTCATCGGGTTGGCCAGCGTCGAGCCAAACAAGAAATTTCAGGAGGAAGATATTGCCATTTTGGGCCGCTTTGCCGAGCTGGCGCTGGTCGCTCTTGATAAAGCCAGATTATACGCCGACGTCCGGCGGGAACTGGCCGAGCGCAAACGAACTGAAGAAACCCTGCGTGAAAGCGAGGAGCGCTATCGACTGCTTTTAGAATCTTCTCCGGATCCGATTGTGGTCTATACCATGGAAGGCAGGGCCACTTATGTGAATCCGGCTTTTGAGCAAACATTTGGTTTTTCAAGTGAGGAAGTGTTGGGAAAGCCAATCGATTTTGTGCCCGAGGAGAACTGGCCGGAAACCAAAAAGGCCATCGAAAACATGTTGAGGGGCAAAAAGATTCACCTTTTTGAAACCAAGCGCCTCACCCAGGATGGTCGGGTGCTGAATGTTCAAATCAGTTCGACGCTTTACCGAAATCGGGATGGCAAGCCTGCCGGAAATATTGTCATTTTGCGGGATATCAGTGCCCTGAAACAGGCCGAGAAAGTATTAAAAAAATATCATGATCACCTGGAAGAGTTAGTCGAGGAACGCACGGCTGAGCTTGCCAAAACCAATACACAGCTTGAACAGGAAATTGAGGAGCGCAAACGAGCAGAAGATGCCTTGCGGAAAAGAGAGGTGGAGCTGGAGGCCCAATCTCATCATCTTGAAGAAGTCAACACCGCTTTAAAGGTTCTTTTAAAGCAGCGGGAAGATGACAAAAAAGAACTCGGTGAAAACGTATTGTCCAACGTAAAGGAATTGATTAATCCCTATGTTGAAAGATTGAATAAGAGCCGGCTAAACACCAATCAACGGACCCTGGTTAATATCATGGAGTCCAATCTGGAAAACATTATTTCACCGTTTATCAGCAAATTGTCCTCAAAATATTTTAACTTTACACCGATGGAGATCAAGGTTGCCAATCTCGTCAAAGAAGGCAAGACCAACAAGGAGATTGCCGAGCTCCTCTGCCTATCGAAAAACACGATTTTATTCCACCGGTATAATATTCGCAGTAAACTCGGGTTGAAAAACAAAAAAATCAATCTGCGGTCCCATCTTTTATCTTACGATAAATAGTGGTTATAACCCACTATTTTCCAGCTATTTTATCAACTTGACATTATGTAACTATTCGGTATGTTTGGTGTCATTGGGATTGCATTGCATCATCATAATCGTACCAGCCGTTTTAATCCATAACCTCAAAAGATTGTTGATATCCTTATTATTTTCTTGACTAAAGTGCGATTAAATTATAGCTATTTCACTTTAAATAGAATGCTTTCAAGCGACTGAATTGAATTCAAGTACTTAATGTTATTTTGCAATTCGGTTTTGATTTTGCCAAAATTGATTTACTCGTAAAAAGTCTGCCAAACTGTCTTTGCGAGCGTAGCGAAGCAATCTCTACCAATATAGGTCTCTGAAATCATGGGATTGCTTCGTCACTTCGTTCCTCGCAATGACCGGCGATAGGACTTTTTACGAAACCATCAAAATTGATGCCGACGCGTCGGTTTAAACAGCCGGCTTGAAGATTCGAGCAAGCTCTAATTTTAGCTGTTTACCTACCTAAATTATTTTTCAGACGAAAGGGGACCTAAAGTTTGGTGGCAGCAAATGAGATAAACGAAGGTGATGTTCTTCTTGAACTTGAGGATATTCACATGTCTTTCGGCAAAGTCGTGGCTCTGGCGGGTATCAGCCTGAAAGTCCGTAGAGGCGAGATCCATTCAATCATCGGACCCAACGGGGCCGGCAAGACCGTCATGATGAATTGTGCCAACGGTCTTTACCATCCGCAGAAAGGAACGATCTCTTATAAAGGCCAAACGATTAACGATCTGAAACCTTACGAACGGGCCAAATTGGGTATGTCCCGGACCTTTCAAAAAGTTGAAGTCTTCGGTGGCATGACGGTTTTGGATAACATTCGACTCGGCCGGCATATTCATTTTAAGTCCGGAATTGCCAGCGGATCGCTGTGGGCGGGTAAAACCTCTAAAGAAGAAATTGAACACCGCGCCTTTATCGAAGAAGAAATTATTGATCTGCTGGAAATTGAATACATTCGCCACAAGCCCGTCGGTATGCTTCCTTACGGCCTTCAGAAAAGAGTCGAGTTGGGCCGGGCGCTTGCTCTGGAACCGGAACTGATGATTCTTGATGAACCTCTGGCCGGTCTTAACCTGGAAGAAGTCGAGGACATGGCGCGCTTCATTCTGGATGTCAACGAGGAAAAGCGCTGGAAGGTCACTTGCGTTCTGGTGGAGCATGACATGGGCGTCGTCATGGATATTTCTCATCGGGTGTTTGTGCTCAATTTCGGTTACATGATTATGGATGGCACACCTGAGGAAGTTCAGAATAATCCCGAGGTGATTAAAGCCTATTTAGGTGAAGAGGATTTATATGCAACACGAAAATAAACCCGAATCCAACAAAATCGAGATTACACCGGAGCTGACGATACCCAAGCTGTTTTATCGGCAGGCCAAAAAGTTCGGTAAAGACCGGGTCGCCATGCGGGAAAAGGAGTTCGGCATCTGGCGACCGATCACCTGGCAGGATTACCTGGAAAATGTGAAATCTATCACCCTGGGGCTCATCAGTTTGGGCCTGGAAGAAGGCGATAAGATCTCCATGATCGGCGACAACCGTCCCGAAGGGCTGTGGGCGGAGATGGCCACCCTGTGCGCCCGGGGCATCGGGGTGTGGCTGTTTCAAGACTGCCTCATTGATGAGGTCAAGTACATCATCGACCATTCGGATACCCGCTTTTTATTCGGCGAAGGTCAGGAGGAAGTTGACAAGGCGATTTCGATCTTTAATGAATGCCCCAAACTGGAAAAGATCATCTGGGATGATCCCAAAGGAATGCGCAATTATGATGAAGATTATTTAATCAGCCTGAAAGAGGTGCAGCAGCTGGGCCGGGAGCTGGAAAAAGAAAAGCCTGAACTATTCGAAGAACTGGTCAATAAGGGTAGCGGGGAAGAAGTCGCGCTGCTCTTTTATACCTCAGGAACAACCGCGCTGCCCAAGGGGGCGCTTTTGTCCCAGCACAACATGCTGACCATGGGACAGCATCTGATGGATGTCGACCCCTGCATGGACTCCGATGATTATGTATCCTATCTGCCGTTTGCCTGGATTGGTGAGCAAATGATGTCGATTTCATGCGGTTTGCAGATTGGCTACACCCTCAATTTTCCTGAAGAACCGGAGACGGCCCAGGAAAATATCCGCGAAATCGGCCCGCACGTTATGTTTGCCCCGCCACGGATGTATGAACAGATGACGCGCACGGTGCAGGTTAAATATCTGGACGCCTCCTGGATTAAACGCAAATTTTATGAGTTTTCAACCTATGTCGGCTATAAAGTTGCCAATCTGAAATTCGATAAAAAAGCGGTGCCCTTCTACTGGAAGGCCCTTGAGTGGTTCGCCTTCGTCACCATTCAGAAAAAACTCAAGGATCATCTCGGTCTGTCCCGGGTGCGCAATGCCTATACGGGCGGCGCTGCCATGGGTCCGGATCATTTCCGATTTTTTCATGCCCTGGGAGTAAACCTTAAACAAATTTACGGCCAGACGGAAGTCGCCGGCATATCGGTGGTGCATCGCAATGGCGACATTAAATTTGACACCGTGGGTCACCCGATTCCCGGAACGGAAGTCAAGATCGCTGAAGACGGTGAAATCCTCACCCGCAGTCCGTCGGTGTTTCTGGGATATTATAAGAACCCCGAAGCCACTGAAAAGACGTTGATAGATGGCTGGCTTTATTCCGGCGACAAGGGGTTTATCGATGACGATGGCCATCTGGTGGTTTTCGACCGTACCAAGGATGTCTTCACTTTAAAAGACGGCAAACCCTTTGCACCCCAGTATCTGGAGACCCGTCTGAAGTTTAGCCCTTACATAAGAGATTCATGGGTGATCGGCGATAAGAAAGATTACATCAGCGCCGTATTGTGCATCGACTATGCGGTGGTCGGAAAGTGGGCGGATGAAAATAGGCTGAATTATACGAGTTACCCGGAGCTTTCGCAGATGCCCGAGGTTTATGACCTGGTGGAAAAACAAATCCGCCAGGCCAACAAAGACCTGCCGGATGTGGCCAAAGTGGTGAAATTTACCAATCTTTACAAGGAACTGGATGCGGACGATGATGAGCTGACCCGCACGCGTAAACTGCGCCGTGCTTTTGTCGAAAAACGTTATGAGGATATTGTGAGGGCCCTTTATTCGGACAATGATGCCGTCAATATCGATACGACCATCAAATATGAAGATGGGCGTCAGGCCCATATTAAAACCGATCTTCAGATTCGGAGAGTAGCGGGCTGACCTTGGGATTGACTATTGACTATTGACGATTGAATATTGGCGGAATTTTATCGTTTTAAGATTGGCGATTGACCAATGGATTGATTATTGACGATTGACGATTGAATATTTGCGGAATCTTATCGTTTTAAGATTGGCGATTGACCAATGGATTGACTATTGACGATTGACGATTGATTATTGGCTGAATTCTGTCTTTATTATTGACCATTTTTATGAGTAGTCAATTATCGACGACAAGATATGAATGAAAAGTGAGGAGCTTAAAAGGAGAACAAAAGAATTTGCACATCGTTGTGTAAAACTGGCAATGGCTTTGCCGAATACGCAGCTTGGAAAACACCTTCGGGGGCAATTAATCCGATGCTCCACATCGGTGGCTTCTAACTATCGGGCTGCCTGTATTGCACAATCAAAAGCGAGTTTTATTTCTAAGCTAAGTATCGTAATCGAAGAAGCAGATGAATCCTATTTTTGGCTGGAGTTTATCGTTGATGAAAACCTGATAAAGAGCAACCTTGTCGAGCCATTGCTAAAGGAAGCAGATGAACTAACTGCTATATTCATCGCCTCCAGAAAAACAGCCAGAAA
>PVMK01132374.1_pt1 | contig 12393 bp, 7 predicted proteins | sample 1853481 | NCBI WGS metagenome assembly PVMK01 (sample SAMN08533507, study PRJNA380276) | Marine sediment metagenome, whole genome shotgun sequencing project.
ACGAATCATTGCGAGGTGATAGCCGCATAATAGATCGTCAGCTCTTTCCCTTACTAAAGCTGGAACTCCTATGTCATCCCATGATTCGGAGTCCTTTGTTATAATAACGTCATTAATTCGCAGGCCAAACCTTTCAATCTCTGATTCGGTTGCCGTTGCCGGCATAAAATTAAGATCAAGTGTAATAAACTCATGATTATATACATCTGTGTAGTTGCAAAGACGAACGGGGATTTCCTCTTTCGAGGATATCTTATCGACGTTACTAACCGCATAGTCGGCAACAGAACGTAGTGGCTTAGTTTTCCAATGAGTCGGTAGATTTGAAACCCAATTCATAAAAGTCATGTGGTCACCTCCTGCAAAAGGCGCATGATCTCTGCTTCGGCTTCTTTTAGCTCAGCGTCGATCTCTTCTAATGGACGGGGGGAGGTGTACTCGTAAAAGTGGCGATTGAAATTGATTTCGTAGCCGACTTTGTCTTTGCTGCGGTCCATCCAGGCGTCGGGAACGTGGGGTTTTACTTCACGCTCAAAATAGGTGTCGATGTCTTCTTTTAGCGGAACGTTTTCAAAGTCGCGCAGCTTGGTGTCCGGCTCATAGTCGCCTTTGCGGGCATCTTTGAGCACCGGCTTGGCTTCGGGGTCGGTCTGAGTAAAGACAGTGTGAAAGAGTTTTTTTTCGGTGGCTTTCCACTTGGAGTTTTGCTTGCGCAGCAGTTTGGCTATTTCGTCCCATACTTCATTCCAGTCGAGCTGGGGCTTGCGGCCCAGGGTTTTGTCTATGGCTTGTATGTCATCCAGCAAATGCGGGCAGGCGTCTAAGAAACGAGCCTTGTCGGCGATGGTCATCTGGTAGCGAAGACGCAGAGGCCTCTCGACGGTAACGCGGGCATAACCAAAGTTCTCGTTGTCAAAAATCTTGGAGTTCTTGCCCTCTTTAAAGCGGCCGTAAAGCTGGACGATTTCAGCGATCTGGTCGGGATCACCTTCAGCTCCCTCGCCGATCTTGCGGCGTTTATCGCCCAGGCTGCGGCGCATGGGCACATAAGACTGCCGAGCATCAATGAGCTGAATTTTGCCCTTGCGTCGTTTTTCTTTGCGATTGGTAACAATCCATACATAAGTGCCGATGCCGGTGTTGTAAAACATCTGCTCAGGGAGAGCAATAATGGCCTCCAGCCAGTCGTTCTCTATGATCCACTTGCGGATATTGCTCTCGCCGGAACCGGCACCACCCGTAAACAGCGGCGACCCGGAAAAAACAATGGCAAGTCGCGAACCGTGCTTGTGCTCCTTGGGTTTGACAGGCTCAAATTTATCGACCATGTGCTGCAAGAAAAGCAGAGAGCCGTCATTGACTCGGGGTAGACCGGCTCCGAAGCGACCGTCAAAGCCGCGCTTATCGTGCTCGCGCTTGATCTCTTTTTGTTGTTTCTTCCAGTCCACACCAAACGGCGGATTGGTTAAAAGGTAATCAAAGGATTTTGTGGGTTCTTCATCAAACCGGTCTTCTGTAAAGATATCCCCGAACCGAATATTCTCGTCACCGCCATTGTGATCGACCTGCTTCATAAGCATATCAGAGGCCGCGGTGGCAAAGGCGCGTTTGTTGTAATCCTGGCCATACACAAAGAGTTGGGCATCCTTGTGGTGTTCGCGCAAATAATGCTGAGCCTCAGCCAGCATGCCGCCCGTGCCGCAGGCGGGATCGAGAAGCTTTCGCACCGTGCCGGGAGTTGCCAGCAGTTTGTCGTCTTTGATGAAAAGAATATTCACCATTAAGCGGATAACCTCACGGGGCGTGAAGTGATCTCCGGCGGTCTCGTTGGCCAGTTCGTTAAACCGCCGGATGAGATTCTCAAAAATCAGGCCCATCTGCTCGTTGGGAACCGTGTTGGGATGTAAATCCACATCACAGAACTTGGAGACGACGAGATAGAGGATATTGGCTTCGCGCATCTTCTCGATTTCACTCTCGAACTCAAAGAATTCGAAAATGTCGCGCGCATTGCGGGAAAATCCCTGAATATAGCTGACCAGATGCTTCTCGATATTGTTCGGGTCACCCTTTAGTTTCTCAAAATCAAGCGGCGAGTGGTTGTGAAAGCGCTGCCCAGCCGCTATATTAAGCACCTTATCCAGAGCGTCTTCGTTCAGCTTGCCGTCTTTGAGCTTTTCGCGCTTTGCGAGAACCTTTGGCTTGGTGGGGGCGAGAACACAGTCAAAACGGCGCAGAACCGTCATGGGCAGCATAACGCGTTCATACTGTGGCGGTCGGTATGGTCCACGCAGAAGATCGGCAATCTGCCAAATTAGGTTCGAAAAATAATTATGGTCAGGCATTGGACCTTTCTTTCTCTGTTCGTCGATGAAAACACCATACTTCTGTCACGGATCTCATAGTAAGTGTTATATCAAGCGACTGGAAAATATCAAGGGTATTAAAATTGAGAAATCGGAATTGGGAAACTACAATTAGCCCAATTTCTCGATTCTGCGAACAATTTTTGTCTCGAAACTACGGGTGCTACAGGCCTTTTCGAACCGAGTCCTGTTAGGTTTTTCTGGATTGATACGGAGGGTGCTTGCGCAATGGCTTGATTTGAAAGGAATTACACAACCGGACGAGGTCCGAAAGCGAGACTTGAGAATTCAGAGAAAAATCCTGGCAGAGAAGCGTTTTTTTACCCCAATTTCCCGAAAACCGGGTGACCGTAAGGTGATCCAGCGGCGACAAGGAACGCCGTAACCCCCTGCTACAAATAGAAAAACGAACCACCCGACATGCCGTATCCGACAATCGGACCGGTTCGTTCAATTTCATTGGTGGAGGCTGCGGAAGTCGAATCCACGTCCAAAATTTCTTAGAAATGAATTAAAACACTATGCCGACCCACAGACCTCTTGTAAAATGAGCAGTGGCTCCGGTCGGCAGCATGTGGTTGGGACCGGCGATCTTGTCGGCATAAACCTCGGCTGCGTTTTCGCCGATAAAAAGCGAGCCGTATTTTTTCAACCAGGAAACAACTTCCCTGGGCCTGCCAGTATGGATCTCCAGGTGTTCCGGGGCGTACTCATTGGCATAGCAGGCAGGTATACCGGCCTGCCGGCAATAGCTACCCGCAGGCGTCCACCGTCTCTCGTGGGAGCGGCTTCCAGCCGCGAAAAAACGCTCTATAGCCATTGTCGTAACTCAATGTCAACTTCTGATCTTGTACTAATCCTTGCAAATCGAACTGTTTTTTGGCATTTTTATGCATCGCTGACCTGTCAGAATCGAACGAATCACATTTAAGGAAATAAAAAAAATTGAATAGCTTACCGTGGATAGGCCTCCCATCGAGGCGGTCCTTGATCGTTTACAAAAGACTCTGGCGAACAATGCCTGTGCGGTGCTGCAGGCTCCGCCCGGGGCCGGCAAGACGACCTGCATACCCATTTTCCTGCGGGAGGCTCCCTGGCTCGGGGGTCGAAAAATCGTTATGCTGGCACCCCGTCGACTGGCAGCCCGGGCGGCGGCCATGCGCATGTCCGACCTTCTTGGAGAAAAGGTGGGCCGGACGGTGGGCTACCGGGTTCGAATGGATAGCCGTGTCAGCCCCGCAACGCGCATCGAAGTGATCACGGAAGGTGTGCTGACCCGAATGCTGCAAAGTGATCCTTCCCTGGAGGGAATCGGGCTCGTGATTTTCGACGAGTTTCACGAGCGCAGCCTGGATGCCGACCTGGGTTTGGCCCAGTGTTTGGATATGCAAGGTGTTTTGAACAGCGACCTGCGGCTGTTGATCATGTCCGCCACCATCGATACCGGACCGGTAGCCGCCATGCTGGACGATGCGCCGGTGCTCACCTGTCCGGGGCGGGAGTTTCCTGTTGAAACCCGTTATGTAGGCCGCCACACTCCCACTGATTCCATTGATATTCTCTGCGATGTGGTGCTTTCCGCCGCCCGTGATGAATCTGGCAGTATCCTGGTTTTTTTGCCCGGCGCAGCCGAGATTCGTCAGGTGGCGCAGCGGTTGGAGAAAGCCCGGCTGGGACCGCAATGGATCATAGCCCCACTTTTCGGTAACCTGACGCATAGCGCCCAGAACCAGGCCATTGCGCCGACACCTGCCGGACGGCGTAAGATCGTGCTGGCCACTTCCATTGCCGAAACCAGCCTGACCATCGAGGACATCCGGGTGGTGGTGGACAGCGGTTTACAACGGATGCCGCGTTTTGAAATCCGCAGCGGCCTGACCCGGCTGGTCACGGTCCCGGTGTCACGGGCATCGGCCGACCAGCGACGGGGGCGGGCCGGACGGACCGGTCCAGGAATCTGTCTGCGCCTGTGGTCGCGGAAAATGCACCACACGCTGATCCCGGCGCACCGACCTGAAATTCTGGAGGCCGACCTGGCCGGCCTCGTCCTGGAGCTGGCTCTCTGGGGTGTGGACGATCCGGCCAAACTGAAATGGCTTGATCCGCCACCCCAGACCACTTTTGACAGCGCCCGCAGCCTTCTCCGGTCCCTCGGCGCCCTGGACCTTGATTGCGGGATTACCGATCAGGGCCGGCAGATGGCCGCCTTGCCGATGCATCCAAGATTGGCCCACATGCTGGTTGCTGCGAACCGTCTCGGGTATGGAGGGATGGCTTGCGACCTGGCGGCCCTGCTCGGCGAACGCGATGTGGTTCGTTTTGATCCCGGCCAACAGGATGCAGATATGCGCATCCGGCTGGATCTGCTTCAGGCCTTGCGGCGCAAACGACCCCTGACCCGTCAGGGCGCGACCATCGATCATTCCGCCCTCCGCCGGGTGATCCCGGCGGCGGATCAACTACGCCGACAGATGGGCTGCAAAGCCGGCGACGGCGATACTGTGTCCATCGGCCGGTTATTGGGCTGGGCTTATCCGGATCGAATCGCCCGACGTCGCCCGGGTGTACGGGGAAAATTCCTGTTAACCAACGGCCGTGGCGCCTATCTTGATCCTGCGGCTCCACTGGCGGCCGAGGAATTTCTAGTAGCGGTTGAGCTGGATGGTGAGCGCCGCGAAGCACGGATTTTCAAGGCCGCAGCCTACAGCATGGACATTCTTTCGGAACAGTTCGCGGAGCAGCTACGTTGGACGGAAGCTGTGGACTGGGACCCCGACCGCCTGGCTGTCGCCACGCGGCGCGATTTAAAACTGGGTGCCCTTACACTGCGCAGCGAACCGCTTGCCGCACCCGATTCTCGACAGGTCTTGAAGGTGCTGCTCAAAGGTATCCGGCAGCAGGGGCTTCATTGCCTGCCATGGACCCGGTCGCTGAAGCGCTGGCAGGAACGCGTTTGTTTTTTACGACGGATTTCAGAAAATGAGCAGCAGTGGCCCGATGTCACCAATGAGGGTCTGGAGTCGCATCTGATGCAATGGCTGGCACCCTATCTGACCGGAATGACCCGGTTGCGTGACCTGGCCCGAGTCGAGCTTAAAGCGGCGCTGTTCAGTATGCTGCCCTATCGGCAACATCAACTGCTTGACGAACTGGCCCCCACCCACCTGACCGTGCCGAGCGGCTCGCGGATTCCCATCGACTATTCGGGCGATGTACCGGTGCTGGCAGTACGCCTGCAGGAGATGTTCGGTCTTGCCCAAACACCCTCTGTAGCCGGAGGCCGGCAGCCATTGCTGATTCATTTGCTTTCGCCGGCCGGTCGTCCGGTGCAGATCACCCGTGATCTGGCGGGATTCTGGCAGTCAGGCTATCACGAGGTAAAAAGAGAACTGAAGGGGCGCTACCCCAAACATTATTGGCCGGACGATCCACTCCAAGCCCAGGCCACCGCACGGGTCAGACCGAAGGGTTAAACGTGGAATGGTGAATATTACCCGTAAAATGTCCTCTAATTTTTATCCCAGTTTTATTCTAATCAACGGGTGTATGGTTTCAGGTTTCAGGTGTCAGCCCAGCCGCTGGTCTGAAAAGCGGCCAGTCTGATCGAAAATGAAACCAAGGTATTAAAAATCTCAAATCTCAATCACCAAATCTCAAATAAATCACAAATTTCAATATTCAATGACCGAAACAGGTTTGGATTTAGGCCATCGGCAATGTAGTTTGATATTAGAGTAATTGTCGGCCACGAAAACAAAAACAATTTTTCGTGTTCTTTCATGGGTTTGGTGGCTATAATCATCAGCTATTACGCTGATTCGAGCACCGCCGCTGGAATGAAGTTTCATGAGAGGTATCAACACCCGGGTGCCTCACTCCTGACACCTGTAATATTTTGCAAGCCGGCCGGTGATGTTCAGCAATTCGTACACATTTTGGGCCCCGCAGCTGCAGGGATGCCTCCGGCGATGTCGTGGGAGGCGCCTACCGAAAAAGAGGACATCAGTTTTTTAACTTTCCCCTGACAGAGCGGGCATTCTACCTGGGCTTTATGGGTTGTTACCATTCGGTCAAATTTGTAGCTGCAGTGTTCACAGTTATATTCATAAATAGGCATAATTTCCCTCCATTATTTTTAGTTGCTGGTAATTAAGATAAGATCTCATCCGCATCCACGCAAGAGGCAGGCCTTTTCCCGGTAAATCGGCATCAGCACACCGAAATTTTTTCTCAATAAATCTAAAAAGTTGTCGATATTATTAAGAGGTGCAGGAGACTCGGAAACAAATAACTCCCGAATAATTTGTGTTGGGGGCATTAATATGAAAAATCAGCCGATCTCGCCAGGTCAAAAACAGATTAAATTTGCGGGGATGAAAAGCCAGTCAGGTATGGCCACCGCACTATTAATTGCCATCATCGCTATGTTTGTGATCTTTGTCGCGGCAGGCGTTTATGCGGTTAAAAATCGTCAAATCTGGATAGCGCATGGCATTACCGCAGCAATGAACGCGGTTATCAACAATTCCGGATTACCCTCCCAAGAAAAGTCACAAGTCACTGAAATAATTTATCAAATAAACCAGGGTTACCTATCCGGGGAAATCTCGGCGGCGGAACTTGGTTTGATCTTTGAAGGTATGGCAAAAGGCCCGGCGCTGATCATCGGGCTCGTTACTCAGTTTGAGCAAAGCTATGTCGTGCCATCAGGTCTGAGCAGCGCTGAAAAGCTTTCGGCTGATACCAATCTGAACCGTTTGGCAAGGGGACTGTCCAACGGTGAAATAGGTTGGGAAATTGCTGAAACAATTCTTGCCGGGATCAGTGATATTGGTGAGGATGGCAATCATCACCTCAAGGCGCCCGGTGAAGTATCGGATGAAGAAATCCGTCAAGTACTGGTTGCCGTTAAAGATGCAGCCGATGAAGCCGGCATTTCAGAAAAAAAGGTTGAAATCGATATTTCGGATGAGTTCAAAAAATCAGTAGAGGGAGCGCTGGGTCGTTCACTTTCTTAGTGCTTCGATTCGCAAATACAGTTACGTACGCAAATCGATTCAATCTAATTGCTCACTCAGCACTTAGTCCTGAGTGAGTAAATTCGTGATCGAATTTACGAATCGATGGACTTAGCAGCTATCTCAAAGCCCCGGATCAGGTTCGAGATCAGGCGGTACAGTAAAATTTCTTAACGGCCAACCATCAATTTACCTGCTTTGAACTTTCAGCCTTGAGCTTTGAGCTATCACTTGTTTATCCTCACTGCTTCGCATTGGCTGCTTGATTCTTTATTCATTTTCCTGTATTTATCCATATTGAAATGACAAATTAACCTTGAATCTAAATCCTGAGCACATAATAAGGATAAAAAATGATTCAGTCAGATTAAAAAATCCCGCTTCTCAAAATGAGAGCGGGATTATTTATTTTCATATAAGCCTTGTTAAATGAACACATGCAGGAGAAGACACCATGAGTGAGCGTAAGAGAATCTTTATTTTAATTTTGATAATGGCTTTAAGCTCTTTGGTTGTCGCCGGTATCACAATATTTTCCTTATACCAAGCGGCAATTAGCGAAGAAAGAGAGCGGCTTGTCGAAACGGCTCAAAGTCAAGCGCGTCTAATTGAAGCTGTTGCTAAATTCGACGCTACTTATAGTCAGTCTTCCGTTCCAGGAGGTGCAAGGGCAGCTACACTAAGCCAAATATCGGAAGCGCATAAAAGTTACGAACAATCCGGCAGAACAGCTGAGTTTACCCTTGCAGAGCGAAAGGACGATTCGATCATTTTTCTGTTAAGGCACCGACATGGTGGCCTTGAGCATCATTTCGAAATGCCGATCAGTTTTGATTCCAAGATAGCTGAACCTATGAGGCAGGCCTTAATGGGGAGATCGGGAACAATAGTTGGGGAAGATTATCGAGGAAAGCTTGTATTAGCAGCTCACGAGCCAGTTTCAGAGTTAGATTTAGGCATTGTGGCTAAAGTTGATTTGTCTGAGATACGTGCGCCGTTTTTGAAAGCTGGGTTGATAGCGGGATTCATCTCTGTTTTAGTCATTTTAGGTGGGTGCAGCCTTATTCGTTCGGATTAGCAAACCGATGATAAAATTAATGGAGGAGCGCAATACCAGCCTTGAGAGAGCTAACACAAGACTCAGAAATGGAATAGAAGTGCGTACACGGGCAGAGAGGGCAGTACGGGATAGCGAACAAAAATACCGTCACCTCGTTGAACAATTGCAAGAGGGTATTTGGGTCCTTGATAAGGAAGCTAACACTACTTTTGTTAATCCTCGCATGGCCGAAATGATTGGTTACACCGTAGATGAGATGCAAGGAAAGCATTTATTTGCCTTCATGGATGAGGGCGGTATCGAGATTTCCCAACGCAATTTAGAACGCCGCAAACAAGGGATTAAAGAGCAGCATGATTTTGAGCTTATCCATAAAAATGGACAGAGAATCTATACCAGTATGGAAACATCTCCAATTACCGATGAGCATGGGAATTATAGCGGAGCGCTTGCCTGTGTAGCGGATATCACTGATCGCAAAAAGGCAGAAGAAGAACTGAGCAAGTTAAACCTCGAATTGGAAGAGCGTGTGAAGCAAAGAACTGCCCAGTTACAAAAGGAGGTCATCGAGCGTAAACAGGCGGAGGAAAAACTCCGGCAAAACAAGGAGATGCTCCAAATGGTATTTGATGGAATTTCTGATCCTTTGGTCATGTTAGGCAAAAGTCTCGAAATAGTGCTACTGAACAAAGCCGCTTCCGCTTATTACCATGTTGAGCTAAAAGGAGTCGTTGGTAAACCTTGTCATCAAGTTTTTAGGGGGCTGTCGGCTAAATGTCAAAATTGCAAAATCCCTTCGGCAGTTATAAATGATCGGCATGTAATTCTCGAACGAGAAGGTTTCATGGATTCCAGCAGGATCGAGCAAGTTGTTGTCTATCCCATTGCAGAAAAGGAAAACGAAGAAGGTGCTGCCATTATTCGCATAAATGATATCACGGATGAAAAAATGCTACAGAGGCAAATGGTCCAAACCGAAAAACTAGCAGCTCTTGGTTTTTTGGTGTCAGGAGTTGCTCATGAGATAAACAACCCTAACAGTTTCATTTCATTCAACATTCCAATTTTAAAAGAGTATTTAAATGAAATAATGTCCATCATCGATGATTATGCCGAAGAACATGAGAATTTAGAATTATTTGGCATGACATATCCGGAATTTCGTAAAGATGTTTTCAAGCTTATGGATAACATTGAAAATGGTTCCAGACGGATCAATATTGCAGTTTCTAACCTGAGGGGAATTTCACGAACGAAAGAAAAAACAAAGATGGACTGGATTGACGTCAAAGAGCTGATCGAAAAAAGTGTGTCAATTTGTCGAAGCAAGATAAATAGGATGGTAAAATCCTTTGAGGTAGATATTCCCGAGGGCCTGCCCGAGATTTACACGGACTCCGAAACTATAGAAACTGTGGTAATTAATCTATTGATTAATGCTGCTCAGGCAATCGATAAAGAAGATTCGTGGATCAGGTTAAATGTGACTTTAGACGATTCATCGCAAAATTATCTGATTATCGAGGTGAGTGATAACGGGTGCGGCTTGGATGAGAAGATAAAAAATAATATATTTGATCCATTTTTCACAACCAAGCCTCCCGGCGAGGGAACCGGCCTCGGGCTAACTCTCTGTCATAATTCTATTGAGAAATTGGGTGGACGAATTGGGGTGGATAGTGTCCCTGACAAAGGAAGCACATTTAGAGTAACACTGCCCAATACACAACCCAATTTCTAAGGCCCTGAAATCTGTCCCTTGAAAAATTATTGGAAAAATGTGTTTATTTCAGCTTGATGCCGTTGTCCCGGGCTGCATCTTTAATATGGTCCACAAAGATTTGAGCAAAGGCGTCATTGGATCCCAGGCCTTCGAGTACGGGGATGACGTCAAAGCCTTGTTGGGTCAAAATAGTTTTCCACGAATCTTCCTCGTCGCTGGCCATATCATTTACGGCGTGGTCGCCGGCGACAATCATAAACGGTTTTAACACAATTTTTCCGGAGTCAAAATGGGACAGATAACGGGCAATATCCTCGATTCGCGGGAAACCTTCCACGGAGCCGACATAAGTCACCACATCCGGGTAGAGCTGCCGCATTTTTTTGGCGGTTTCCATGTAAATTCCGCTTGACCAGTGCTCGTTGCCATGGCCCATGTAGACCAGCATGGCATCATGCTTTCGGGCCAGTTCGACATCGCCGGCCAGCGTTTTTAAGGCTTTTTCCAGATCCTCATGATAATCATATGTATCGCCGTAACCTCCCAGAGCAGGCCTTCCCATGACCACTTTATCAAAGGGCATCCATTTTTTCTTGAGGGTTTTTATGGACGCAAATGCATTGACGTAGGAGCTTAAATCCAGCGCCTGCTCCATGAAAAAAATATGGCTGGGCTGCACGATGATGTTGCGGTAGCCTTCCTCTCTTAGATCTCCGATGGTGGCAATGATGTTTTTGACATAAAGGACCTCCTCGGGGATGCCCTGATCCAGCCATTTTTGCGCATTCGCCTGCCGTTTCTTCCAGACGGAACGAATGATGTTGGAGGTGAACGTCATCTTTACCGGAACAGCCGGAAACGCCTTTTTGATCTGCTCCTGGATATTGGTAATGGAGGCGACGGCCGACGGCACGGTGGTGCCGAAACTGGCCAGAACGATGGCGACGCTTCCGTTAGGTTTCAGTCCTTGATCACCGGCTTGAAGTGATGGTGTGTACCCACAGCCAATAATAATACCTGCAAAAGCAATCAATAGAATTTTTTTAATCATTTTAAATCTCCTTAATAAAGTATAAAGTCAATACCGCAGCAGCAGGATAAAGCAAACGCGTGCAATAGGCTCGTTAAAAAAAAGCAGAAGATAAGGCATCTTTTTAATTCTAAAACTCAGCAGTCATGCGAATGCCGCCGATAAATCCTTTGGGGTCATCGGCATTATCGTATTTATCCCTCAGGTACTGCCCGTCCAGGGATAGGCCAAAATTTTCCCACAGTGCCAATCGCACATACGCTTCGAGCACCTGACTGCTGTCCAGATCCAGATTGCCGTCGTTCATATAGGCGTAACCGATGCCGAAGTTATCATCTTCGCGTCCCCACAGCTTGCCGCTGATATTAATGCCACCGGAGAAAATATTCTGAAAATCAACCGCCGCATCGTCATCCTGTCGGCCAAATCGTATCCAGGCGCCGAAGATGTCTCCCAGCTGCTGGTCAAAAGACAGAATGGCGCATGCCCGCTTTTTTTTGCTTCTTCCATCTTTATCCAAAAAATCTTTGCTGGTGCCATGCACCATCAGTCGGTAATTTCCTTCCCCCAGGGAGGTATCCAGTCTATAGCCAAACTGGGCACCGAAAAAATTGTAATTGTTGCCGTCGTCATTCTCGCCGACATTCATGAAAACCCCGTTGACACTGAAATCGCCAATGGCAAATTGGGCGGCGCCACCCCCATCAAAAGACGGCGCAAAACCGTTGGGCCCGTTTACCAGTGCTTCGTTCATAAACTGGGTGTATTCATCATTGGCATAGACGTTTTCATCCAGGTAATCCGTGGCATCGATGATACCTCCGGTCAGCCCCAGGGCAGTGTTTTCATTAAACTGGAAGTCATGTTTATACCAGGCGGTGAGCAGGTAATCCCGGTTGCGGCCGTTGATGTCTTTGACGTCGTCTTCCAAACTGGCCGCCCAGGGGGCCAGCACAAAGGGGGACTTATCGTTTAAGCCGTTGCCGGCGGCGAATCCCAGCTTGACGAAAAACTCGTTGTTATCCGTGGGTCTGAAGCTGGATTCCGGTTGAAAGACAAAAGCACCCCGGCCCAGATCATCGACATCGGAATCGCTGACCCACTGATACTGGTAATCACCTGCCATGACAGCGCTAATCGAAAACTTGTCGGTGATGTCATATCCCTGGCCGCGCGCGGCAAATGCCAGGCAGAGG
>PVMK01115626.1_pt1 | contig 12391 bp, 12 predicted proteins | sample 1853481 | NCBI WGS metagenome assembly PVMK01 (sample SAMN08533507, study PRJNA380276) | Marine sediment metagenome, whole genome shotgun sequencing project.
GAAAGTCGTCGTTCAGCTAAGTTAACCCCCTTTAGCTTAACACTGCATTTGTTTGAGCAATAGGCAATATTCAGAAAGATCAACCGCTTTCTGAGAGACCTCGTTATGAAAGGGGCACGGACGAACAGTCACGGGAAGGGGTCCAGGTTATTCTGGCCTCACAGAGCAGCAGCGGGCAAGGCAATAGTCAGGTCTGTTTAAAGAAGATCCTCGCCATAACCAAGAATCCTTTCCTCCTCGGCTTTGGTTAATCTTGTCCCCAATAATTCCGGGGAAATCTGAGGCCAGATCTCGTCCTCCAAAAAAGAAAGCAAGTCCCCTCCCCCACCGGCGCCAAAGCTGTTGAGAACCAGTCGCTGGCGACGTTCTTCCAGCGCATTGCGCACGGCCTCAGTTCTCGATTCCCCGGTTATGGACACGATTTCTTCCAGTAATTTTTCAACGTCCTCGTTCTCAATTTTTAAGGCCATCACAAACATCCATGGAAATTACTGCGCGGCTAAACAAAGTCGTATCCCTAATCCACCAACAGCCGCCGGATCACCTTACCGGTGAACGATTTGGGCAGCTCCTCGCGGAACTCTATCTCCCAGGGCACGGCGTATTCTTCCAGGCGGCGGCGGCAGAGGTCTAGCAGCTCTTCCTTGGATAAGTCGGCCCCTTCCCGGGGCACGACGAAGACTTTTACTTTCTGATTGGGCGCAGCCCGGGGCACGCCGACAACGGCTACTTCGCGCACTTTGTTGTTCTCGTAGAGTAGCTCTTCGACGTCGCGCGGGTAGACGGTGTGCTCCCCGGCGCGAATGAGATCGCGACTGCGGCCGATAATATGAAAGTAGCCGTCGCCATCCATCACCGACACATCGCCGGTATTCAGCCAGCCATCTTTCAAAAGGGTTTCCGATTCGGCCGGCTGGCGCCAGTAGCCGCTCATCACCTGGGGCCCTTTCACCAGCAATTCGCCGATCTGTCCCGTCGGTAAATCCTCCCCGGAGGCCAGGTCGACGATCTTGGCGTCGGTGTTGGGCAAAGGCACGCCGATGGAGCCGGAGCGACGGCGGTCGAAGGGGTTGGCATGGGTCACCGGCGACGCTTCAGTCAGGCCATACCCTTCCACCAGGCGGCCGTGGGTTAATTTTTCGAAGGACTCCTGCACTTCCAAGGGCAGCGGGGAGCTTCCGCTGATACAGGCCCGGATGGAGTCCAGCCCATAGGAACGGGCGTCGGGCACCCGGGCCAGGGCGGCGTACAAGGAGGGCGCGCCGGGGAAAACCGTCGGTTTATATGCCTTGATGTGCTCCAACACCTCAATTGGCTCCAGACTGGGCAGCAAGAGGATGGTCCCGGCCCCGGTGATGGGCAAATTCATGGTCGTCGTCATGCCGTAGCTATGGAGCAGCGGCAGCACGGCCAGAAAGATCTCCCTGCCGTATTCCAGGTCCGGCATCCAATGGCGAGTCTGGATGGCATTAGCCACCAGGTTGTAGTGCGTGAGGGCGACCCCCTTGGGGTTGTCCGTCGTGCCGCTGGTATAAAGAATGGCCGCCAAGTCCTTGCTGGAAACGGGTACATCAGGGCGTTCGAAAGGCGTATCCATGGTCAACTCATCCATCAGCAAACCCGGTAGCTCGCCGGCCGGTCTCGAACCGTTATCACCGTAACCCGTAGCGCCCCAGCGGGCCATCAGGCGTTGGTTAACCACCTCAGGCACGCCCTTGTCGAAATCGACCAGCACCACTTCGCTCACCACGCCCTGCTTGCGGGCGGCCTCGGCCAACCCGGCAAAACCGCGCAGCGTTACCAGAACCTTGGCCTCGGTTTGCCGTAATTGGCGAAACATCTGGTTAAGGTCGGCATCCGGGTTCGAAAGCACCGCCACACCACCAATAGTGAGGACGCCGTAATAAGCGACAACAAACTGAGGAATGTTAGGTAGCGCCACCATGACCCGATCACCGGGCTTTACCCCCAAGCCGTGCAGCGCGTGGGCGAACTGGTTGACGCAACGGCTCAGGCGCGCATAGCTCATCTTGCTACCGAAGCAGATAGTAGCCGTCCGTTTGGGCATTTGCTCGGCCGCGCTCTGCAAGAAATCGGGCAACGCCCTGCGGGGGATGGGCACCGTTTTGGGTGTGCCGGGGCTATAGGAGTTGAGCCAGGGCCGGTTTTTTTCCAGGTCGCTCTGGTCGATCTCCGCCCGCCAGGAACTGCTCTTTTTACCTTCGCTCACGAAGCGTTCGATGGAACGGTTGACGGCCTGGTGCCGTTCGAGCTGGACCTTGTGCTTGGAAGCGCCGATGTCGACCACCTCAGCTCCGGGAATCACCTGGCCCACATCATCATAAACGTGGCGGGGGAAGTAGTTGTCTCGCTGGCCGGTGATGACCATGGTCGGCGTCTGTATTTCTTTCATCTTCGCCCAGCCTGTCCAGGAGACCATGTTGTTCAAAGCCATGCGCCTGAAGGCCTGGATCTCGGCATTCCAGCGCGGCCGGTATTTCCACCAGGGCCGGTAAAAAGCGGCCGGCAGGCGGAACAGCATCCGGGCCGGCCAGGGCAACGGCCAATTGCCGGCCGTGGCAATAAGGACCAGCCGTTCCAACTGCTCGGGGTGGGCGGTGGCATATTCGACGCTGATGGAGCCGCCGTAGGAATGGCCGACAAGGATGAATTTTTCTGGCAAGGCCAGGACCTGGGTTATCTGGTAAAGATCGGCGACAAATTCATCCATCGTATAGCGGGTGAAGGGCGCGTCACTTTGACCGTGACCGCGCAGATCGGGGGCCACAACTCGATAACGCTTCGAAAAATAGTTGATCTGGTGCTCCCATGTCTCGGCGCAACCGGCATAACCGTGTAGCAGCACGATGGTCCGTTCCACTGCCTCCGGCCGGATGTCGATGACGCTCAACTGATCTCGGGCCACGCCGGGAATGGGCACGCTCCTGCGATAGAGATTAAAATCCAATTCGACGGCCGTACGTTTGAAACCCCTAAGTTTTCTTTTCACAATTCCTCCGAAACGCTTATCAAGAATTCGCCCCTACGGCAACCAGAAAAGTTATTCCTCTAAATCACGCAGCAGTGCAAAGAACTGGTCACTGCCTAGCAATTCTAACTCTCGCTGCCGTCCCTCGACATAGCTGCTGAGGGCCGGCAATATATCATCGGCCACGGCCGGGTGGGCGATGATTTCCAAAGTACGTCCATCCAGGCCAGAGAAACATGCACGAACTGAGTCCAACGCACCGGCTCCTCGTCTCACGTACGAACGCAAGTAGATTAGCTGATCAGATCGGTTGGCCGGGCCATCAAGGGGGAAACTTTGGCGGGTGATCATCTCCTGGGTTGAGCGAATCATATTTTTACCGGTTTTACGCACCGTCTTTTGGACCAGGCGATTGCGACCGGTGGGTGGGACGACGAAAGCGGAGAAGTCGGGGTTGCGAACGGCCGTGACATCGTAGCGGTCCATCAACTGGGCCACCAGGTGGCCGACTGAAGGTAAGGCGTGAAGATGTTGGTGCGAGTCGACGTGTTGGGGTTTAAGGCCATAGCCCAGACAGCGCTCCATCTGGGCGGTTAGCTCGGCCTGCATCTCCTCCCGGCGCACCAGGCCGGCGATCATGCGCGGCAGAAGAACCGGCATCTTATAGAAAATGCCGGCTGAATTAACCAGCGAGGGCACTTGTTCAACCGGCAGAAGGGGGCGGCCGGTAGTCAGGTTAAAGTGAACGCCCACGCGCAGGTCTGCGGCATCTCGCGCATAGGCCAGGGCCTCGGCTGACCAGGGCATGTTGGCCATGATGGAGACGCTACGCATGCGGCCCTTGCGATGCAGTTGCTCGATGGCCTGATTCACACCCGGTGACAGGCCGAAATCATCGCCGTTTATAATGATCCGATCTGTGATTTCCGCCGCCATATTTCCTCGTAATTAATTCAGGCTATCAACATTGCCCAGGCTATCAACATTGCCCAGGCTATATACTTAGCCCAGGCTATATACTTAGCCCAGGCTATATACTTAGCCCAGGCTATATACTTAGCCCAGGCTATATACTTAGCCCAGGCTAAGTACAACTCTTTTGATCCGCTCTAACGCCTCGGTCAGAATTGCCCGCGAGCAGGCGATGTTGATTCGCTCGAAAGCTGCTCCTGCCGGTCCAAGGAGCGAACCCTCATCTAGATAAACCCGGGCCTGGTCCATAAGTAACGATTTTCGCCCGGCCGGATCAAGCCCCAATTCAGAAAAATCGACCCAGACCAGGTAAGTGCCTTCCGGGGGAACGATCTTCAATTGAGGCAGGTTTTTTGCCATATAATCGACCATAAATTGGTAATTGGCCTCTACATAGGCCATGACTGCTTCCAGCCATGCTTCGCCATGATTATAAGCCGCCTCCACGGCGGTGAGGCCAAAGGCATTCGCGCCGGTCAGCCCATTCCGTTCCAGGGCAGCGACAAAGCTATGTCGTACTTCTTTGTTAGCTATGATGATGTTTGAAGTTTTCAGTCCCGCTATATTAAAGCTTTTACTGGGCCGCCGTGCAAATAATGCTGTTTTGGGCAAATGTCTCGCTCATGTTGGCGAAGGTGGTGAAGGCGGCGTCGCTATAGATCAAATCACAGTGCACTTCGTCGGAGACAACCAGTACGTCGTTATCCAGGCAGATTTGGCCAAATCGGTCTAGTTCAGCCCGGCTCCAGACCCGGCCGACCGGATTATGGGGACTGCACAAGATGGCCATCTTGAGGTCCGGATCGGCCACTTTTTGGGCCAGATCGTCAAAATCCATGTGGTAACGGCCATTTTCGTAGATTAATGTATTGGAAACGATTTCCCTGCCGTTCTTTTCAACCGCGGTAAAAAAAGGATAGTAGACCGGCCGCTGCACCAACACTTTCTCGCCTGGGGCGACGAAAGTTTGCACCAGGGCTTTTATGGCCGGCACGATGCCTGCGGCCATGGTTATCCACTCCCTTTCAACGGTCCGGCCGTAACGCCGGGCATGCCAGTCAATGACAGCCTCGTAATAAGCATCGCTGGGCATACAATAGCCGAAGATGCCGTGTTCGGCTCGGGCCATCAGAGCCTCGACCACGGCCGGGGGGCAGCGAAAGTCCATGTCAGCCACCCACATGGGTAGAAGGCGATCCCGGCCGTGCCTGGCATCGGCGTGATCGCCATACTTATACTCCCCGTCTTCTTTTATATACTCCCATTTCGTGCAACTGGTGCCCTTGCGGTCTATCTCTTCGTCAAATGAATAGGTCATGCACTGCTCCTCAGGTTGCTTTGGATCTTTAATGGTTTGAAGCCTTGATCAAAGCTTAGCAGTTTTCCCGGGGTGTTACCAGATCAGGGATTGAGGACAGGTGGGACCCGTAAGGACGCTTTCCATTTGGCTTTTTCCGGAGGTAACAAAAAAGTCGTGAAGGATCGTTAGGACCCATCACGACAAGAGTTTTATGAACCAACCAGGTTGTTCCCGGGTGTGCGCGCGCTTTGCGCGCGAGATTTACCTCAAAGAGCCCGTCAGTTTAGTCGGCTATCAGACGCGGACGATGTTGGGCAGAATGACCGGCCGGGAGTGGGTCTTGCGATAGAAGAAGTTTTGCAAGGTTTCGCGAACGGTATCGCTCTGATTCCGGTCGGAGGTGCGGCTCTTACCATTTTTGCCTTTGCCGTTTTTACTATTGCCGTTTCTGCGCCCTTGTTGTCCCAGATCATGTTTTATTTGTTCTGAGGCTTCTTTTAGCAGGTCGGCCGATGTATCCATGGGTAGGAAGCCGCGGCTAAAGATACGCGGTTCGCCCGCCAGGCGCTGTTTCTTATCGATGGGCACGTAGACCACGACAAAACCATCCTGGGACAACCGCTCCCGGTCGCGCATGACCGTCTCTCCAATCTCGCCAACCAGGGTGCCGTCCACATAGACATCTTCGGCCGGGACCGGGTCTTCGAGCCAGGCTCGTTGGCCATCGGTCACCCAGGCGGCTCCATTTTGTAGGATAAATACATCCTTGGCCTTCTTTCCGTTATCCCGGGCCAGGCGGGCGTGCAGATGCAGATGGCGCATTTCACCGTGCACGGGGATGAGGAAGCGCGGCCGCACTGCCTCGAGCATGATGCGCATATCTTCCCGACCGCCGTGACCAGAAACATGCACCATTGCCAGCGGGCCGTAGATAACGTTGGCGCCGCGAGCGAACAGATTGTTTAACATCCGGCCGACATCTTCCTCGTTGCCGGGGATGGTGCCGCCAGAGATGATAATGGTATCGCCGTCCTTGACCTGGACCTGGCGGTGCTCGCCGAGGGCCATGCGATTGAGGGCCGAGCGCGGCTCGCCCTGGGATCCGGTGGAGAGAATCACCAGCCGTCCGTTGGGCACTTTAGCGCCAACATCCACCAGCAAGCCCTTGGGTATCTTCAAATAACCCAGGTTGCGGGCCAGCTCGACATTTTGTTGCAGGCTGCGGCCGGTGATGGCCACTTTTCGGCCGTATTTATGGGCCAGGCCCATGATCTCTTGCAGCCGGGCCAGGACAGAAGAGAACGTCGCGATAATGATGCGCTGGCCGGCCGCATCGGCGAATATTTCATCCAGCGCCTCGGTTACCAGTCGCTCGGTCGGCGTACGGCCGGGTTTATCAGCATTGGTGCTGTCGCCCAGCATAACCAGCACGCCCTTGGGAGTGAGCTGGCGCAAGCGCTTCAGATCGGTGGTCCGGCCGCCGGCCGGAGTCTCATCCAGTTTGTAGTCGCCGGTATGGACTATCGCGCCAACCGGGGTATCGATGACCAGGCCCACGGCCGCGGGAATCGAATGAGCCACCGCGAACGGGCTGACCCGAAACGGACCGAGGGGCAAAGTCTCTTTATCATCAATGGTGTGAAAATCGGCCCGTTCACTTACCCGAGCCTCTTCCAATTGGCGTTTGGCCAATCCCAGGGTCAGGGAGGTGCCATAAATCGGCACGGCGCTGGCCCGCGAGGTGATTCGTTTTAACAGGTAGGGCAGACCGCCGACATGGTCCATATGGCCATGGGTGAGCACGATGCCGCGCAAGGTTTTTTGATTGTCGACCACATAGTCGAATTGGGGCAGCACCAGGTCGATGCCATACATGTCGTTTTCGGGGAACATAACCCCGCAATCGACGATAATCTGGTTTCGGCCGTATTCGATAATCGTCATATTTTTGCCGATCTCGCCCACGCCGCCCAGGGGTATAATTTTTAAATTTTGTGCCATAATCTAGTTTGTATTTTTTCCTTTACCGCAAAGTTTATTCTTTTAGCAGTGTGATGCGCTCCTAAAGGAGCGTCGCGCTCTCATTGTGGGAGCGTAAATTTCTTAACTTGATTGTGCCAGGCATCGGCGAACCACCAGCAAAAGCTGGTTGGGCCATCTGTTGATTTCTAAGTACTTAGCGGGACGTCAGTCTGGCGGGGCAGTCAGATACTACAGTTCAAGGCACTTCAGGTTTCATTTCTTACCAGGGAATGATAACACAATACCATAAGAAAGGTATTAAATAGATTACTTTCTCAATTTTGGGGCTACCACAGCCAGGCAGCGGGCCGGTCGCCAGCTGAAAAAACGCCGTAACTTTCCTCAAAGAGTTCACCTATCAGGGCGAGTTTTCCTATCGCACCTCCTAGGCCGGCTCCTCCACAGAATCCGCTTTGGATCGTTTACCCAACTCCCCGGCCGCGGGAAAGAGAACGACGAAACCGATGATGGCCACCACCATCAGGTAAGTGATCACATCAGCATCGAAATTCTGACCGGCCACAACCAATGCGGCCGCGATGTTGCGCTGCCCACTTCCCAGGCCCATGACGCTCTTGACACCTGGATCTGAGCCACCCAAGAGGTAGCCGATGATCAGGGCGACCAGGACGAAGATGATGGCCGCGAGAATGCCAAAGGAACCTACCAGGTCGATCATGCTCTCGAAGTTTAACACCAGCCCCAGCACAGCAAGGGCGATGATGCCGATGTTCGCGGCCATGGCGAAGGTGGGCTGGATTTTAGCGGCCGATTCTTCGTAGCGAGCCCGGATGAGCAAGCCAATGCCCAGCGGAATCAGCATCATGATGATCAAGGACCGGGCGATATCCCAGGGATTCACTTCAACGTCGCCGAGTAACAAAGGTAGCACGAGGGGCAGGTAAATGATGGTTACCAACATCAGTAAGACCATCATCCCCACCGAGAAAGCGATGTTGCCCTTGGCCACTTCCACTAATTTTGGCAAGAAAGGCGCACCGGCAGCAGTAGACAGCAGAATCAGCCCGATCTCCACCGATTGATCCAGGTCGAAAACAAGGGTCATGAGATAGGCGACCAGGGGTATCAAAACGAAGTTGGCTAACAGGGTCAGGATAACCAGCCTGGTACTCTTCAGCGGATCCAAGATTTGTTTAACCGTCAGGCTCAGCCCCATACTGAACATGCTACTGATCACGAAGATTAGTACCGACAACATAGCCAGGGTTTCCAGGATTTCAGTCATACTTTTTCTCTCCTTCTTCGCCTATTTTGCCTGACGGCAACAAGCTACAAATCAACGCCAGGCGGTTTTGAGCTAGATAGTTTTGATATGGTGGTCAAATGAAAGCTCAGGAACGTACCCATGTCATCCTCAGTGAAGCATGGACGGAAGGGATGAGTCCATATGGTTGTCGAAATTCGTCACCAAGCTTGTCGTCGCCAAACGAACTGATTCGCCCATCCCTGGCACTCATGACAGAAGCAACCAAAAGCTGCTTAGTGCATTGTATCATGTTTGGCGTATAACGAGTCCGCTCAGACATGAAGCTTACAACCGCTACCCGAAAAAGATGGGTCTCCTACCCGACGTCTCTTCGAGCCGCGCCGACTTATCCAGCCCCTGATATGAGCAGTGCCGCCAGAAATACCATCACAAAAACCGAGATCATTAAGCCTAGAATCGCCGAATAGTTCTTCGGATCGATTTGGTTATCTTGATCCATCTTGCGAATCAGCGGAAAGAGTCGCCAGAAGAAGGAGGAGATCGAGATTACCAGGGCCACGCCCGTATAAAACAGGCCTTGGGCATCGGCCGTGAAGAGGATCACTACCAACAACAGCAGGAAGATCAGCTTCGTCCCGGCAACCCAATTGACCAGGTACTTGACGAAGTCATGCATCTCCGGATCTTGCTTCGATTTTTCCCACGCCTTGAATGTGCCAACGCTGTTGGCATATTTCGTACCTGGGAAGAAGTAAAGCGCGACGACATTGGTGGCTTCCAACACGATGAAGCCAATGATTACCACGCTGATCATATTCATCAGGTAGCCATGTTGAAGAACATCGGGCTGAAATAGGGGATGAGCCAGATAAGCCACACGACGACGCTGAACTTGTGGAAATTCATGATCATGTGTTCATCCTTCCTGATCAGGACCACCGCGGCCCATATCGCGTGGATGAGCATGAGAACAATAGCGATCAGCCCCGATATCCCGTGAATATCAAAAGTCATCCCGCCCACAAAGTCGATCATCAACCCTGTCCCCCAGGTATCACAGATGAGTCCGAGGATAAAGAAGACGAGGTGCCACGGTTTGAGCCGCCCTTGTATGCGTTCGCCCCACACCCCGATAGAGTAAAAAATTAATGCGGCTGCCATGATAATACTGGCGTTTGGATCCATTTTAAGCTCCTAACTAATTCGTTATCGTTACGGCCATGCGTACAAAGGCATTTTCGTCTAGCTCTTTGACGATGGCATGAGCGACATCGGCGGCAGAAATCTGCGAACTCTCAGCCTGAATGTTCTTCCCAATGTCATAGCTTCCGGTCATTGGGTCGTCGGTCAGGCCACTCGGCCGCAGGATTGTCCATTTGAGATCGCTGTTTTTCACCACCGCTTCTTGTTCTTCATGATCCCGGCGAGCGCTAAAGAGGATGGTGGCAAAGAAGAGCTTGTTGGTGAACGAAAGCGTCGACCAACTCTCCCCTACCCCCATAGCCGAGACAACAAACAGGCGATCAACATGCGCCTCTTCCATCGCCTTGACGATGTTGGCCGTTCCTTCGCCCCGAACCGTTGTCTTCCCCAGGCTCATCGATCCAATTGAACAGATGACCGCATCCTGTCCTTGAACCGCTTGCTTCACCGCAGCGATTTCAAAGACGTCGCCGGTCACAGACCGTAGGCGATCATTCCCAGATATCGGCTCATTCTCAAACGTCAATTTGGCGGGATCACGCAGGAAGGCGGTCACTTCGTGGCCTTGCGCCAAAGCTTGTATTACGACCTCTCTACCTATCTTGCCGGTGGATCCAAAGACAACTACTTTCATAACGATACTCTCCTATACTGGGTTGGATTCTTCTTCCCTGAACGTCGCCTGGCTAAAAATGGCCCTAAGAATCCGCTGAAATCATTCATGGTGGTTGCTTTATGAGCTGAGGAGCCAAACGACGAGGAAAGGCTTCCGTAGCCGTCTCGCCTTGTTTGCCCCCAAGTTTCAGAAGGGGAAAGTTATCACTCTTTCAGGCGGCAAGATTCTGTTGGCCGCATTCGCGGCCATCATCTTGACGCCATCGACAATTACCCGGCGGGGCGCGAAACTGGCCGCCAACGATTCGTCAGAGGCGAATTTGATCTGCCGCTTCTTCTCGTTGTCTTCCATTTGCCGCTTCATCGACTGCATTCTCCGCTCGTAGCTTGAGATGGCAGTCGTGCCTTTCTTCTCAGCCTCCAGAATGGCCTGAACGGCAAAGCGGGCGCTGAGAGCAGCGTTGTCCATGGCGACGCCACGATAGGCGTCCAACAGACCGGCCGCGTCCCCGGTAATCAGAATATTCCCTTCGCCCAGGAATACGCCGTTCTTCAAGGGAGAAGCAAACCCCTCCTTACGCACAATCTCACCCTTGAAATTGTACTCCCGGCAGACATACTCATAGAAGCGGTCAGCATAATCCTTGAGATCATGCTCTGCCCCGGTCCCAATCACCCACAGATCGTCTTTCTTATAGATCCAGGCAAACATGATGGGCGCGTATGCTTTGATATTGACCATGTAGAGCGCGTGCGGGTCCAAATCGCCTTCCCCGGTGCAGTAGTAGTTCATCGCCCCGCCGGGCGCTTTCTGCAAGTAATGGTCTGGACGCAACTTCTTCCGTATTTTGGAGGACATGCCATCGGCCGCCACGAGATACCGGGTGAACACTTCCCTCCGGGCCGTCCCGGTTTGCAGTTGAACGACATAGCCCCCCTCGACCTCTTCAAAGCCAATCATCCGGCTCTTATCTTGAAAGATCGCACCCTCTTCAACAGCCAGGTCATTTAACCAGCGATCGAAAGTGGAGCGCCAAAAGTTCAGGACCTTCATTTTGCCCTGATAGTCCCGGCCGTCGGGCGCGATGATATGCATATTGTAGATCTCATTCTCGCATAGCTTATCCTTCGGGATCGGCCGGCCGACCAGCTTCTCAAAGTAGCCAAACTGGATTCCCGAACACGGTTTATCCCTCGGCGTCTTGGCCCGCTCGATCAGCAGGCTCGTCAAACCGCTCTCCGCTGCCAACCGGGCGGCAATTGATCCGGCGATTCCCCCACCAATTGATAGCACATCATATCTTTCCATTCGTTTCATACTCTTAGGAAGGAGCCTCTTCCAATCTATGGCCTTGGGTCGTTGCCGGCGAACTTAACGACCCGGTGACCGCTACTCTTTTCGATAAACCGAAATCAGCAGTTGCAGCGCAGATGAAATTTCATCCAACTGATCCTGGCTGAGTTCGGCCGGCGTCTCTTTGACCCAACTTCGCCGGGCTTCGATACTCTGCGTAACAAACGCCTGCCCTTGCTCAGAAAGTACCACATTTGTTACCCGCCGGTCGCCAGGTTCAGGGATCCTGGCTACCAGATCTTGCTTTTCAAGCCGATCCACCATCTGGCTAGCTGCCGCGGCCGACACCATCATATGATCACATATCTCAGATATCTTGCTCGGGGCATTGTAATGGAGAAACGTCAAGGCATATGCTTGCTGCATAGAAATACCGGCGCACTGACGCCATATTGACAATCAGCCCATTTCAGATAATATTTAATACAGATTAACTATTTACACACATTAACGACATCTCTGATAACTATAGGGTTCAATGTCAAGCAAAAGTATGTATCTCAAGCTAGTGGAAGAGTGGGCGAACATTTACTTGGGTCGATCGCTATCTGAATACTTCGTCTTTCTGAAGAGCACCGGTATTTCTATGCAGCAAGCATATGCCTTGACGTTTCTCCATTACAACGCCCCGAGCAAGATATCTGAGATCTGTGATCATATGATGGTGTCGGCCGCGGCAGCCAGCCAGATGGTGGATCGGCTTGAAAA
>PVMK01114313.1_pt1 | contig 12389 bp, 10 predicted proteins | sample 1853481 | NCBI WGS metagenome assembly PVMK01 (sample SAMN08533507, study PRJNA380276) | Marine sediment metagenome, whole genome shotgun sequencing project.
GACGGCCGCGGCGTAATTTACATTTCATCGCCCGCTTTTTTCCTGACGGCGCTTGATGCAGAAACCGGGCAGCCGTTGGAAAACTGGGGCAAACCGGTACCGATCGATGGCTTTCCTGCGACAGGCGTAGTCGACATGCTGACGGACTTGGTTGCTGACCTGCCGTATACGCATGATCCCTATGAGGGCCTGTCGCTGGAGAATGGCTACATAACCACTTCATCGCCGCCGATCGTCGTTAATGGTGTCGTTGTTGTCGGCAACTCACATGAACAGGGCTACTACCAGTCGCGCGTGGAAAATGTGCCGGGTGACATTCTCGGATATGACGCAAGAACCGGTGAATTTCTGTGGAAGTTCCACGTTATACCGCGGCCAGGTGAAGTCGGACACGAGACCTGGGAGAACGATGCCTGGAAGTGGACCGGTGATGTTTCTTCATGGGCGCCCATGTCTGCAGATGAAGAACGTGGAATCGTATACATCCCGACCAATGGTGTAACCATTGACTATTACGGCGGCTTTAGCCCGGGAGACAACTTGTATGGCACCAGCCTGATCGCTCTGGATGTCAAGACCGGCGAGCGCGTCTGGCACCAGCAACTGGTACATCACGACATCTGGAACTATGACACGCCAACGGCACCCGTGTTGCTGGACGTCACCATCGATGGCAAAGAGGTTCCGATCGTCGTGCAAACGACAAAACAAAATTTTGCGTATACGTTTAACCGTGAGACCGGCGAGCCCATCTGGCCGATAGAAGAAACACCTGTGCCAGCCTCCGACGTTCCGGGTGAAAAGCTGGCTGCCACTCAACCGTTCCCGACGCGGCCTGCCGCATACGGTATGCAAGGCCTGACTCACGACGATTTGATCGATTACACGCCGGAACTGCGGGCCGCGGCAATTGTTGCGCTTAAGGACCACAAGATCGGTCCGCTGTTCAACCCACCACTGCATCGTGATAACGACCAGGGATACCGGGCAGCTTACTGGTGCCCCGGCGACGGGGGTGGCACCAACATCGATGGTCCGACTGTAGCCGACCCTGAATCGGGCATATTGTATGTTTCTACACGCAAAGCCTGCTCCTCGAGAATCGTCGTAACGGGCGCCGAACGGGACCCGAACATCGACAAGCCCACAGGCGCAACTTTTTCTGACTTCGCATCATTACGATCTGACCTGGTGCGCGGACCGGACGATCTGCCAATGTTCAAACCGCCTTACAGTCACATTACCGCTATTGACATGAACACAGGCGAGCATCTCTGGCAATTGCCTATCGGAGAGACACCGGAGCGCGTGCTCAATCATCCGCAGCTCCAGGGTATGGATATTCCGACGACCGGTACCGGTCGCAATGCAATAATGTTGGTAACAAAATCACTGTTTATGTATACCAGTGCGGCGAGTGATGGCACGCCGATGTTGTACTTCGTTGACAAGCGCTCCGGAGAGCCGGTTGGCGGGATCGAAATTCCTGCCACCGTCAATTACGGCATGTCGACCTACGTGCACAACGGCAAACAATACGTCATGTTGCAGACAGCAAGTAAACTGACCGTTCTGGCGCTTGGCGAGTTTTAATTGTTGATGTCGTGAACACCAACCTGAAGTAAAAAAAGGGCCGCTTAATGCGGCCCTTTTTATTTACACCGATGGATCGGTAAATCTCTTAAGACGTGTGACGTAATTCAAGTAGCCGAAACCAAAAAGTAGCAACAATGAAGCAAAACTGACTGCGCCTCCGCCACCACCACCGGTACCCTGGTTGACGCCGACATTAACCGTTCGTTGCACCGTCGCAATGTTAGTTGCACGATCAGTAGCAGTATAGGTGACATGATAGGTACCGACGACCGTCGTGTTAACGCTCCCGCTTGTAGTGATGGAATTCGTAATATCACCATCGATGTCGTCTGTCGCTGTTGCGCCAGGGTCTGCATAAGGTGCACCCGCAGCGAGATTGATAATTGCATTCCCTAGCAACGTAATCGCAGGCGGTGTGCGATCGCCCAGCCCCAGACGCCCTTTGCCATCATTCGCATAGATCTCAACGACATTCGATCGTGATCCGGCAACAATCAGGTCGAGAGAGCCATCGCCATTGAAATCGCTCAGAATGCCGCGACGCATACCTGTACTTATGATTTGTTCGGCGTACAGGTTGAATCCGCCAGACGAAAGCCCCCGGTATTGCTGATGCACGCCGGCGTGATTTATAGCAACAATGTCCGGCCTTGTGTCACCATCAATATCTCCTGCCACTAGCCGACTCACAGGTGAAACACCAAGAGGACTCCCCGAGGAAAAACCACCACCGGATTGCTGATAAATCACCTTGCTTTCCGGAACGGCCAACTCTCCATCATCAACGGCGAGCACCAGATCAATATCGCCATCACTGTCAATATCGGCCGGCGTCACGCTGGCGACACTGCCGCGTTGCAGTGTTTGTGAATTGAAAGTTCTGCCATCGCCGGAATTGCGCAGGACTTTGACGTATCTGCTTCCTGCCTCGACAATGACGACATCCGGAAAACTGTCATTGTTGATATCAGCGACTGAAGCATGAATTCCGGAAACCGCCGGCAATGGCGAGGTAGCGAAACCGAATTCTCCCGATCGTCTGACCTGAATCGTATTGCCAGACCCCGCGAGCACCAGGTCATCATCACCATCGCTATCGAAGTCAGCGGCTGCCGCGCCGGTTACTGTGCCAAGACCGCTGATATTCAAGTCAACGCCATTCGGGAATTCGCCATTGCCGTCGTTAAAATAGACCCGCGCAGCTTTGTTGCTCATGCCACCAACTGCGACATCTGTATCTCCATCACCATCCCAGTCCAGCAATACCACGACATTTCCGCCGCTATTCGAACCCAGAGATTGCCCCGGCGTAATCAGGCTGCGGTTGCCACTGTTGAAGAAAATGACAGTATTATCCGAGGAGACCACTACGTCGACCAAACCATCACCATCCACGTCGCCACTCGCAACATCGTTACCGGACAGATTAAGAATTTGCACCGCGCCTTCGCTGAATGCCGACACGACCTGCGCGCCAGTTAGTGCCGAGTTGTTTTGTTCATTGGGATCGTCGGAAATGGCGCTTGCTATTAGTGAATTATCACCGTCACTCTCCTGGGTGCCCTGCACACTGAATGACACAATTGTATTTCGGGGAAGCCCGCTAATCGAGCATGACAAAGACGGTGTACTGGAATTATTTCCGCTAAGCGTACAATTCTGTGGCGCAACCAATGACAAGTTCGGCCCACTTGTTGTCCATGTCGCAACAAGCTCGCCCTCGTCCAGGTCCGCCGGACCATGATTCTCTATTTTAATCTCCCATCGGGCCGCCTCACCAACTACTACCGGGTTGACTGGCACGCTGGCCGTCAGATCAAGATCAGCACGCGCATCGGAGAATATTGTTAGACCAAAACTAAGACTTGCTGATGCACCATCGTTATCTGTAGCCGTTATTTCAACGTTGTACGCAGCATCACGAACATCTGCAGCATTTGGCGTGCCCGACAGAAGTCCTGTGTTTGAATCGATCCTGAGTCTGCCGCTGCCCGGCAACCCCCTTGCACTAAATCGCAACCGGTCATCTGCGTCGGGATCAACAAAATAGCCTGCAAGCTCCAGTCGGAATGATTCGCCTTCAATCGCTTCCTGATCCGGCGGGGTACCGGTTGTGATCGGCGGGTTGTTCGGTGGTGCCGGCGCTTTTTCAATCCTTATCCGCACTGTTGCCTCCCGCGAATAGCCTGTGCCGTCAAACGCGACATAACGGAAATCGTCATCTTTCTTCTTGCCGCCAGCATTCGTGTAAGAAAAAGTGCCGTCGCTATTTAATGACAACTCTCCTTCCTTGACATCCCGCGTCAGCACAGCAGTCAGTTCGTCGCCCTCAAAATCGAAATCGTTGTCCAGAACGCTGCGTGACCCGCCGTCCAGCACCGAAACAGTTCCGCCACGTGTAACCGTTGCACTATCGCTCCTGGCAAACGGAGGCCACCCTGAGGCCATCGCGTCGCTGGTGATTCCCAGCGACAGTGCAAGGACAGTCAGTACAAATGGCAGTCGATGCCTGCTGACGCCGGCAGAGGGTGAAGTGAATTGCAAAACGCGGTCCCTGTAATTCTTATTATTGTGGTGCGTTCGCAGAAGTCTAGCGCAAAAGGGAGATTCGCAACAGCAAGTAATTTCCCCGTTTTGTTATGGTAAATCACGTATTTGCTGACGATTCCTCGACAGACTGGCAAGGATTGGCAAGCTGTTGATAAGACCCGTTTTTCTAAACCCGGCTAGCCGCTCGCAAAAAGTGGGTTCATGAGGATACGCACAGCGACCTGTTGTCCAGTGACTGAATAGGCGATGTATTCGTATTCAATTCCCGCGTTGCTGACGAATTCCTGGAACGCCTTGTACTCATGCTGTTGCCAGCGTGGAAAATTATAATACTCGTCGAACAATACGATCGCTCCCGGCTGCAGTCGCGGACCGAATGCTGAAAATATGGTGACCGTTGAAGAATAGAGGTCACAGTCAACGTGCAAAAATGACACCGGCTCGTCATGTTCGTTGAGGAACCCCGGGATTGTTGCATCGAAAAGGCCAACCTGAAACTTCACATTGTCAGGTACCTTGGGCAATTTCGATTGAGCGAATGCGCCCACCGGATTGCCATTCCAGTACTCCGGAATTCCATCAAATGAATCGAACCCGTAGACGGATCGATCAGCCTGATCGCCGATCCAGCGAATGGATTTGCCACGACCAACTCCAAACTCAAGATACAATCCGGGCTCACTTGCCTCACCAACGACGTATTCCACCAATTTAGGGTGCTTTTCAAAATACGGCGCGTCCGGCATGTTCGCCTTGACGTAATCGAGCGTTTCCTTTTTTGCGCCGAGCTGGAGATCTACCAGTAGGTTCGACCCATAGTGCTTGAGGACAAATTTACGAAAGAGAAATTCGCTAAGTGTTCGTTTGAATAATGGCATGTTCTATCCGACGCTACGTTGCAGTTATTTGTGCGTAGGTGTTTGTATGCCGGAATTCAAAACTGCTCGCCGGCCGTGGCGATGGAGTGTACCACAGGGGCCAGCCCAATCGACTGCAGGACTATTTACTCATCCAACCGGGGCATCTGCGTTGAACAAGAACGCAATAGCTTAAGAAGGAAATAACGTTTTTCACAAATTCGCGCCGCGCGAAAAAAGCAGTGGCACACACTAATACCGATTCACTGCTACCGGTACTGCCGGGCGAGCTACCTGGCCAGTCATTATGTTTTGCATACGAACAGAGCGAATTGCGTTATATTATGCCGCTTCCCGGCAGCCCGACCGCTACCTCTATAGGACGACCATGAAACAACTACTTGCCCTGTGGGCGGCACTCTTTATCACCGCTTGTTCCAGTGCGGATAACGATACTTCTCATACTGACGTAGCCAATAACGCTTCATCAGAATGGAGCCACGGCGCAATGGCAGCTGCAGCTGACAGTCGTGCCGTCGATGCAGCCATCGAAATACTGGAGAAAGGCGGCAGCGCAGTCGATGCAGCCATCGCAACTCACGCAGTGCTGGGCTTGGTGGAACCGCAAAGCTCTGGGCTTGGCGGAGGCGCATTTATGCTTGTTTACGAGCGGGAGAACAAAGAATTAACGTACTTTGATGGTAGAGAAACCGCCCCGGCAGGCGCAACCATAGATATGTTTATGCGCGACGGAGAAGTTCTGGGTTTCTTCGAGTCCTGGCAAAGTGGCCTGGCCATCGGGGTCCCCGGTACGCTCGCTTTATATAGGAGTGCTCATGAAGCACATGGCAAATTACCGTGGGCAGAATTATTTCAACCCGCAATTCGCCTGGCGCAAAATGGATTTATAGTATCGCCGCGACTGGCGAACTACATGCCCATGATGGCAGAGCGGGGTCGCCTGGATGAGGATCCTGGGGCTGCCGCCTACTTTTACCCCGACGGAGAAGCATTGCAAGTAGGTGACTTGCGCACGAACCCGGAGTATGCGAATACGCTGACGCGAGTTGCTGCACAGGGTATTGAAGCATTTTATTCAGGTGAGATTGCGGAGGCGATGGCGAATGCGGCCCAGGAAGGACCTGATGGAGGGTCGCTAACCGCACAGGATATTGCCCAGTATCGAGCGGTGGATCGTGAAGTAATTTGTGGCGGCTTTCGCGACATGAAGATTTGCACCACCTCACCACCCTCATCGGGCGCGGCACAAATTATGATCGCCGGTCTGTACGACCACCTTGCATCAGGTGCTGCAAGTCAAGCGGATAAGATTGCGGCTTTCGTGGACGCGCAGCGGCTCGCCTACGCAGACAGGGACTATTACTTCGGCGATCCGGACACGATCGACGTGCCATTGCATGACCTGATTGATCCTGAGTACCTCCGACATCGTGCGACTGAGCGGATCGCACCCGACGCTGTACCAATCCACGGTGACCCTGGCATGGTGTTGCATCAGGAATCTGCAGCCCTGTTGTGGGGCCCTGACACAACCGCCGAAGTCGCCGGCACGACACACTTTTCGATTGTCGACAACCAGGGAAACGCTGTTGCCATGTCCGCAACGGTGGGCGGGCCATTCGGTTCGTCACGTTGGGTGGCTGGTTTCTTACTGAACAACGAGTTGACGGACTTTGCTTTGGCCGTTCGACCTGATGGCAAACCGGTCGCCAACGCGATTGGTCCAGGTAAGAGACCGCGCTCCTCATTATCGCCAACAATTGTGCTGGATGAAAACGGGGAATTATTGATGGTCACCGGGTCAGTCGGCGGCAATTCAATTCCTGCTTACGTAGCAAAGACGATCATTGGCGTATTCGACTGGGGCTTGTCTGCTCAGGAAGCTGTAAATTTCCCTAACATCGTTGCCCGCGGTGAACCTGTACGCGTTGAAGTATCTGTGGAGCCAGGGCAAGCCATCGCAGCCGATCTTGCGACACGCGGTTACGACGTACAGGAGCGGCAGGGAGAAAATGCAGCGTCGCACGTAATCGTCGTTCGTCCGGATAAACTTGAGGGTGCGGCGGATCCAAGAAGAGAAGGTATTGTGAAGGCAGTCACCGTTCCATAGTTCCTGCCAATCCTAACCAGTCTCATTCCTATTGGTTATTACAATTTGTAACAACCCCTTTACAACTTATATTGTAGGGTAGCGCTCGCGCGTACGCGCATTATCGCGTGCATTCGCCAGTTGGCTCTTACAGGAGATTAAATTGATGTTTAGTGAGCGCAGCATTGCGCGTCGCGCTGGATTGACCATACTTTTGGCACTGTTCGTAAGTAGTAATACGACTGCAGCAAGCGAATTCGATCTGCGAGAGTTTCACGGAAAGGTCGTTGTGCTGGACTTCTGGGCTTCCTGGTGTGTTCCGTGTCGTCGTTCCTTTCCGTGGATGAATACGATGCAGGAGAAGTACGGTGACGATGGGCTCGTTATCATTGGTGTCAACCTCGACGCTAACGATGCCGATGCCCAGGCATTCCTCAGGGAAACGCCGGCGCAGTTTCGAATTATCAGCGATCCGGATGGGACGCTCGCTCGCGAACATGATGTTATAGCGATGCCGACCTCCTATATTTTCGATCGCAATGGTAAATTGGTCACCAGGCACCTGGGATTCAAGGTCAAGCGCCAGGAAGAATATGAGGCGCTGTTAGTAGACACACTGAACGATAATATGGAGCCAGAATAGTGCGTCGTTTGATAAGTCAGGTTGTAGTGCTGTCGACCCTGGTTATTGCGACCAGTGGCTGCTCGTCGATGGGCGTGGAACCATGGGAACGCGATGTACTCGCCAAGGATGAAATGCAGTTGGTTACAGACCCGATTGAGGCCGCTACTGACGATCACATTTATTTCAGCAAAGAAGCTTCAAGCGGCGGCCGCGGATTCGGTGGCTGTGGCTGTAATTAGTTTGGGTTCCAGATAGGGTGGCTAAAGCAGATCGATCTACTGTCGTCAGGAAAAAACCAGGATATTTTCAGGGTTCTTTCCTGGCTATGGGGAGCCCCTGCGAATTACTGATTGAAACTACTGAAGAATCTGCGGCGAAGAGTGCTACCGATATTGTGGCGAATGAGGCGTGGCGGATCGAGGACAAATTCAGTCGCTACTTGCCGGACAACATCGTCCACCGGATTAATAACAGTGACGGCATAACGATACAAATTGATGACGAAACGGCTAACCTGATTGACTTCGCAACTTCTCTTTTTGAAATGAGCGATGGTCGTTTCGACATTACCTCTGGCGTGCTGCGCGAAGCATGGAAATTCGATGGCGGTGATCAACTGCCGGATGGCGCGAAGGTCAGGAAAATTCTGCAGCGAGTAGGCTGGAACCAGGCGGTTTGGCAACGCCCGGAACTGACACTTCGTCGCGGCATGCAAATCGACTTTGGTGGCGTAGGCAAGGAGTATGCTGTCGACAGAGCGGCCGGCCTCCTCGGTGTAACCGGTGCTGGCGCTTGCCTGCTGAATTTTGGTGGCGACCTGGTCGCCAGCAGGCCGCCCGCTGACTCGGACGGCTGGCAAGTCGGAATCGAAGCATTCGACGCTGATTCCGGGCGCGCAAAAAGAATGATCAATTTAAAAAACGGCGCACTGGCCACGAGTGGCGATGCGCGCCGCTTCATTCTTAAAGACGGTGTCCGCTACGGTCACATACTCGACCCCACGACAGGCTGGCCAGTCGCCAACGCGCCCAGATCGATTACGATTGCAGCGAACACCTGCACCCAGGCTGGCATGCTGGCAACACTGGCCATGCTCAAAGGTGAGCACGCTGAGGAATTCCTGGAACAGCAGGAATGCCAGTTCTGGTGTTTCCGTTGAGCGCTTCCAGCCTCGATTTCAGTCCCGAAGTTATAGCGCTTCGAGGTCTTGCTGCAGTTTGCTCAGCAAGTTCGCTGACGGTGCCGCGTACGCCTCAATCCAACGCTGATGAATGCGCTGGATCGGGCTGACATCGAGATAATTCCAGCGGCTGCGGCCCTCTTTCCTGGTGATGATCAGGCGCGCATTCTCCAGCACGCCAAGATGCTGCATCACGGTGCAGCGATTCAACCAATGCAGCTCTTTACAGATTTCGCCTGTAGTCATTGGCGCCGCACGCAGCAGATCCATAATACGCCGCCGATCTGATCCGGCAAGCGCCTTAAAGACCAAATCATCCTGTTTTTCCTGCCTCTGCGACTTTTTGCTTTTGACCATTTGACAGACATGTTATATTTTTATAACATGTCTTGCAAGTGATGAGAGGAGGATTGATGATGGCCCGCAATTACACGGTACAGACGAAAATATTACGACCTGTCGCAGAAGTATTTGATGCAATTGTGTCCAGTGACAGACTGGGCCAATACTTTGTAAACAGTACAAGCGGCGATCTGACGGAAGGAACAGAGATTACCTGGGGGTGGGATCACTACGGTGAAAACGCTGTTGTCGTCAGAAAGATTATCCAAAATGAACTCATTGAACTCGCACTGGATTCCAGGGAGTGGGAAAAGACACAGAACGAAGCCTATGAAGTGCTGGTGATATTCGAGTTCGAGAAACTGGATGACGGCACAATGCTGAGTATTAGCGAGCAAGGCTGGAAGACTGATGCAGACGGCCTGAAAGGATCGCATGATAACTGTAGTGGCTGGACCCATATGGCAATGTGCCTCAAAGCGTATGTCGAACATGGAATCGATCTTCGCTAACGACAGCAACGCGACCTTATTCGCGAACGATCTATGCGCTCAGGCAGCAGCACGCCCCCGGCTTGCTACACTGGTGTGAAAGCCACCAAAACAGGGGTGATGTCATGCTTACTCGTCGTGAATGTCTGGTTGCCGGTTCCGCTGCTGTACTCGTGCCGTATGCGCTGGCCAATAGCGCAGAATCTGCACCGCTTCCCGACCCCGCCTCACCACTGCCCCACAAAGATGCTTTTTTTCCGTTCACCGACACCTATATAAATTGCGCCAGCCAGCATCCATTAAGTCGTGGAGCAAGACGCGCGCTTGATCGATATCTGGATTACAAGACCTTTGCGACTGACAGTGATTATTCAAATGGCGCTGTCTACAACCGTAATTTGGAAAACTATGCGCAACTGATCAATGCGAATGTTGACGAAGTCGCTTATGTGCAAAGCACAACCGTTGGCGAGAACCTGGTTCTGAAGGCACTGAACATTCCTGAAGGTGGTGGTCGCATCGTCACAGACGACCTGCACTATCTGGGATCCTTGCCGACTTACGCCGAGCTCGTTAAACGCGGTATGGATGTGATAACGCTCCGCGCGGAAGATGGTCACATCGATATGGACGCATTCGAAAAGGCCATTAACGCTGATACCAGGCTGGTATCAATATCCAGCGTATCGATGGTCAACGGATTCCAGCACGATCTGCGGCAGATTTGCGAACTGGCACACGCCCGTGGCGCACTGGTTTACGCAGACGTTGTTCATCAGGTTGGCAGCACACCGCTCGACGTACGGGAAACAAATGTCGATTTCTGCTCGGCAGCCAGCTACAAGTGGTTGATGGGCGAACAGGGACTAGGCTTTCTATATGCGCGCAAAGATCGGCTGGCTGAGATCGAGCGACCGTGGTTCGGGCATTACCAATTAAAACAACGGCATGGCCTCGGCTTTCCCAATCCGGTGCACCACGACGATGTTGTGGTATATGAGCATCACGAATCGGCACTGGGTCTTTTCGCAATGGGTTCACAGCCGAACATCATCGCGGCACAACTCGATTATTCGCTGCAGTATTTGTTAGACGTAGGTGTCGAACGAATCCAATCGTATCGACAACCGCTGCTAGATCGCCTGCAGGAGAGGCTGCCACCGCTTGGCTACGCCTCGATCACGCCGCGTGATTCAGCGACAGCATTGGTGTCATTCAGACATGATGGTGATACGCAACAACTGCACGACAAACTTGATGCTGCAAAAATTACGCTATCAGTGGCGGAGCATCATTTTCGGATCTCGCCGTCAGTCTTCAATGATATGGACGATATTGATAGATTAATCGAAGCGCTGTCCTGAATTTCTCCCGGTCTAATTCCCGGCTGAATCTCCCATCCCACTGACCGCAGCTGTAAACACAACATCAGTCGAGCTGTTCAAAGCTGTTTCCGCAGAATCCTGCAGAACGCTGATCACGAATCCAACAGCAACTACCTGCATCGCAATATCGTTCGAAATTCCGAACAGGCCACAACTAAGTGGAATGAGAAGTAGTGACCCACCGGCAACACCGGAGGCGCCACACGCGGACAATGCGGCGACGACGGACAAAAGCAAAGCTGTCGCCAGATCGACTTCGATACCCAGTGTATGTGTAGCCGCAAGTGTAAGCACGGTGATGGTTATTGCCGCACCACCCATGTTAATGGTCGCGCCGAGTGGAATTGATACCGAGTAAGTATTTTCGTCAAGCTTCATCTTCTCGCAGAGCGCGAGATTTACAGGAATATTCGCTGCCGAGCTGCGTGTGAAAAACGCAGTAACACCGCTCTCCCGCAATGCCATGAAAACTACCGGGTAGGGGTTTTTTCGCGTTTTTATCCACACAATCAACGGATTGATTAACAACGACATTATAAGCATTGAACCAATCAGCACCGTTAAAATCTGTGCATATCCCTGCAACGCCGCAAACCCGAATTCCACGAGGTTACCCGCGACCAGTCCAAAAATACCCAGCGGTGCCATATGAATAACGGCACGAACAATGAGCGTAACCGAATGTGATATATCGAACAGCATTGCTCGTGACGCATCAGCCGCGTGCCGCATGGCAAGACCGAGCGCCACTCCCCAGACCAGGATACCGATGAAGTTACCGTTCATAACAGCGCTTACCGGGTTATCCACCAGCTTGAACAACAGGTTATTAAATACCTCACCAATACCCTGTGGCGGATTCACGCTGACATCGGTAACGGCAAGGATGAGTGTCGTCGGAAACAGGGTACTCATCATTACGGCAAGAAATGCAGCGCTCAAGGTACCAACCAGATACAACACTACGATTGGACGTAGCTGCGCGTGAGTTCCGGGTTTCTGATTTGCCAGCGCTGAAGCGACCAACACCAGAACCAGCACCGGCGCCACAGCCTTAAGTGCCTGTACGAATAATTTGCCGAGTAACATCGCCGCCCGCGCCGCATCCGGCCATACCAGCGCCAGTATGATGCCGAGCGCGATACCAACGGCAATCCGCAAAATGAGATTGCCACCAAAGAATTTTTCCGTGAGCGCTTCGCCAGACATGAGACTCTTCTTCTTTTATGTGGGGCGGCAACGCCGCAGCGATA
>PVMK01129275.1_pt1 | contig 12389 bp, 13 predicted proteins | sample 1853481 | NCBI WGS metagenome assembly PVMK01 (sample SAMN08533507, study PRJNA380276) | Marine sediment metagenome, whole genome shotgun sequencing project.
AAAGATAAAAGCTGCCGAGCGAAACCATCGTACCGTTGCTGATTTCACCTATGACTGGGAATACTGGGCAAATGTTGATGGTAAATTGGAATACATTTCACCCTCCTGTGAGCGCATCAGTGGTTACAGCCTGCAGGATTTCATGGATAATCCGGCTCTCATTCGGGAGATTATTGTGCCGCAGGACATAGAGAGCTGGGATGAACACTATTGTGCCTCCCGAAATGAGTTAAAACCACGCGAGATTCAACTCCGCATTCAAAGACGGGATGGAGAGACCCGCTGGATCGAACATGTCTGCCAGCCGGTGGTGGACAACAAAGGTAGTCTTGCAGGCTTTCGTGCCAGCAACCGTGATATTACCGAGCGTAAGCAGGCAGAGCTGGAACTCCAGGGAGCATATACCGAAATAACAGAACTCAAAGAACAGCTTGAAACCGAAAGCGCCTATTTACAGGAAGAAATAAAGCTGGAGCACAATTTTGAAAATATCATCGGTCAGAGCGAAGAGCTGAAATACGTTCTGTACCAGGTGGAGCAGGTGGCAGCAACAGATTCATCGGTGCTCATTCTGGGTGAGACCGGGACGGGCAAAGAGCTGGTTGCGCGGGCCATCCACAAACTCAGTTCGCGCAGCAACCGGGTATTGGTAAAGGTGAACTGTGCCGCGCTACCGGCAGAATTAATCGAAAGTGAGTTGTTCGGCCGGGAAAAAGGGGCCTTTACCGGGGCTACGACAACGCAGATCGGACGCTTCGAACTCGCTAAGGGGTCGACGATATTACTGGACGAAATCGGCGAATTGCCGCTCGAGCTTCAGGCCAAACTGCTGCGCGTCCTTGAAAGCGGTGAGTTTGAAAGACTGGGCAGCCCCAAAACCCTGTGTTCGGATGCGCGCATCATCACCTCGACCAGCCGGGTTCTTGAAGAAGAAGTGCGCCAGAGTAGGTTCCGCGAGGATCTGTGGTACCGGCTCAAGGTCTTCACGGTAACCCTGCCCCCGCTGCGTCGGCGCAATACAGACATACCATTGCTGATCAAGTGGTTTATGGATCAACTATCAAGAAAAATGGGAAAACCCGCAGTCGAAATCCCGAAACACACCATTCAGGCTTTGCAGGATTACCACTGGCCCGGCAATGTCCGCGAATTGAAAAACATGGTCGAAAGCGCTTTGATCACTGCCCAGGGCAATAAAATGAACTTCGAAATTCCCCAAACTTCAGCCCATACAATCAACGATTTTAAACCCTTTGAAGAGATGGAGCGGGATTACATCCTTCAGGTTCTGAAAGCGAAGAACTGGAAGGTCCAGGGCACAAACAGTGCGGCTTCAGTCCTGGGGATGAACCCCAATACACTGCGCGCCCGCATCAAGAAACTTGGAATTAAAAAGCCATCCGAATGACAGATCTTTTTGCCCCTCTTTATCACCAAATATGGTGAAAACGTGTTATTTGGTGACCTGCATGCTTCATTTCCACAATCCAACATAGACCATCGACCTTAGAATTCATTACTTTTTCAGGCAGTTAAAAATAAAACGTCTGTCATATCCCTGGTGGCATGAATTTTGAACTATTTCATCATAACTTTATACCCATCTCCAGGTGTCGGATGATCCTATTCCCGTATTCGAAAGGCCGATAATATGCCCCTTTATCAAATTACGATCGATATTCAGGAAAATAAGATTGATGAATTTGTCAGGAGTCTGCATTCTCTCTGGTTTAAATTTTTGAAGGAAGAAGGGTGTCTGAATTATCGCGTGTATCGAGAATTTGAGAGGGAAAACACCTTCTGCATGGTCGGAGAGTATGCCACCCATGAGGCGATGGAAAATCATTTCCAGACACGCGATTTCGGAGTGCTGGTCGGTGCGGCCGGTGTTCTCGGAAAGACATTCAAAATAATAATCACCGAAATTTTAGAAAAAGGGGATAGCGATCTGGCAAAATCCAAACTTGCCAGTCCCAGCTAACGCGCTGCCCTGGCCCTACGCTACTAAGCACAAAATTTTATAAATACGATAACATATAAAAAACTCACCGCTGAGCACGCAGGGAAATTATACCGTTTAATAATAATCATGACCTCAGTGGTCTCGGCGAACTCCGCGGTTAATTAAATAAAGACCCGGACAATTTTTAACCCCAAAAAGCTGAATAGGAGGAAAATCATGAAAACGAAAAAAGTCTTAAAATGGGCTGCAACGTTACTTTTCTTACTTGTTTTTGCTGTCGGGTGTGCCGGCACGAAATCGAAGTCACAGACCGAGAAGGACGCCGCGCGAGATTCTTTGCGGGCCATGACAGAACGGACCCTTGCCAAGCTCTATCAAGATGAACCCGCCGCGAAAGGCGCCGTCGCTGATGCAGCGGGTTATGCGGTCTTCAGCGATTTTGGTTTCAAGGTCCTTTTCATGGGAGGCGCCCATGGTAAGGGGCTGGCAGTCAATAAGACCACCAAGCAGGAGACATTCATGAAGATGCTGGAGCTCCAGCCCGGTCTGGGCGTGGGGGCCGAAAACTACCACCTCGTGTTCGTCTTTGAAAACCCGGATGCGTTCAATACATTCGTGACGTCCGGCTGGGAACTCGGGACCAATGCCATGGCAGCTGCTAAGGACAAAAGCGAGGGCGGCGGTAGCGCCGGTGCTGTGTCGTTTAGTCATGGTGTCAAATTGTATCAGCTCAGCAATACGGGTGCCATCGTTGGGGTGAGCATTACGGGCGCCAAGTACTACAAGGACGATGATTTGAACTGAGGCCTGGTTAAAGCTCTCTGCCGCTTGAACCAGAGGAGAGCCGGATCAACCTGAGCGCTTAATACGTTACACACAAGTCCTATTTATGCACAAAGCAAGGCGGCAAATATCAAACTTGGAGGATAACGTATGAAATCTATATTCGTCATTGTGCTTTTATTAGCAACATTGGTCTCACCCGCCCTTGCGGAAGATGAAGCCTGCGACATGCTGTTCGTCCAAGACGCGAAGGCGATGGTCTTCGATGGCAGCCTGCTGACTCTCAAAGAGGCCAATCCGAACATCATCTTCTTTTGCGATCGCCCCGTGCGAACCGCCGGCCACATGACCCGGGACGCATTCATGAAACTGGTCAGCGAGGGGGAAAACTCTTTTGCTGACAATCCCCCCAATGCAGCCGTTTCGATCGTGAATGCTAAAGGCGAGGTCACCGAAGCAGTCGTAACCCTGAACAAAAGACCTCAGGTTCGCGGCAACGACATGGCCTTCCCGATCAAGGTGCTCGACGGAGAGCTACCCAACGCGGGAGAGACCGTCATCATGTTCATTGATCCCATTGGACGGCCCATGTCTCCAACCTCCCGCGCTGGAGTTCATCGCCGGCATAGACGGCGAGCTGTGCGCCATTTCAATTAAAAATTGAAACCCAGGCACACCAAAATTGATGAGATCGTTGAGGGCCCGGGCTGTAGCAGGAGTAAAATTCTTAAACAAATATGGAGAAGGAAAATGCGAAAAATACTAGCAGCCGGTATCATTATGTTGGTGATCGGACTGGTTGGTCCAATGGCTTACGGCGAGGGACCCAAATCGAATCCAGCCGACGCTGATGAATGGCAGTTCAGCATAACCCCCTACCTGTGGGCGGTTGGACTGAACGGAGACATGACCGTCAAGGGTGTGGATTCGGACGTCGATGTAAATTTCGGTGACATCTTAACGAATCTTGATATTGCCCTGGAGGCTCATTTTGAGGTATGGAAAGGCAGATGGGGGGGGCTTTTTCGACGGCACCTACGTCAAGCTGAAAACCGACGCCGGAACCTCGGACAACATCGACATCACCTCAACAATCGGTCTAGTTGATTTCGGTGGTTTTTACCGGGTCGGAACATGGCCGGTTGGAACCCCGGAAAACAAGGGACGATCACTCAGCTTTGATGCGCTGGTCGGTGGGCGCTACACGGATTTGAAGGTTAAAATGGATCCGAAGCACCTGTCGTCGTTTGACCAGAAAAAGAGCTGGACCGATCTGATTGTAGGCGGGCGTATGATTTTTGACTTTAGCGAAAAGTGGTCTTTCATACTGCGTGGGGACATCGGCGGATTCGGCATATCCGGTTCATCCGATTTCACGGCCAACGGTATCGGTCTGGCTGGTTGGACGTTTCATCCCAGCTGGACCCTGCTGGGCGGCTACCGTGCCTTGTATCAGGATTACGAAACCGGCAGCGGATCAAGCGAGTTTAAATATGATGTGACAAGCCACGGACCGATCCTGGGTTTGACTTACGCCTGGTAGCTAATTAATCCGCCGGACCTTCGATCTAACAACTTTTTTCAGTTTTCAAAGAACAATTTGCAACCCTAAATGTGCTATTTTTCAGGGTGGATTAATTAAGGCACCAGGTTTCAGTGTTCCGGTTTCAGCTCCTGGGTTTTCACTCCCGGCATCTGACACCTGACTCGCCTCCGCCGGAAAACCAGAACATCGGAACATAACCGAGATTAAAAGTTTAGCCTATATGAGCCAAAAACTATAAATTATTTCGATCATCAGATTAATGATTTCCCTTTAACCTGATTGAAAAAGGAGACTTGATGTCATGAAACGAAAAATGAAGTTATTTGGGAGTGTCTTACTTGCAGTGTTTGCTGCAACCGGCTTTTACTTGTGGGGTTTGCATGGCGGCCATACGGGTACCGGCATCGAGATTGTAAAGCAGGCTGAGGCAGCCGGCGGGAAGGTCACCAACCCGGTTGGTACCGCACCGGATCGCTACGTCTATTTTCCCGGCACCGAGGAGCTTGGTAAAGACGAGATCCGTCTCATCGCCCTTGGCACGGGGATGCCGTCGGCGCGCCGCAGCCAGGCAGCCACCTGCTGGCTGGTGGAACTGGGCAACGGCGACAAGTTCCTGTTCGATATCGGCACCGGGGCCAACGCGAACATGGCCGCGTTGATGATCCCCTTCGACTTTCTGAACAAGGTGTTCCTCACCCACCTGCACACGGACCATTGGGGTGACCTCCCCGGACTCTGGGCCGGCGGCTGGACTGCCGGAAGAACAATCCCCCTGGAGATCTGGGGGCCAAGTGGTGCCCGGGAGGACATGGGGACCAAGTACGCGGTTGAGCACTTTCTCAAGGCGTACAACTGGGACAATATGACCCGCCTTGCAGCCCTCCCGTCCCAACCGGGCAAGATCAATGTTCACGAATTCGACTATAAGGGCGAAAACCAGGTCGTCTACGAAAAGAACGGTGTGACGATCAAGTCCTGGCCGGCAATCCATGCCGGAGACGGGGCGGTCAGCTTTGCCCTCTACTGGAAGGGGATGAAGGTTGTCATCGGCGGCGACACCCGGCCCAATACGTGGTACTTGAAATATGCGAAGGATGCCGATGTCGCCATCCATGAAGCTTTCCTGACACCCGAACAGTTGGTCACACTTTACAACCAGTCCCCCCAGTCCGCCCTTGGTGTCGGCACCGTTGTCCACACCCCGCCCCAGGCCTTCGGCAAGGTCATGAGCACCATCAAGCCCAAGCATGCCATCGCCTACCATTTTTTCTATGAGGCGGATACCATTGACCAGATGTTGACATATATCCGTGAGACCTATGACGGGCCGCTCACCCTGGCGGAAGACAATCTGGTCTGGAACATCACCAAGGACGGCATCAGGGTGCGCAAGGTGATCTCCGACGATGAAGCCTGGTCCCAGGAAGGTCCCAACAAACCCCAGAAGCCTGACCACACGGTGCCCGATCAGTTGTCAAAAGAGATGCTTGCCGGCAACTGGGATATCAGTGACGTTTCGGCCAAGATGGTCAAGGAGTTCAAAAAGAAGTATAACATGAAGTAATTTAGTAATATTTGCGGATCACCGCCTTAGCTTACCCATCGTGCTCGTCCTCGTGCTCGCAATTCGATACTCTATCGAGGACGATAAGGATCAAACCAGACCGATGAATTATCTTAAGAAAATTCCACTGTTGCTGATCACTTTCACTCTGATGACAATGTCTTCTGCTGAGGCCGACTGGATCAATCTGTCCGGAGCTCAGAATGCCCCCAATATCGCCGAAATCTATATCAATGACGATCACGTCAGGATCGAGCTTGAGATCTTCGTAAATGACATGGTGGCCTTTGACCGCCTTCTTCCCGATGAGTTCTTCAAAGGTAGCAATATAAGAAGAGCTGCGCTTGAAGAGCGCCTGCAGCAGTTTTCCAACGAGGACCTGCAGGTCATCGCTGACAACGGACAGAAGCTTCAGGCCACTCTGAAGCTGATCGAACCGCGCTTTCGCAGAGCACGGCCGATGCCGGTACCCTGGAAGATTAACCCCTACACGGGCCAACCCATCCCGGGGCCGCCTAAAGACAAGCGTGTCCTTTATGCGGAACTGGTCTATGCCTTCATTCAAAAGCCTAAATCATTAACCATCATTCCCCCGCTTGATGAAGACGGCAAGATCAGTAAAGTGCCGATCGGTTTCATGACCTACCACAAAGGGGCGCCGCTGCATGATTTCAGATACCTGTCCGAACCGTCGACAGTGACGCTGGACTGGGCGGATCCGTGGTATTCCGAGTTTGAAAAAAAAGCCCTGCGGCGCTGGCAGCTCAGCGGCGTCATGTCCTTTCTCTATATTGAACCGTATGAGGTAAGGCATGAGATTTTAGCGCGTGTTAAGGATCTGGCTGCGTGGCTCGACCTCGGCCTGCGCGGTGACGAATTCATCGAAGCCGATGAAAACGATCCCTTGAAGAAACGGGCGGGAGAGTTTTTTTTGAAAAGGGACCAAACTCTGATCGATGGGAAACAGATACGACCGATCCTTGATCGTGTCTCCTTTGTCAAGTATTCCACCACGGCTTCAACCTTTGTAGTACAGCCCGAGCAGCTGCCAATCAACACTGCGATGGTGGGTGTTATCATCACCTATTTGACCGATGGCATACCGCAGCAGGTCACAAACGAATGGGATCTCTGGTCAGATCGTATCCAAAAGATTTCGACTAATGCCATTGACCCGGCGGGTGGATTGCCTTCTTATGTCACTCCCGATGACAATATACTGACCTGGACCAATTTTCTGAAAAAATATGTTCCGCCCACCGTCGCAGAGGTGGACGTGGACGAGGCGCTGACAACAATGAAGATTCCACTTGCCAGTGTCCTGTGTCTTCTGGCGCTGATGCCTCTTGGGTTGCAAATTAAGAAGCGAAAAAAGAATATCCGATCGATTGGTCTTTATATAGGATTGGCCGTGATGTTCATTGTCGGTAGTGTGGTGCTCTATCCTTTCTTAAAAGTAGGCGTGGCCAAACCGGCTGTCCTGGCGCCGAAGATGACCGACGACAAGGCAGTGACCGTTTTAAACAGTTTGCTTAAAAACATTTACCGTTCCTTTGATTTTCGTGAAGAAGAGGATGTCTACGACCGGCTGGCCACCAGCGTCCCAGGGAAACTTGCTGTCGGAAATCTACCTGCAGAACCGCAAATCAATGGTGGTAACCCAGGCCGGCGGCGCCCGGGCCCGGGTCAAAGAGGTCAAAATCCTGGATGTCGATGTGAATCAACTCGATGACAATCCCCTGGGCTTGCTGTTCCACGCCAAATGGACCGCCACGGGCACGGTGGGCCACTGGGGCCACATCCACGTGCGCCAAAACCAGTACGAAGCCAATATCACCGTGGAACCGGTGGACGGCGCCTGGAAAATCACGGATCTGGAGCTGCTCGAGGAAAAGCGCATCGATCCATATGCCAATCCGAAGAGGGGCAATAATTAACCGCAGACGCACGCAGACATTATAATCGGCCGAGATTGACCTGATATTGTCTGCATCCGTCTGCGTGGATCTGCGGTTTAATAAAAATATCGACTTATGATTAGCATACAAAATTTAGAATTTTATTACCATGCCGGAGAATTTCGTCTCCACATACCTGAGTTCAACGTTTCTGTAGGAGAGAAAGTTGCTGTTATCGGGCCTAGCGGGTCCGGCAAGACCACTTTGCTGAATCTTGTTGCCGGCATTATTACACCGGTATCCGGTGCCGTGAATGTTGGCGATGTCAGCGTCAGTAAGCTCAAAGACGGCGGTCGGAGGGATTTCCGTGTCAGCAACATCGGATTTGTATTTCAGGACTTTGAACTTCTTGATTATCTCAACGTCTTTGACAACGTTTTACATCCCTATCGTATCACCGGTGCCCTCAAGCTGGATAAAGAGGTGCGTGCCCGCGCTGTGACCCTCACCCAGGATATGGGAATTGGCGACAAGTTAAAACGGAATCCCAATGACCTCTCTCACGGTGAAAAACAACGCGTCGCCATCTGCCGGGCGCTTTTACCGCAACCCAAGCTTATTTTGGCCGACGAAGCTACCGGCAATCTTGATCCGGATAACAAAGCCCTTATCCTGGATCTGCTATTCAGCGCCGTAACCGACCATGATGCCACATTGCTTGCGGTGACACACGACCACGAATTGTTAAAGCGCTTTGATCGGGTTGTTGACTTTCAGGAATTTCAAAATAAGGAGGCTGCATGATCGACAGTCTCTATATTGCCTGGAAATACATTGCCTTTAGCAAGGTTAAAACAGCTACGCTGGTGGCTTGCATTACATTGATATCCTTTCTTCCTGTGGCACTGGAGCTCCTTTTGAATGAAAGCGAGAAGCAACTCATGTCGCGAGCTGTTTCAACACCTTTGGTTTTAGGCGCCAAAGGCAGCGCTCTGGATCTGGTGATGAATACCCTCTACTTCAACGACGAAGTACCTGAGCTCATTACCGTGGAGGCCGCAAATCAGGTGATGGACAGCGAACTTGCCCTGCCCATACCTTTATACGATCGATTTCAAGCCAGGGGAAACCCCATCGTGGGGACAACGCTGGATTACTTTGACTTTCGGGGCTTGAAAATTGCCGAAGGCAGGCAACTCGCCGTACTGGGAGATTGCGTGCTGGGAGCCCGGGTGGCTGAAAGCCTCGGTCTTAAACCGGGAGACAGTCTTGTGTCATCGCCCGAGACCCTTTTTGACCTGGCCGGCGTTTATCCTTTAAAAATGAAGGTGGTGGGATTGCTTGAGAAATCCCACACCTCCGATGACCTGGCTGTTTTTGTGGATTTGAAAACCGCCTGGGTGATTCAGGGGCTAGGGCACGGTCACGAGGACGTGACCAAACTGCAAGATCCCACGCTTGTTCTCAAAAGGACTGACAAGAACGTAGCAGCCACGGCCAAGCTCTACCAGTACACTGAAATTAGAGATGAGAATATTGATTCGTTCCACTTCCACGGAGATACCTCGAAATATCCCCTAACCGCTGTGATTGCCGTACCCCATGACGATAAGTCCGGGACAATTCTGCGGGGTCGGTATCTTACACGTGAGGAAACCCGGCAAATAGTCGATCCCGAGGATGTTATAGACGGCCTACTTCAGAACATTTTTCGGATCAAGAATGTGTTGGATGCTGTCATTTCAGTAGTTGCTCTCGCAACGATCCTGGCCATTATCCTGGTGTTTGCCCTGTCGCTTAGATTGCGACAGAGGGAGATACAAACGATTTTCAGGCTCGGCTGCCGACGTGCCACCATCGCCCGGCTCCTGACCGCGGAGATTTTCATTATTGTCATTATGAGCGGAGTCTTTTGCGGAGCGATGATATTCCTGGTTAATCAGTTTTCAAATGATTTGGTAAGAATGCTGTTTATAAAATAATCAGCTGGAGTGCAGAATGATTGGCGTAATGGGCATGAATAACAGCTGTTGATTGATCCCGGCACCAGGCCTAAAAATATTTAGGCTAAGGAGATAAAATCCCATGGCTACTAAAATAAAAAATCTTCGGATTATTGGAACAATTTTGATCATTAACATCACATTCGGTTTCCTGGCTATACATAGCAGCGTGGCGGCTGAAAAGCTGACGGTTTACGTGGTGAACTATCCGTTGCAATATTTCGCCGAACGGATTGGTCAAGAGCATGTCAATGTCGTTTTCCCGGCCCCGGCGTATATTGATCCGGCCTACTGGATGCCGGATGCAAAAACGGTTTCAGACTATCAACAGGCTGATCTCATCCTGCTCAACGGGGCCGGCTATGCCAGGTGGGTAAACAAAGCAACCTTGCCGCAGTCCAGAATAGTCAATACGTCAGCCGGATTCAAAACCCATTACATAGAAGCCGACGAAATTGTTACCCACTCCCATGGCTCAGGCGGCGAGCATGCACATGAATCTCTCGCTTTCACTACCTGGGTCGATTTTGAGCTGGCAGCCCGACAGGCCAAAGCCGTTGCCGATGCACTCAGCCGGAAGGAACCCGATCTGAGAGAGATGTTTCAACACAATTACAGCACCCTTGAAAAAGACCTGATAAAGATCGATCGGCAACTTAAGAAATTTACATCAAAAGAGCCATCAAAGTTTCTCATTGGGTCTCATCCCGTGTATCACTATTTTGCAAGGCGCTACAGGCTCAATATGAAAAGCGTGCACTGGGAACCTGATGAAACACCGAATGGTGCGCAGTGGGCGGAGCTTAATGCCATACTGACAAAACACCCCGCGCAATGGATGATCTGGGAGGGTAAGCCGATGAAGGAATCGGCTGAAAAACTGAAAGCCATCAGCGTTGACAGCCTGGTGTTTGACCCCTGCGGTAATAAGCCGGATCAGGGAGATTTTTTGAGTGTCATGCGGCAAAATGTTGAGAACCTGAAACCGGTTTTCCAATAATTCGTGATTAAGGAGGGCAACTCATATGAAAAAAAGAAGCATTTATTTTATCGGTTTACTATTTCTGGCTATGGCGTTTGGCAGTACCACTACCGTTCTGGCAGCCGAAGAGGCGTCTTCGATGATGTGCGATGAAGGTGTGGTGAACATTGGGGATACGCAGGCTGATGTCCAGGAAAAATGCGGCGAACCCAACAGTCAGTCGATGGACAAGTGGATCTATGATTTCGGCCCGTCTGAATATTTCACCGTAATATTCAAAGAGGGAAAGGTCCTACGTATCCTGGAAGGTCAATAGGAGCTTTATTTGATAAATGACTGCTCTTTGGAAAGGAGACAAAAATGCGAGATAAATTTTTAGCGATTATCCTTTTGTTGATGATATGGGTGTGTTTTTCTTCCATTGTAATTGCGGCTGAGATGGCACCTGAATACCTGCACGGCAATTGGGTCATTGGAGCGACTGAGCAGAAATGCGGCTCTGCGGATGCCGAGTACTTCATCTTCAATAAAAACGGCACGTTTGAAGCCGGCAGATCAAAGAAAGCAGAGGCCGTTGGTTTCTGGCAGATCGATGGCGATACTGTTTACCTTGTTTTCATCGCCTCCGGCGGTTTCTTTCAAGACATTCATGCCGAACTGAAGGAATACGATAATAGGTTTGATTCCTTCGATGTTAAGCTGATTCTCTTCAATTTGAAAGATAATCGGTTTGAAGCCGTTGGTGTGTTAGGGGATGAGGTAAATAGAGGAACTGCGATACGATGCAAGTGATCGAATTTCGACCATCGTACTTCTAATTTACGGTTAATCCGGCAAAGGAGGTAACAATGAAAAAAATACGAAAATCTTTCAGGTTAGGTTTTTTGCCTGTTTTATCGGCATTTATTATCGCTATCATCATGCCCGGCTTGCCGACTCAGGCCCGGGCGGGTGAAGGTGCTGCATTTTTAGGTGGCATGGTGGCCGGGCATATCGTCGGCGGTGCCGTGCGGCGTAGCAAAATTCGGACCGCGGCTGCTGTGCAAGCGGCAAATCAACCCAAAACGCAAACCGTCTAGTAACGTTCAACAGCCCGCCACAACAACTGCTGCACAGCCGGCTACGGCCGCAAAACCGTCGACCGAAGACAGACTCAAGGAATTGGATAAACTGGCCGCTGGGGGCTACATCACCCCGGAAGAATATAAGGCCAAAAAGAAGGCAATTCTGGATAGTATATGATGGGAAGCCAGACACCATTGACTCCAGCTCTCAATCCTCGAAAGATTCGCGGAGGAGGATAAAGGGATTTTCATCGAAAGTCTGCGCATCTTTCATTGTCCGAATATCTGTAATCTGGATTTATTGAGGACAGGTCGGTAGAAGATTAGCTAATGCAATCCCCAATTTAGCGAAAGGTTCGATTTCGGCTATTAATACACAATTCGGAAATTTTCACCTTTATTTTAGATTTCGTGCCAAATATGAGTTTTGAGAAATTTCAGATTTGTAAAGGAAATCCAACCATTCGGCTTTACGTTTTATTATCGTTTAAATTCTTACAGAGTCTTGAAATTATGCAAGACCGGTGAAGTTCTTTCTATGCTGTTTCCTTTTCTTTTTTCAAAAGCCCTTTTTCCGCTTTTGTTA
>PVMK01157750.1_pt1 | contig 12385 bp, 16 predicted proteins | sample 1853481 | NCBI WGS metagenome assembly PVMK01 (sample SAMN08533507, study PRJNA380276) | Marine sediment metagenome, whole genome shotgun sequencing project.
TCGCCGGCTATTGGTGCCAGTTCTCTGCCCACTGAGGTCGATCCATCCGGTTCGGGTGCCGCAAACACGCCTTTGGCAACTGTCGCCATCTGCGGACGTCTCTCCGGACAGATAATAGAAAGCAACCCGCCGTAGGCGGGAATGCGTTGCTCCAGGTTCCTGTTCTCATCAAGTATGAGATCAATGCAGTGGGCGGTCAAACCGGTTTTCAGATTGGCTGCTACTATTGGTGCCAGTTCTCTGCCCACTGAGGTCGATCCAAGGAGGATGATTTCCGGCCGGTGCTCTCGGGCGAGGTTGACGATTATTTCAGTGTATGTCTCCGGATGATAAACAGCCAATTCGGGTGCATGGCCCAGATAGACCCGGTCGGCACCGGCGGCAATCAGCTGATGGGCCTGTTTTTCAACGTTATCTCCAAGAAAAACCGCTTCAACGGACGTATTGAGCTCGTCGGCCAGCTTGCGTGCCTGGCCGATCAGCTGTGTTGACACCGACAGCAGCCGGCAATCGATTTGCTCGGCAATGACCCAAACGGGTCCAATATTATTTTTCAGCTGGACCATCACAATAATCCCGTATCGATCAGTTTATGGACCAATAATTCAGCCTTTTCCTCTCTGGTACCATTGATAAATTCAACTTCCCGTTTGCTCTCCTTAGTATTCAATTCGGAAACAATTGTTGGTGAGCCTTTTAAACCCACCGACTCATGGGATACTCCCAGGTCATCGATGCCCCACTGTTCAATTTCTTTTTTGCGGGCCTTAATAATTCCTGAAAAACTCAGGATCCTGGGAGTATTCACTTCTCTTGTTACCGTAAAAACCGCGGGAAGCTTGACCTGCATCAACCGGTATCCATTGTCGATACTGGCTTTGACTTTCCACCAGGGCATATCAGATTCGACTATCTCCTTTACCATGGTGACGACAGGTATCTTTAAAAAAGTTGCGATTTGAGGGCCAACCCATTCGGTGCTGCCGTCACTGCTGGCCATTCCGCCAAGAATCACATCATAATGACCTATTTTTTCGATTCCTTTGGCAAGCGTAAATGCCGTAGCGAAGGTATCGGCGCCCCCAAAGGCAGGATCGCTTAACAGGATCCCCCGGTCGGCCCCTAAGGCCAGACATTCTTTGACGATGTTACCGGCCTCAGGGGGGCCCATGCTGAGGACCGTGATCTGAACATCGGTCTTTTCTTTTAACTGCAGCGCAACCTCGATCGCATTCTTATCGAGCGGATTAACCACCATTGGAACATCACACCGCAAAAGGGTTTTGGTGGCCGGATCTATTTTAATATTGCACGCTTCTTTGGGATCCGGAACCGCTTTGACACAAACGACGATGTTAGCATTTCGCACTCATTGCTCATGGAATAATGAAGTATCGGGTTTACGTTCATCAACTACAAACTAAGCTATTTTTTAGAATTAGATAAAATCCGATTTTTGACCCAAGCTCCAACACTCAATACTCCAGTACTCCAGTATGCGCATGCTTGCTCTCACTGGAAATTGACTGCGCGCTGATTTTGTTCAACATCTTCCGGTTTAGGACAGCACCCATCGACCTATTATGACCTTCATAATATCGGATGTTCCGGCCGACGGTCCGACCACAAAAGAATCACGCAAATAACGGGTAACTGCATATTCCTCCATGCAACCATAGCCGCCATGAATATCAGCTGCCATTTTGGCGGCTCTCTGACAGGCTTCGGTTGTGAAATATTTGGCGACGGCAAATTCGTTGCTGGAGCGCTGGCCCTTATCCTGCATCGCTGCCGCGCGATACCCAGCAGCCTGCCGGCTTCTAAATCGATTTTCATGTCCGCCAGTTTGTTTTGAATGGTCTGCAAGGCAGCAATCGGTTTGCCGTAAAGAATTCTTTCATTGGCAAATTTGATAGATTCTTCCAGACAGGCAGCCTGAAGCCTAAAGCAGCGCCGACCATTCCGCCCCGGCCGACATCACCAATGGCAGCCATGGTAACCCGCAGTCCTTTACCTTCTTCTCCCAGTATTTGAGTTGCGGGTATGCGGCAATTTTCGAAAGGCCATCTCACCGGTATTGCAGCCCGCATACCGACTTTGTGCTCCTTATGGGTGGCCTTCCATCCCTGCATGTCTTTCATCCAGAACAAAGGCGCAAAAGGCTTTGGGATTTTCTTCGTCTTTTGCCAAAACTGTAATCGTATCGGCGATATGGGAGTTGGTGATAAAGCATTTGCGGCCGTTAAGAATAAAATCGTCACCGTCTTTTTTATAAGATGACCGCATGCCGGTGGCATCCGATCCCCGGTGGCCTCGGTGACCGCAGTCGTGGCCAGACGCTCCCGGTGGCCAGCCCCGGCAAATATTTCTTTTTAGCTCCTCGGTACCAGCTTTTACGATCGGTTCGATACCCAGGGCAAATACCTGCAGCATCATCGCAGTTGCCACCGAGACCCGGCTGATTTCCTCAGACCGCTATCATCCGCGCAACATACCCCAGCCCCAACCCACCATATTCCGACGGGATGGTGAGGGCCATCATTTCAGCCTCGCCCAGGGATTTGACGACCTCTTCGCTAACTTCCCCGGTTTCTTCCATCTCAGCTACTTTGGGTGCAATCTTTGTTTCGGCAAATTCCCTGGCGGCCTTTCTGAACATTTCCTGTTCTTCGGTGAAAGTAAAATCAATCATGGTTAGTTTTCCTCCTTTAAAGGTTTTAATATTGCGATTTTGAACAATTTATCGTTTCTTATGACAGCCTGCCCTGTTGAATTTATCTCTGAACGCCATATGTGAAAACCTTAAGATAGACCGATCGGTCAGTGGCGTATACTCTTTTTTTGTTCACTCTTAAAGACGTCAATTTCTACCGTTTCAGTTTGTCAATATAATCGATCAGGGAATTAATTGAATGGTCTAAGGTATCAATGGACTTATCCACGCTATAATTTACGGAAGCACCCAGCATGCCGTTAAATAAGATTTCCGTTACAGTGTCGGTGTTGATACCGTTGTAAAATTCTCCGGAATCTTTACCCTCGTCCAGGAATCTTTTAATCATGGCCTTGAGTCCGACAAATCCCTTTTGAACTTCCCGGGATAAATGCGGACGAGAGTCACATAATTCAACGGCAAACATTATAAAAATGCAGCCTCCAGGAAAATTTTCAGCATCCAGAAGATATCGATCTCTATAATTTGTCAGCAATTTTTTTATTTTACCTATCGAGTCTTCGGCTTCATCCAGACCGTTGAGGTTTTTTTCACGCCAAATTTTGCGAGACTCGTCTAAAACCTGATAAAACAGATCTTCCTTACTTGTAAAATGGTTATAGAAACCGCCCTTAGAAGTTTCCGCAGCGGATATGATGTCTAATAGAGAAGTGCTTAAAAAGCCATTTAAGGAAAAGAGTTTCAAAGATTCGTGGATAATTTTTTCCTTAAGACTCATTATCGGTTCCTTAAGAAGATTAGAGACAGACCGGTCGGTCTCTTCTTTTCTAATCGTTCATCGATTTATTGTCAAGCTTTTTTAGGAGAAACAATCACATTTCTCCTGGTTTTGTGGATTTCGGACAATTTGGTACGTGAAAGAGAGATCGATAGATAAAAATATAGCAGGGCCTTTGCGGCCCTGCTATTCTTAAATGGCTTGCTTGCTTTGTACCGGCAAATACAGTTTATATAGAAATGTCCCGCTTTAAAATCTTACCGACGGCAGTTTTGGGCAATTTATTTGCAAACTTAATCACCCTGGGGTATTTATACGGTGCCACCTGGGATTTAACATATTGGCGCAGTTCATCGGCGGTGGCCGCTGTACCGGGTTTTAGCACAATCACGGCTGCGATCTCTTCCCCCAGGTCGTGATGCGGAATCCCGAAAACTGCTGCTTCAAACACCGCTTCATGGGTATAGAATACTTCTTCGATCTCACGCGGATAAACATTATAGCCCCCGCGTATGATCATATCTTTTTTGCGATCCACGATATATATGTAACCGTCTTCATCCATACGGGCGAGATCACCGGTGTGCAGCCACCCGCCGCGTAACGTCCGGGCAGTGGCCTCGGGTTTGTTCAAGTATTCTTTCATCACGGCCGAGCCCTGCACGCAGAGCTCGCCCACCTCGCCGACGCCACGATCGCTGATCGTGTCCACAATCCGGGTCTTAAAGGGCGGGATCGGCAGGCCGATCGAACCGGGTCGTGTCTCTCGGCCAAAAGGATTCTCCACACAGGTCGGTGAAAATTCGGTGAGTCCGTAACTTTCATAAATCGTCGTATTATAGGTTTTCTCGAAGCGATGCAGCACTTCCACCGGCAGAGAAGCTCCACCGGATATAACAAAGCGCAGGCTCGAGCGTCGCGGATTTTCAGTTGCCGCCTCAACCAGCCGGTTAACCATGGTCGGCACGGCATAAAGTATCGTGCTTTCTTCCTCCTCAATGGCGCTCAGAACTTTTTCAGCATCAAAACTGGTCCACATGCGGATGGTCAACCCGCTGTAAATGGATATATTCAGTGAGTGGGTCTGTCCGTAAATATGAAAAAGGGGCAGTACACTCAATACGACGTCATGGGGTTCCGTATGCCGCACCTTTGATACAGCGATCACATCACTCATCAGGCTTTTGTGAGTCAAGACCGCGCCTTTGGGTTCACCGGTGGTACCGCTGGTGTAAATCACGGCAAAGGGATCGTCGTCTTGGGTCGGATATGTTGGAAAATCTCCGGTCCCGTTAAACAGATTCTTTAACGGTGTAAACCCTGCCGGCAGGTCTTTGCCTTCAGCAATACGGATAGCCACATCGGGTAGCGAATCCATAACAGGGACAGCGTCGTTTAAGTAATCGCAGTGCCCGATAAAAGCCTTTGCCCTTGAATCGCGGAAAATATAGTCGAGTTCTCTTTTACGAAAAAGAAAATTTACCGGAACGACAAAGGCACCCATTTTGGCCAGCGCATAATATACCAAAGCCAATTTAGAGAACTGGGCATCATCTGGACGCAAACGTCACCCGGTTTAAGCCCTAAACGGGTGAATCCCCTGCACAGGGCGTCAACTTTACGGCTCATCTCAGCAAAGGTAATCCTGTTTCCTTCATATAGAATTGCCGGATGATCCGGGATGCGTGTTGAAGTGTCGATCAAAAAATCGGCTAAATTGATTCCACCCCGCAAAATATTACCCCGCCCCTAAGTTCATAGTTTCGCAAATACGCTAACGTTTAATCTATTATATCTTAAACCCGCTGGTATTTTACAGAATTATGATTACCTGTTTCGTCTTCTACCGATCATTGATAAAATTCAATATGGCTTTATCCCGCAACTCATTTGGTTGCATGACGACCGAATAGTGGTTGGTACCTGGGATGTCTACATATCTTACATCTGGTATCTCTCGCAGCATTTTTTTCAGGGCATCTTCCGGCAGCAGGATATTATCCGGTGTGGTCATGCCTTCAGGAGCCCTCAGAATCAGGACGGGACACTGGATCCGGGAATAAAATTCGGCAACATTGTAGTCGGTCAGATTGTCCGCCTCTTCCTTGATGTGCTCTGGTTTCACCCGTGAGCGCACGCCGCCTTCCACTTCTTCCAATTCATACAGGTAGTATCTTTCCAGCGCGTGGGTCCAAGGTTTAAGCAGTGGATTGTTCTTCATTAAATCCAGGTAGGCTTCTTTTGATGGAAATACTTTGCCAAGCCGGTCTAACGTGGGCTGTATCCCGGCAAAAACTTTTTCTCTCTGCTCCTTGGTGAGCTGCCCGCCCCCATCCACCAGAATAAGTCGCTCCACTTTTTCCGGGAATCGGGCCGCTAACTCCAGGCCGATGAGAGCGCCTAAAGAGTGTCCCAGAATAATAACCTGATCGATGTTTTGATGCTTTAAAAGCGCCTCAATATCCCGGCAATGATGTGAAACGGAGTAACCCGAGGCGGGTTTCTCCGAAAGTCCCCTCCCCCGCAGGTCCATTGCGAGGACTTCATGCTGTGGAATAAGTGCCTCTGCGATATTATCCCAGCACCTGCAGCTGGCTGAAATACCGTGAACGCAAAGGACTGTTTTTCCCTTGCCTTCCCATACTGCCAGCGCAATTTCGACACCGTCGCCGGCTGTTCTTTTCATAACTGGATCGACCATATCGCCTGCGCCATCCCCCTGTTCATCAAATGTGTGATTTTAGCTTCTACCAAAAAACGTAGGGCCCCGCCTGTCCAGACGAGGCCCTGGCAGGCAGATCAACATTGAGATTATATGTTGGAATTGCTTAAGACTGCCTTTTCAAGCCTGCATACCTACTCCGCAACGGTAGGCAATTTGTAATCCCTGTATTCACTGCGCAATTTGGTCTTCAAGATCTTACCCGTTGCCGTATGAGGCAACTGGTCGACAAAAATGACATCGTCGGGAAGCTGCCACTTGGCAAGGGCTCCCTTTAAGTGTTCGATGACATCCTCTTTGGTGACGGCTGCATCCGGTTTTTTGATGGCGATCAGAAGGGGGCGCTCATCCCATTTTGGATGGGACACCGCAATAACGGCCGCCTCGGCGATACCGGGACAACCGACGGCCTCGTTTTCCACATCGATGGAGGAAATCCATTCACCGCCGGATTTAATTACATCCTTGGACCGATCGGTAATCTGCATGTAGCCATCCGCATCAATAGTTGCCACGTCACCCGTATCAAACCAGTCATCATCATCGACGACACTGCCACCCTCACTTTTAAAATACCCCGCTGTAATCCAGGGGCCACGCACGAGAAGGTTGCCAAAGGTTTTGCCATCCCATGGCAGTTCTTTGCCGGTGCCGTCGACGATTTTCATATCGACACCATATACGGCCCGACCCTGTTTGAGCGATAAATCAATCTTTTCGTCTAAAGATAAATTAGTGTGTTTCTTCTTCAAGTTGCAGGCGGTCCCTATCGGGCTCATTTCCGTCATGCCCCAGGCATGGACGACATTCACGTTGTAATCTTTCTCGAACGTTTCGATCATGGCCCGGGGTGCTGCCGCGCCGCCAATGACCGTGCGTTGCATGGTTGAAAACTTTTTGTTGTTTTCCTTCATATATGCCAGCAGCATCATCCAAATAGTAGGCACTCCCGCCGAGAGGGTTACCTGTTCGCTCTCCATCAATTCAAAAAGTGCTTCACCGTCCATCCGGGCACCGGGCAGCACCATTTTGGCACCAGACATGGCGGCTGCATAGGGAATCCCCCAGGCATTGACATGAAACATGGGGACAACCGGCAGGATTGTTTCCACGTTGGACAATCCCAACGCGTCCGGAGTACAGACGGCATAACTGTGCAAGACTGTAGAGCGATTACTGAATAAAACACCTTTGGGGTTTCCGGTCGTGCCGGATGTGTAGCAAAGCGAGGAAGCGGTGCGTTCGTCGAATACCGGCCATTTGTAGTCATCATCAGCGGTGGCCAGCAGGTTTTCATAGCAGATAACATTCGGGCAGTACGGTCTCGCGGCATATTGGCTCGTCCGTCATGATGACAAATCCCTTTACCTGCGGAATTTGATCGCTAATTTTTTCAAGCAGCGGCACAAAGGTTAAATCCGTAAATATATATTTGTCCTCGGCGTGGTTGACGATATAAACTATCTGTTCGGGGAACAGCCGGGGGTTAATCGTATGGCAGACAGCGCCCATACCGGAAACCCCGTAATAAATTTCCACATGCCGGTAGCCCGTTCCAGGCAAGGGTGCCAATACGATCGCCTTGTTCGACGCCCCAGCTTTTCAAGGCTTTTTGCCAGCTGCCGGGAACGCGCGGCACAATCCTTATACGTATACCGGAGAACAGGGCCCTCGACGGTTCGAGACACAATTTCCCCTTCACTATGATTCAACGCTGCAAATTCAATCAGAGATGAAATCAACAACGGACGATCTTGCATTAAACCCAGCATGGTTAAGCCTCCAGTCGGAAAGATAAGCTAATTAGTTTGATTGGCTGATTAGTTGACTTGGATCGCTGCGGGCTGACATTTTGGCAAATTCAAAACGAAAGAATTCCTTAATTCGTATTCGCCATTCGCCATTCATCATTCGCTCAGACCTCCAGCCACTCCTGCCGTATTTTATCGTTGGCCCGCAGCTCGTCAGGGGTTCCTTCAAAGACCAATTTTCCATGGCCCATGACGATCACCCGTTTAGAGATTTCCAGGGCGATGGCGAGTTTTTGCTCAATCAGCAAAATGGAAATGCTGCGGCCTGCAATTTCCTTGAGCAGATCGCCAACCTGTTCTACGAGTTTGGGGGCCAATCCTTCCGTCGGCTCATCGATCATAATCAAATCCGGATCCCCCATGAGGGTGCGGCAGATGGTCAGCATCTGTTGTTCACCGCCGGATAACATCCCGGCCTGCACATGGCTTCTCTCCCCCAGATTCGGAAACATTTTATACATATCTTTCAAGGACCAGCGACCGTTCCGCCCCTTCTTTTTCTCTCCCAGCTGCAAGTTATTCAGGGTGGTCATGGTGGGAAAAATATCCCGATTCTCCGGCACATATCCCAATCCCCGACGCGCAATTTCATGGGTGGGAAGCTGACTAATTTCCTCTCCCTTGAACTTAATCGAGCCGGTGTGCTCAACCTCACCCATAATGGCTTTGATCGAGGTGGAACGGCCAACTCCGTTGCGGCCGAGCAGGCTGACGATTTCCCCTTCTCCGACAGAGAAAGAAATACCTTGAATGATGTGACTTTTTTCGTAATAGGCGTGCAGATCGTTTATTTCAAGCATTTCTCTAACATTTCGAATTCGTTTGAAATTTGTATTATTAAAGAAGCCCTTTTATTCCTGTGCACAAGAATCCGTTGATAGATAAGCTTCCTGGACGTTTTGGTTGCAACGAATATTTTCCGGGGTATCCGAGGCAATAATTTCACCGTAAACCAATACCGAAATTCGTTCTGCCAGATCAAAAACCACCCCCATGTCGTGTTCAACCACCATCACGGTTTTGTCTTTGGAAATGGATCTGATCAGTTCCACAGCCCGATTTGTTTCGCTGCGGCTCATCCCGGAGGTGGGTTCATCCAGCAGGATGACATCGGCGCCTCCGGCGATGGTGATGCCGATTTCAAGGGCCCGTTGATCAGAGTAGGGAAGCAGCATTACCGGTACATCACGCTTTTTGTATAATCCCGTACTTTGCAAAATTTCATCGGTGCGTTCAGTGACATCTCTTCTTCGGTCGACAAATCGCCAAAAAGAATATTTACACCCGGTATGGTACAATAAACCGTTGCGTACATTTTCAAATACACTCATTTTGGGAAAGATGTTGGTGACCTGAAAACTGCGGCTTAGACCCATCCGATTGATCTCATAGGGTTCTTTGTTTGTTATGTCATTTCCATTCAGAATAATGGAACCATCGGATACCTTATACATGCCGCTGATGAGATTATACAACGTCGACTTGCCGGCGCCGTTGGGGCCGATGATGGCGTGCAGCTCATCCTTTTTGATTTGAAGATCTACTCCCCGGATGATTTCAGTCGGTCCAAAACTCTTGCGTAATCCGATCAATTCAAGTGCTGCTGTCATTGCAATATTCTCTCTTTTAAAGTATCCATGATATCATCCCAATTGCGGTTAACAATCGGAAAGGTAAGCCTGCAAAGGCCGATTCCGAGTAAGGCAATGATAATGAAAGCCAGCCAGGGAATAAAGCTCGTGGTATCCGCCGCGATTCCGTAAATGTTAATAATCGACCCTTCACTGTACTCGTCCGCGACGTGATTGATCATTTCAATGAGAGCAATGATCCCGCCGGCCGCCAATAAAATACTGATCAACGCGCTCAGATAAGGGAACACCATTTTACCCAGTAAGCGGAAGTCGGTTTTCCAAACCGGTTCGTGGCGCAGAATCAGCCCCGCAATCCCTGTCGGCGCGATACAAAGATCGTCAGGAGGAAAACAGCTCCGAGATACAGATACCAGGCCGAACTGTAATCGCTCAACACCCCCTTTAAGAAGGTAAACAGGATGGCGCCGACAATCGGGCCCCAGAAAATGGCCGATGCCGCCCATATAGGTCGCGAGCAATATCTCTCCTGATAGTTCCAGGCCGGCAGCCTCAAAGCCGACGTGCTCGAAGTGCAGGGCATATAAGGCGCCGGCCAGACCGGCAAAAAAAGAGGATAATGAAAACGCCAGCCAGCGGACACGCTGGGTGTTGTAGCCGACAAACTGCGCCCTTTCCGGGTTGTCCCGAACCGCATTGGACATGCGTCCGAAGGGCGTTTTGGTAAGCGCATACATGGCGATCATGGAAATGAGGCACCAGGTGCCGATGAGGTAATAGACCTGGATACCCGGGCCATAGGTAATTCCCAGCGGCTCGGGGCCGACCCAGCGATCGGCCTGAATCCCCTCTTCGCCGTTAAAGAAGCTAATCAGAATAAAAACCAGGGGCAACACCAGAATGACCAATCCTGCCAGAATCCAAATACCACTTTTTTTAAGTAACTGTATCATGCGTCACGGGTTCCAAATAATCCTCGCGGCCGAAAAATCAGCATTAAAACCAGCATGAGGTAGGGCAGGATCGGCGCAATTGATCCGCTGGTCATGGCAATCAAATCCTGACCTACCCCCACAGAGTCCGGGCTGACGCCCAGCGCGATGAAAAATGTTTTAAATGATATGTCGTAAGAAATCGCCAAATTGGTCAGGATGCCGATTGCCAGCGAGGCAATGATCGCCCCACCGAGAGACCCCAGCCCCCCGAGGACAATAACAACAAAGATGATGGGGCCGAGCTGGGCCGCCATCGCCGGCTCAGTCCCCAGCACGTTGCCACCGAACACACCGGCCACCGCGGCCAGGGCACTGCCAAAACCAAAGGTCATCATAAACACCCGGGGTACGTTATGACCCAGGGAGGCCACCATATGGGGATGGGTCAGGGCGCCTTGAATGATAAGGCCTACCCGGGTGCGGGCGATCAGCCAGTAGAGGGCCACCATGATTCCCAGGGATGCCAGGACCATGAAAACCCGGTAAGCGGAATAGCCCAACCGAGCCAGGTAGGGCAGGATCGCGCGATTGATCCGCTGGTCATGGCAATCAAGTCCTGCCCACCCCCACGTCATCAGGGCTGACCCCAGCGCGACGAAAAAGGTTTTAAATGATATGTCGTAGGATATCGCCATAGTTGGTCAGGATGCCGATGGCCAGCGAAGCAATGACCGCCCCGCCCAGAGACCCCAGCGATTACAATGACGACAAAGACGATGGGGCCGAGCTGCGCCGCCATCGCCGGCTCGGTCCCCAGCACATTGCCTCCGAGCACACCGCCACCGCGGCCAGGGCGCTGCCGAAACCAAAGGTCATCATAAACACCCGGGGAACGTTATGACCCAGCGCGGCTACCGTATGAGGATGTGTCAGGGCGGCCTGAATGATGAGGCGACCGGGTCCGGGCGATCAGCCAGTAGAGGGCCACCATGATTCCCAGGGATGCCAGAACCATGAAAACCCGGTAAGCGGAATAGCCCAGGCGAGCCAGGTAAAGAGGACAAAATCCAGGCTTTCAGGAATCTCATAGGGAACCGGGGCTTTGCCCCACACCATCTGAACGAGTTCTTCAATTACGTAAAAAAGGCCGAACGTAAACAGCAGCTCCGCTACATGGCCATATTTATGAACGGCCCGGAGTCCGTAGCGTTCGATTACCAGGCCCCGATAACTCCACGCTCAGCGGCGCAAATATAATGCCGGCCAAAAGCCAACCACTGTACTGATCGAATACGCGAAGTACGCTCCCAGCATGAATAAACTGGCATGGGCAAGGTTGAGCACCCCCATCATGCTGAAGATCAGAGTCAGCCCGCTCGAGAGCATAAACAGCAGCAGCCGTAAAGCGTACCGTTAAATATGGAAAACAGTAATGCGTTCATGCTATTTATTCACCCGGTTTAAGTCTTCAAAATGGATTTTGTGCATCTGGACTAAACTCTGTCTCGTATTTGCTCCGGCTTTTGGTTTCACGCGTCGAGAAAAAGGCCACGATCAGTCCGACCATGGGCGCGAGGGTTAATCGATCATGGTCGGGGCGGACGCTGCATCTGGCAGGTCGTCGGCAGGGTGTTTTCTGCTGTTGATACCCAACTCGGCGTTGTCCAGCCGATGCCGAATGTTTTGTCATTATAAACAAATTTGACCGCGCAGTTGGTATCGATCGCACTGACGACCATCGGCATGGCGATCTGATGATTGTCGGCCCGCATAATTATCTTGTCTCCTGTGGCCGTGGCCTATGCCCTGGAAGGGATGACAGCCCCAGGCCCACACGGAGACAAGATAATTATGCGGGCCGAAAATCATCAGA